>Ga0078972_1002573_pt1 | contig 59308 bp, 58 predicted proteins | sample YelNatPaOPGAMG01_FD_67568 | JGI IMG/M metagenome (GOLD analysis project Ga0078972, IMG submission 67568) | Hot spring thermophilic microbial communities from Obsidian Pool, Yellowstone National Park, USA - OP-RAMG-01 (SPADES assembly) (version 2) | ecosystem: Environmental > Aquatic > Thermal...
TTTTTCTAGTTCCATAATAATCATAAAAGTCCGGAGGAGAACCGGACGGTTTTTGTTGCGGGGTTTCTCCCCTTTCCTCAACAGCCTTCTGACTGGAGTCAGCCTTTGACATTCCTTTTGACTTGCCTAAGGGTTGTGGAACTGCATTGGCCCCAGCTTGTCTGAGAATAATAATGACTTCAGGGTCAACATTAAGGCGGATGTCTTTTGCTAAGTTTAAGACTTTGTTCCCCTGCACATCTACCGCATTGACATTGGCTCCTCTTGATATTAGTGTTTCAATAATCATGATTTTTGTTTTATCATGATTGCTATTACTTAGGGAGTACATCAGGGCCGTACGTCCTTGTTTATCTGTTTGATTTATATCAACCCCTTTATCCAAAATATTTTTTATTATATTAACATTTTTCCCTGCTGCAGCCATCATTAGTGGTGTATGGCCTAATGTATTTCTTATGTTTAGATCAGCCCCTTTATCGATTAATAATTCAACAAGAGATTGTCTATTTTTCTGTATAGCAATCATTATTGGTGTTATATCATAATCTCCTTTTATATTAATATCAACACCGTTATTTAATAATAATTCTATTATAGATATATAATCTTTTGCCTCCGCCTCCTTAAAATTATAAATGGCATCAAATAATGCTGTTGGGCCATTATGATGTTTGCAGTTTGGATTAATTCCAGCAATCAGATATAGTTCAACAATACGCTTTTTGCCTTGGCAAGCACTATAGACAAAGTCATCACAGTTAAAGCTATAACCAGAATCTTTTAGTAATTGCATTGCTTCTTGTTTGCCAATATTATTTTGAGAGAAACATTGATTATTGAGACCAATAAGATCAAAAATTAACAACAATATGAAAATCATACCTAACGATCTAATAGTAAGCATTGTTCTGAAACCTCTTATTCATTTTGTATTCCGTAAATCATCTACTATCATTTCCTCAAATATCATTGGGGTGCTCTTTGAAGGAAATGGCTCCGTGGAATCCTCCTCACCAAGCTCTCCCCATACCTGTTTCATGGCATCTGCCTTCATCTTGGCATAACTCCGGTTTAAAAAAAGGAAATATCAGTAAAGGCCCTGCTTTTTTTCTACCCCATGCCACTCAGCTTGCCAGAAAAGAAAGTTATCACCAAAACCTCAAAAATTGCAGATATTATCCGGTCATAGAGACTTGTCTATGCTTACGCACCCCCTTGCATATTTTCACGGCTTCTCAATGTGTTTCAGCAGCGCAGCAAATTGACCACTGGCTTCGAGATCGGCACGGTTCCTTTTTCCCAATTGTCCACGGTCTGTCTGGTGACGCCCACTGCTTCAGCGAAGGCAGACCGTGACTTATAGCCCAGGCGTTTCCGAATTTCCACCAGTTCTTGAGGCGTCATTTTTGACCTTTTCTTCTGAGGCCCTTCATGGCCTCTTCGAGTTCCTCGTCCACGATGTGGGATTAACAGCCCTGGGCAATCCTAAGAACCAGGTTGTCGTAGTTGACGGGCCCCCAGGGACCGGCAAGTCGCATACCATCGCCGCCGTTACCTATTGGGCCAACCAAAACCGCAAGTCCGTTATCATCACCTCCCACAAAAAAGAGGCCTTGGATGTGGTGGAACGGATGCTTACCGACAAGTTTAGAGGGCTCCATCCCCACAGTAAGCCCTCGCTTATCAGAATCTCCAGGGATCAGGCCCTGGCCACGCTGAACAATATTGAAAATTCTCTCTCCTTGCCAGTGATAGACGCCGCCGCGCGTCGAGCTGAAGAATTCAATGAAGGCGCCGTGGAGCGGGATAAAAACAAGGTGAGACAGAACCTCGAACAAATCATTTCCACCGCCATTGCCCAGACCGAGCTTTTGCCTCAAGAAAGCCAGAAGCTTCTTCCCCTTTTCCCGTTAGAAGACGAGCTCTCCATAGATTCCGCCGAGATAGTAGGAATCCCCTCCTTGCACATGCCCGAAGCCCTGAAGCACTTCCATGATTTCCCCGCAACCTCCCCCTTGCCGATTTTCGGGATATTGGACTCGAATCTCTCACCGCCCTTTATCAACGCCGCCATGACATTGCCCGCATCCTTGACGCTTGCAACGCCTTGCCCTCCGCAGGGATAGACCCCGCCTTCCCTTCTGGCATCGACCCAGCCTCTCTGAGAAATATAGACGCGTGCAAATCCCTGGTGGACCGGCTGACCGAGGTGTTCAAAGATGACGTGCCCCTCCGTCGCCTGGAGGCCACGGAGCTGATTTCACCGCCACACCCGTGGCAGGAGTTGCAGTCTGCCATCTCCTCCTTCCGGGAGCTGCAAGAGGTCCGGCAACGTTTACAAGAATTGGCAAATCAAACCTCCCTCTGGGCCAAAATCGGCATAGATAAAAAGTTCGCCGCTGCATGGGAAAAGTTCGGGACTGATTTCCCTGCCGTATGGACCTATGCCCGGCGGTCCGGCCTCAATCCTAAAAAATTGCTGGCGCAGGTGGATTCTTTGCTGGATACGCTCTACCGCCTGCAAGGGGATGCCCCTTACGCCATGGAATTTGTCTATTCCCTGGCCCGACAGCCGGCTGATTTTGCCTCCCTGGCCGCTGATCTGGCAGACCTCAACAGCCTCAGGTTCCACCACCTCCTGAGCGCCGCAGCCCCATTATCCCAAAAGGATAAGCAGGAGCTGACCCTCAGGGAGTTGAGCCATGGGTTGGCCCAGCTCCAGGACTTCACCCGCTTCTCCCAGGCTTCCCAGGACATAACCGAATTTCAGGAGGCCGTGGGGCTGGCGGGTATGTCTCCTCAAAACCTCTATCTCCAGCTGGACCGGCTGCAAGGGAGTCTGGAAAGCTTGCAACCGCAGACCATTAACGCCCTCAAGGCGGTCAAGGACCTCTCAGGCCCTATTCTACAGCGGGTGGGCATAGATTTTTCCAACTTGGCCTCCTTGGCCAAACTTTCCGGGCTGACGCAAGATGAAACCAGAATCATGGAGTTCATCGCCCTCCATGCCGAACTGGGTCGGGAAGAGGCCTTTCTGCCGGAAATTCGGGGCCAACTGGAACTGGAGAGCTACGGTTACCACTTCCTGCGCATCAACAAGTTCACCCTGCGGCCCCGCCAGGCGGGGGAGACCCGGGTGGATAGGCTGAACAACCTGCTGACCAGGGCCTTCGCTGCGTAAGGGCCTACAAGAAAACCTTGTAATCCGTTTTCAGGACCTTGGCCAGACGCCGGGCCATATTCTTGCCGATGGGGCGTTTGCCGTTTTCCATCTCCGAGAGGTTGGTGCGCTTGACCCCCAGGAGGCGGGCCAACTGCTCCTGGGTCAGCCCTTCCCGGAGGCGCAGGCCCCGGATGGCGCTTCCCTGGTGCAGGTCGGGAAACACCTCTTCCAGGGGCAGGGAGTCGTCCTCCTCCGCCAGGATGTCGGCCACGGCATCCTGAATCTTGAGGATTTTTTCCTCGGGGAGCCCATGGCGCTGGCAAACCTCAACAAAGTCCCGGACAATATCTTCCAAGAGAAGGTTCGACATAGGTGGCTTTAAGGTATCAATTTATGAGACCCCAGGCAAGCAAGACCGTGGTATTTATCATGGGAGGCTATATTTCTTGAGTACCTATGGTAATATTTTTTCATCGGCCTCAACCAGCGATTTCTGAGTATTGCAACTAATTTTTTTACAGGAGAAAAAAATATGCCTCGCAAGAAAAAGACCTTTACCATGGTGGTGGAGCGCGACCCGGAGAGCAACTGGCTGGTGGGAGAAATCGTGGAGCTGCCCGGCTGCTATACCCAGGCCCCGGATTTGCCTGCCCTGGTGGCCAATATGGAAGAAGCCCTCAAGGCTTATCTACCGGAAATCCTTTCCGGTGAACCTCTCCCTACTTTTGTGGGGACCTTAAGCCTTGAGGTCAACGCATGACCAAGCTGCCCCTCCTGCCTTACCGCCATCTGCGCCTGGTAGCCGAAGCCGCCGGGTTCCAATGGGTCAGGAGAGAGGGGAGCCATAATGTCTTTCGCCACCCCAACGGCAAAATCGTCGTGATTCCCGACCATGGCGCCCAGGTGATTGTGCGGCCTCTTTTGCGCAAGATTCTCCGGGACCTGGGCCTCAGCCGGGAAGAATATTACAAGCTGGCAAGGGAGCTTTGATGACCAGGATAAACTTAAGCGATGAAGATGTGGCCAAACTCCTGGACGCAATGAACAGCGGGGTGGAGCCCCCCCGGAGCTGGCCGGCAAGCTCTTCCCCTCCCTCCTGGAGAAGCTGGGGCAGGCGGGGAAGTTTGATTTCGAGACCTTGAACCGCATCCGCATCCCCACCATCGAGTATGCCGGCAAGCGCCCCGAAGGGGAGATTCTGGCCTCTGCCGTGGCCCTGGGCCAGTCTGCGCCCTTGCAGGTGGTGCGCACCTTCGGCGAGCCCGGCCCGGACGGCTGGCAGAACCTCATCGTCCAGGGGGACAATCTCCAGTTCCTCAAGACCGTGTATCTCAATCAGGACCCGCTCATCAAAGACAAGGTGAAGGGCAAGGTTAAGCTGATTTACCTAGACCCGCCGTTTGCGACGAAGGCAGACTTCCAGGGAGGAGATGGTTCGCGAAGTTATAGCGATAAAATTGATAGCGCGGAATTCCTAGAGAATCTTAGGGAAAGAATAATTTTTCTAAGAGAGCTTCTTGCAGAAGATGGATGCATTTATCTACATTTAGATACAAAAAAAGTCCATTACTTGAAAGTTGTAATGGATGATATTTTTGGAGAATTTAATTTTCAAAATGAAATAATTTGGAAAAGAACATCAGCTCATAGCGATTCAAAAATTTATGCCAATGTCCATGATTGTCTACTTTATTATACAAAATCAGAAAATAGAATTTTTAATCAGCCATATAGTAATTATTCAACAGAACATATTGAAAAACGGTATAAACATGTTGATTCTGATGGTCGTCGATTTTCTGATGGTGATTTAGTTGGAGCTGGTTTGAAAGGTGGAGGATATCTTTATGAATGGAAGGGTATAACTAAAAAATGGCGTTGCCCTATTAATACCATGAAAAATTATGAAAATGAGAACCGTCTTTACTATACAAAGAAAGGAGTTGCCAGAATAAAACGCTATCTGGACGAGGTTCAAGGGCAACCAGTTATGGATATTTGGCAGGACATATTCCCAGTTAATTCACAGGCAGCAGAACGGGTTGATTTTCCTACGCAAAAACCTGAGTTGATGCTTGAAAGAATAATAAAAGCTTCCACCAACGTAGGCGATTTGGTCATGGACGTCTTCGCCGGGTCCGGCACCACCGCAGCTGTGGCAGAGAAATTAGGAAGGCGCTGGATTGTCTGCGACTTCGGCAAGCACGCCATCTACCTGATGCAGAAGCGTATCCTAAGCATCGCCGACTCCAAGGCCTTTAATGCAGAGAAGAAAAACGCCACATACGGCCAGCCCCCCAAACCCTTCGCGGTGGCCCAGGTGGGGGCCTATGACTTCAGCCGGGTGATGCATCTCCAAGAGAATAAGTGCGCCTATATCTCCTTTGTCCTGTCCCTCTTCGGCATCCCCAAGGAAGAGAAGAATTTCATCGAGAAATACAAGCTGGACCACATCTACGCCGAAAAGGACGACGACCCGGTGGAAATCTTCCCGGTGTGGGACGACGACTACCTGTATAACGTGCGCATCGACCTGGACTATCTCCAGGACCTCATCACCCAATCCCGGGGCCGGCTCAAGGGCAATTACTATATCATTGTGCCGGAGACCTGCACCCAGGTCTCCGACCTCCGGCTCCCCAACGGCAGCGGCGGGGAAGTGCATTTCCGCCTGCTGAAATTCCCTTACAGCGTCCTGGAGCAGGCGGCCCGAAACTTCGCCATCGAGGACCAGCCCGACACCCCGGCCAACATCAACAACCTGGTGTCCTCGGTGGGCTTCTTCTTCAACGACGAGGTGACGGTCAAGGCCGCCCGCACCCCCCAGGGGCTCAAGCTGGTCAGCTTCACCACTCCCATCCTCAGCCGGGAGGGGACCCCCTACCAGGGTCTGGGGGGATTATCCCTCCTTCTGGTGGACCTGAATTATAACGGCCAGGTTTTCAACCTGGACCAGGCGGTCTATGCCAAAGAGCTCAAGGAGGGCGGGGAGGTGACCCTGGCGGGGGTGACCGGCAAGACCGCGGTCATCGCCATCGACCGCCACGGCAACGAATCGCCCCCCACCCTGGTCACGGAGTAGCCGGCCATGGCACGCCAGGCACGCCTTAGAAAAGCCGTCAAGCTGAATCTCTCGGAGCACACCCTGGAGGTCAACGAGAAGCGCTGCGACCTGGAAGCGTTCGATTTCCGGGAGAGAGAGGACTGGGTCAAACAGCTCACCGGCAGCCGCACCTACCAGTATGAAGCCATCAAGCGCACCCTGATTTATCTCTGGGGCGGCGTGTATAACAATGTGAATGAACTGGCCCGGGAGAACTTCAGAAAAAAGGACTCCATCCAGCGGCGGTTTCTCTCCGAGGACAATTTCCTGGGCCACCTGCCCCTGCCGGGCAAGCTCTCGGGGGTCATCCATCTGGCCACCGGCACCGGCAAATCCTACCTCATCTTCGCCATCGCCTATCTTTCCGTGGTGATGAAAAAAATTAAGCGGGTGCTGGTCCTGGGGCCGTCTTCCACGGTCATTGAGGCGGGGCTGCGGCCAAAAGCCGCAACCCCGGTGTGTTCCTGGTAGGCACGCGGGGATTTGAACCCCGGACCCCCACCGCGTCAAGGTGGTGCTCTCCCCCTGAGCTACGTGCCTGTTTCCTATTCATTTACCCTTTCAATAACCGACCGTCAAGGTTTTAATGTACCTGTGAGGTAACTGCAGGGAAACTTGACAATATCGGGCCAGGCTGGTAAGGTTTCCTGATATTTTGGCATTTTCCCAAGGAGCTCGTCATGTATTTTCAGGACGTGTTGATGACCCTGGAGCGCTTTTTCGCAGAGCGGGGCTGTATCGTGGCCCAACCTTACGACATCGAGGTGGGGGCCGGGACCTTCAATCCTCATACCCTCCTCAGGGCCCTGGGGCCGGAGCCCTGGAACGTGGCCTATGTGGAGCCTTCGAGAAGGCCGGCCGACGGTCGCTACGGCGAAAATCCCAACCGCCTCCAGCATTATTACCAATTTCAGGTGATCATGAAGCCCTCCCCCAAGGATATCCAGGAGATCTACCTGGATGCCCTGCGGGCCCTGGGTCTGGATCCCCTGGACCATGACGTGCGCTTTGTGGAGGACGACTGGGAATCACCGACCCTGGGGGCCTGGGGCCTGGGCTGGGAAGTGTGGCTGGACGGCATGGAAATCACCCAGTTCACCTATTTCCAGCAGTGCGGCGGCATCGATCTCGACCCCATCAGCGTGGAACTGACTTTCGGCCCCGAGCGCATTGCCATGTATCTCCAGGGCGTGGAGTCCGTCTACGACCTCAAGTGGAACAAAAATATCAGTTACGGCGACGTCCACCACCGGGGGGAAGTGGAACATTCCATCTACAACTTCGAGCTGGCCGACGTCGACATGCTTTTTACCCTGTTTGACATGTATGAGAAAGAGAGCCTGCGGATAATTGACCAAGGCTTGGTGTTGCCGGCTTATGACTATTGCCTGAAGTGCTCCCACACCTTCAACCTGTTGAACGCCCGGGGCGCCATCAGCGTGGCGGAGCGGGCCAGCATCATCGGCCGGGTGAGAAATCTCGCCCGCCTGTGCTCCGAGACCTACCTCAAGCAGCGGGAAGACATGGGTTTTCCGTTGTTGAAGAAATAGCCGCCAGCTGACAGCCACTTACACGAGGACCATGATGGGCAAAGAGTTTTTACTGGAGATTGGCACCGAGGAGATTCCGGCCCGCTTCCTGCCGCCGGTTTTAGAGGAAATGGCCGCGGCCTTCCGGAAGAAATTGACCCAGGAACGCATCGACGTGGGGGAGATTGTCACCTGGGGGACTCCCCGGCGCCTGGCATTGGTCGCCCAAGACCTGGCCGAGATGCAGACTGAGGTTTCCCAGGAGATCATCGGGCCGCCCAAGGCTGTGGCATATAGCGCTGATGGTAAGCCCACCAAGGCCCTGGAGGGCTTTGCCAAGGCCCAGGGCGTGGCCGTGGCCGAGCTCAGCGAAGTGGAAACCCCCCGGGGGGTCTACCTGGCGGTAAAGCGCCGCACTCCGGGCCAGCCTGCCATTGAGCGCCTCAAAGAAATCCTCCCGGAATTTATTTTGGGCCTCAGTTTCCCCAAGTCCATGCGTTGGGGCTCCGGCAAGATCACCTTTGCCCGGCCCATCCACTGGATCCTGGCCCGCTTTGCCGGCCAGGTGGTGCCATGTACCCTGGGAGACGTGGTGAGCGGCGGTGTCACCTACGGCCATCGTTTTCTGGGGCCGGAACCCCTGGAGGTGCCGGACGCCGCCTCGTATGTCACGGCCCTCAGGGCGGCCCATGTCATAGTGAACCCCGCCGAGCGCAAAAATCTCCTGGAGAAGGAATTGAATGAGGCCGCCGCCAAGGTGGGAGGTGAAGTGGTTCCCAACCCCGGCCTTCTGGAAGAAAACACCTTTCTGGTGGAATTTCCTTCCGTGGTGTGCGGCCATTTTGAGGAAAGATTCCTGGAGCTTCCCGAGGAAGTGCTCATTACCTCCATGCGGGAGCACCAGCGCTATTTTTCCCTGCGGGGTAAAGATGGCAGGCTTCTGCCCCATTTTATCGCGGTCAACAATACCCTGACCCGCAATCCTGACGTCGTCCGGCAGGGCCACGAAAAAGTGCTCAGGGCGCGTCTGTCCGATGCCATGTATTTCTACCAGGTGGACAAGAAAATCCCCCTGAAAGATCGCGTGGAGGAACTCAAAGGGGTGGTCTTTCACTCCTCATTGGGCACCTCCTATGAAAAGATGCAGCGCTTCAAGGCGTTGGCCTTGTTTCTCGGTGCCAATATTACCACCGATGCCGGGGACCTCTTAGCAGTCGCTCCTGAAATTATTGAACGTGCCGCAACCTTGTGCAAGGCCGACATTGTTACTGAAATGGTTGGGGAATTCCCCAGCCTGCAGGGAGCCATGGGCCGCCAATATGCCAAAATTTCCGGAGAGGACCCCGAGGTTGCTGAAGCCCTCTTTTCGCACTACCTTCCCCGGCATGCCGACGATATCCTGCCCGAAGACCTTGTGGGCACTATTGTGGGTCTAGCGGACCGTTTAGACACCATCTGCGGCATCTTCGGGGTGGGACTGGTCCCCACCGGTGCCGCCGACCCGTACGGGCTTCGCCGCCATGCCCTGGCCGTCATCCGCATCCTGCGGCATCACCGTCTGCACCTGGATCTCCCTGCAGCAGTGGACAATGGTCTCAGTCGGCTGCACGGCATTATTTCCCGGACCCCTGAGGAGACGCGCGCCGATGTCCTGGACTTCTTTAAGACCAGATTGCAGCATCTGTTCTTGAGCGAAGGCTATGATAACGAAACTGTGGCCGCAGTGCTGGCCAGCAGCGGCCGGGACGTGGTGGAGGCCGCCGACAAGATCAAGGCCCTGGAGGAGATACGCCAAAGTCCGGATTTCCCCGCCCTGGCCATGGCCTTCAAGCGGGTCATCAATATTTCCCATGGTGTTGAGCCCGAAAAGCTGGATGAATCTCTCTTTGCATATCAGGAGGAGAAAGACCTTTTTAAGGCAGCCGACATCATGAAAAAAGAAGTCGAGACGGCCCTGGAGCACCGGGATTATGCCGCGGCCTTCCTGGCTTTGGCCAAGCTGAAGCAGCCGGTGGACGCCTTCTTCGACAATGTTCTGGTCATGGCTGAAGACCCCAGGATCAAAAAGAATCGCCTGGGGCTTCTGGCCTGCATCAGCGAGACCTTTCTCCGGATGGCGGATTTTTCCAAAATCGCCGCCTGAGAAAACGATCCTGGCGGATTGCTTCTTTGGAGCCGCAGGCTTTTCCCCTTGAGCAGGCTGTTGAAAAAACCAGAAAAACGGGCTTGTCAGGCTGAGCGACGCGCAGAATCTCGTATTTTCAAGAAACTGAGGTCATGCCATTGATTCATGTTGAGGGAAAAAACAATTTTGCAAGAAGCTCCCAAATAAGCGAGTAATCCCAGCTATGCGCCGCTGGTTCCGAAAAAAAGACCGCAAGCCCAAAGACCAGGAACATGAGGCCCTGATTTCCCAGGAGAAGGAATTTCAAGAGAGACCTTCCCCGGAATTGGCAGGAACTTCTCCTTCTCCGGCAAACCGGGCCGCTGAACTTGCGCCGCCGCTTGCCGAACCCGGACTGTCGCCGGCGCCCGAACCCCCTCCTGCCGCAGCCGTTATCCCGACTGATGAGCCCATCATCGATTTGTTTGATGAACTCAAGGAGGAAGACGAGGGAGCTGAGACCCGGAAGCGCCGGTTCAGCCGTTTCCGGGAGCGCTTGGGGCGCACCCGCAAAAATCTGGCAGGCGGGCTGGAGCGCCTTTTCCTGGGGCGCCGGGAAGTGGATGCCGAACTCCTTGATGACCTTGAGGAAATGCTCATTACCGCCGATCTGGGAGTGGACACCACCCTGCGTCTCGTTGATGCCATTCGTGATAAGGTGAAGCGCCGGGAACTCCGGGATGCGTCCCGTCTCAAGGATGCCTTGCGGGATGAGATGGTGCAGATTTTGAAGGGTCCGCGGGCGCCGTTGCGCCTTACCAGACCCTGGGTCATCCTCATGGTGGGGGTGAACGGTGTCGGCAAGACCACCACCATTGCCAAGCTGGCCCATCGCGATCACACAAGAGGACTCAATCCCCTTCTCATCGCTGCGGATACCTTCCGGGCGGCCGCAGTGGAACAACTGGAAATTTGGGGAGAGCGGATCGGCGCCCAGGTGGTGAAGCAAAAAACCGGGGCTGATCCCGCGGCCGTGGTGTTTGACGGCCTGGAGGCCGCCCAGGCTCGGGGAGTGGACGTGGTGTACGTGGATACCGCCGGGCGTCTGCACACCAAGGTGAACCTGATGGAGGAGCTTAAAAAAATACATCGCACCGCGGCCAAAAAGATGCCTGGCGCACCCCACGAAATTCTGCTTATCCTCGATGCCACCACCGGCCAGAACGCGCTGAGCCAGGCCCGCTTGTTTCACGAGGCCGTGGGCGTGACGGGTCTCATCCTCACCAAGCTGGACGGCACCGCCAAAGGCGGCATGGCCCTGGCCGTGGCCCATGAAACCGGCCTGCCCATTCGATACATCGGCGTGGGGGAGGGCATGGACGACCTGCAGCCCTTCGACCCCGAGGCCTTCGTGGCCGCCATCCTGGACTAAGGCATAGGTTTGACAATACCTGTTAAGGGTCCTGAGCTCACCCCGTGCTGCCGGTGACCGAGGTTTAAGTGTTGAGAACTGCAGGTTCTTCCAGCTTTTGGCGCTACTGGGCCCCCCCCGTGCTCTGGACCCTGGTTATTCTGGTCGTCTCCGGAAGTCTGGGTTCCCTCAACAACACCTTCGATATTTTCAAATGGGTGGTATCCTGGATAGCCACCATGAAGCCTGATACCCTCGCCCCCGTCCATTTCTATCTTCGCAAGGCGCTTCATTTCCTGTACTACGGCATTCTCACGGTTCTCTGGTGGCGAGCCCTGACGGCCTCCTGGCCGGAACGCCCGTGGACCAACAGTGTCCTGGCCCTGGTCCTTTGCCTGCTGGTGGCCTCCTTTGATGAAGGACACCAGTATTTTTCCTCCGGCCGGACTGCCAGTTGGTGGGACGTCGCCTTGGATATGTCCGGGGGCCTTATCCTGCTGGTCCTCAGCACCCGCTTCTTCACGAAGAAGGTGGAGGCTCCTGTCGAGGTGCAGCTTGCTTGCCAGTGCCATCTAACCCCCGGCCCTTCCGGCTTGCAAAGTCAAAAGAGAAGATTTATCTTCAAAAAGTAAATTTGGCCCCAAGACAAATCCATGAACCAGTCCTGATGGTGATGCGTGTGGTATTTCATCAAAGAAAACAACAGAATACTGCCTTCCTTTGCGTTGTTGTCCTTACCCTCCTCCTGATACTGGGATTTTCGCCATCCGGCAGGGCCGGGGAAAACACCGGCCCCTTTTCCCAAGTCGTGGAACACCGCCTGAAAAACGGCATGCTGGTCCTGATTCTCCGGGAACCCCGGGCTCCTCTGGTAACCCACCAGGTCTGGTACAAGGTGGGCTCCCGAAATGAAGAGCTTGGCAAGACCGGCATTTCCCACCTGACTGAACATCTCATGTTTAAAGGCACTGAAAAATTCAAGGCCAAGGAGTTCTCCCGTCTGATCCAGAAGGCCGGCGGCAACGACAATGCCTTTACCAGCAAAGACTATACCGCCTATTATCAGACCGGTCCCAAAACGGAACTCAAACGCTGGATGGAAATGGAGGCCGACCGCATGCGGGGCCTCAAGGTGGACGAAAAGAATTTTGAGACGGAAAAGAAGGTGGTCCTGGAAGAAAGGCGCCTGCGCACCGAAGACGACCCCGTCAGTTTCATGATGGAAGACATGGTGGCCGCCGCCTACAAGGCCCATCCCTATCAGTGGCCTATCATCGGCTGGCACCATGATATCGAGACCATCACCCGGAATGATTTCCTGAAATACTATAATACCTATTACCAGCCCAATAACGCCACCGTGGTCGTGGTGGGGGATGTGGACCCCAAAGAGGTGCTGGTCTGGGCCGAAGAGATTTACGGCGGCATCCCTCCCGGACCCCAGCCCCCTGCGGTCACCGCCAAAGAACCCCGCCAGTACGGGGAACGCCGGGTAGCGGTGCAACGGGAGGCTCAACTCCCTTATCTGGTCATGGCCTACCACGTGCCCAATTGGGAAAATCCGGATGCCTTCGCCCTGGAACTCCTGTCCTGTCTGCTGTCCCAGGGACGCAGTTCGCGGCTCTACCAGAAGCTGGTTTACAAGGATCGCATTGCCCTGGAAGCGGGGGCTGACTACAACCTGGACACATCCGACCCTTCTCTCTTTGTCTTCAGCGCCCAGCCTCTGCCGGGCAAGACCGTGGCCCAGTTGGAACGCGCTCTGGACTCAGAGATCCGGAAGCTCCAGACAGACCTGGTTGATCCCCGGGAGTTGGAGAAGGCCAAGAACCAGTTGACCTCCTCCTATTATCTGTCCATGGACTCGCTGTTCTACCGGGGTATGGTCCTGGGGAAGCTGGCCACTGTGGCCAACTGGACCCTGGCCAGGGATTATATCCCCAAGATCCAGCAGGTGACCGCCGAGGACATGCAACGAGTGGCCCGCCAGTATCTCGTGCAGGAAAACCGCACCATCGGGGTGCTTCTCCCCATAAAAAGTGGTCGGTCCAAGGCAGGGGGCTGAGCAGGTCGGTGGGAACAGGATAATCATAAGACCTGTCAACTATTGAGCTATGCCAGGCATTGCCCTATGCTAAAGAAGCTGCTGATTTTTTTCTGTATTGTTACCCTGGCGGCCAGTGCCGCCGCCCAGGAGTCCGCTGCTCCCGAGCAGGTGTTGGGCGAGCGCCGGAAACTTCCCAATGGACTGGTCTGGCTCTTCTCCGAGCAGCACAGTCTCCCCCTGGTGAGTGTGAAAATTCTGATTAAGGGCGGGGTCCTGCGCGATCCGCCTGGGAAAGCCGGGTTGGCCAATCTCACCGCCCTGCTCCTGACCCAGGGGACTAAAAAGCGCAGCGCCACCCAGATCGCCCAGGAAGTTGATTTCCTGGGGGCCAGGCTGGGGGCCGCCGGCAGCGATGACTTTACTTCGGTGAGTCTCACTGTTCTCAAAAGAAACCTGGGGCCGGGTCTGGATCTCCTGAAGGATATTTTGCTCAATCCCGCCTTCTCCAAGGATGAGATAAAGCGCAAGGTTTCGCAACTCACGGCCAGCTTCCAAACCGACGAGGACGAGCCGGGAATTGTTGCCTCCCGGGCCTTCCATCGCCGGCTTTTCGGGAAAAATCCCTATGCCCATCCTCCCAAGGGGACGCCGGAAGACCTGGCCACCATCGACAGCAAGGACCTGGTTGCCTTCCACGATAAGTATTACCGTCCCAACAACGCCATCCTGACAGTCGTCGGCGATCTGAGCCAGGAGGAAGCCCAGGATTGGGTGTCCAAGACCTTCGGTGACTGGAAGGAAGGACCCATACCCGACCTTAAAGTGCCTGCACCTCCGGAATTGCAGAACGTCGAGAAAATTATTATTGACAAAGGCATCACTCAGGCCAACATTATCTGGGGCTGTTTGGGAATTGCGCGGAAGAACCCGGATTTTTATTCCTTGCAGCTCCTGAATTATATTTTGGGAGGAGGCGGCTTCTCTTCCCGGCTGATGAACGACATCCGGGAGGACCGGGGCCTGGCGTACTCCGTAAACAGCAGCTTCGAGGCCGGCCTGGAACCGGGAGCTTTCGCCATTGATCTGGAGACCAAAAACCACAGCGCCGGGGAAGCGGTGGCTCAGGTCATCCGCGAGGTCGAACGGGTGCGTTCCCAGCCGGTGAGCGCCACGGAACTGGAGGAAGCCAAATCCTATCTTATCGGCAGTTTCCCTGCCAAGATGGATTCGGTTTCCAAGCGGGCCGCCCTGCTGGCGTATGTCGAGTTTTATGGCCTGGGCTTGGATTACCCCTGGCGCTATCCCTCCCTGATTAAAAACCTGACTCCCGCTGATCTCCAGAAAACGGCGGAGAAATACCTGCACCCCGAGAGATACCTCCTGGTAGTGGTGGGCAACCAAAGCGAGATGCCCGGGTTCGCTCCGGCCACGACGTCACCGGGAGACAAGGAGACTAAACATGACTAGGGGAAACAACCTTATTATTAAATTCAGCTCCATTATGGCCACCCTCCTGATGGTGGCCCTCCTGGGGGGACCGGCACCGTTGATTCGGGCCTCGGCCGCCAGCCTGGCGCCGGAGACCTTTGCCGACATCGCCCAGAAATATTCCCCCGCCGTGGTCAACATCAGCACCCAGAAAACCTTTAAAGAAAGACCTTCCCGGCGGGAGTTTTTCGGCCCCGGCCCCATGCCTGGCCCCAATGAGCCTTTCTGGGAGTTCTTTGAGAAATTCTTCCCGGAAATGCCCCGGGAGCGCACCCAGCGTTCTCTTGGCACCGGGTTTATCATTGATCCCAAGGGATTGATCATTACCAACGAACATGTGGTCAAGAATGCCGACAAAATCAAGGTGAAGATGGCTGGGCAGGACGGCAAGGAATATACCGCCACCGTAAAGGGCCGGGACCCGTTAACTGACATCGCCCTTCTTCAGATCAACAGCAAAGAGACCTTTCCCTTTCTGACCCTGGGCGATTCTGACAAGATCCGGGTAGGGGACTGGGTGGTGGCCATCGGCAATCCCTTCGGTCTGGGGCACACCGTCACCCAGGGGATTATCAGCGCCAAAGGACGCGTCATCGGCGCCGGTCGCTATGACAATTTCCTGCAGACCGACGCCGCCATCAATCCGGGGAACAGCGGCGGCCCGCTCCTGAACCTGGAAGGCCAAGTGGTGGGCATCAACACTGCCATCGTAGCCACCGGCCAGGGCATCGGCTTTGCTATTCCCAGCAACATGGTGAAAAATATCATCGAACAGTTGGAAACCAAAGGCAAAGTAATACGAGGCATGTTGGGGGTGCAGGTGCAGATGGTGACCCCCGAACTCGCCAGGTCCTTCGGCATGTCAGAGCCCAGGGGCGCGCTGGTGGCCGAGGTGCATCCGCGTTCCCCGGCTGAGAAAGCCGGAGTCAAGCGGGAGGACATTATTATTGAGTACAACGGCACACCCATTCACGAGATGAATGAGCTGCCGCGTCTCGTGGCGGCAACGCCTCCGGGCACCAAGACAACGATAAAGGTGCTGCGAAATGGCAAGGAATTAACCCTGCCTATCACGGTAACCGAACTCAAGGAAGAAAATCTGGGCAAGGAAGCCGGCGAACAGGGAAATGAGGAAAACTCAATCGGCTTGGTGGTGGAAGACCTGGATTCCCGACTGGCCCGGCGTTTCGACCTGGGGAGGGAGACGAAAGGCGTGGTGGTGATTGAGGTCGCGCCCGGCTCCGCAGCATCAGATGCCGGTTTCCGCCAGGGAGATATCATTATGGAATTCAACGGCAAGGCTGTCTCAGACACTGCCTCCTTCCAGAAAATGCTCAATGCCCAACCCAAGAAATCCTATGTCCGTTTCCTGGTGAAGCGTGAGGGCAGAACCCTCATACTGGCCCTGGAAATTCCGGAGAAATAGGAAGGAAACAGACCTGGCCGGAACCATCGTCTCCGGCCAGGTCTGTTGAAGTGCGGCATTTGAGGCAGAGCGACGCCTGTTATAGCAGTTGTTGAAAAACACCCAAAAGAGGAAACTTGGCATGCAGAACAAAGCGAAGCATCTTGACTTTTATGTGGTTGAGACCGCTTCCCTTCGTTCAGGATGACCAGTGAGCCGCTTGGAACACGGAGCCCCAGGCTTCAGCCTGGGCTTGCCGAGGGAATTCTTCCCTTCGCCCATCACGACCTGACCCTCGAGCCGAGGTCCCTCTATCGGTGAGGATGCAAACGACGCAGCCGCCGGCTTACCTCTTCTTGATGACCACCAGGGTGTCATCATTGACCATGGGGTAGATTTCTTCAATGTGCTGGTTGAGCAAAGAGACACAGCCCAGGGTCCAATCTTCCCGGTTGAGGTTCTTCGAAGGGTCAGCGGTCCCGTGGATGCCGATGTCGCCGCCGATCTGGGCGAATTCGGGAAGCTGCCCCTTAATTTTGGCCCGGGTAAACTTCAGCCAGTTCTGGGTATTGGGGTAATCCAGCAGGATAAATTTGTCCCAACGGGGGTGGTTGTACTTACACACCACGTGGTACACCCCTTCCGGCGTGCACATGTCCCCCTGGCAAAGTTTATCGGCCATGGGATTGCCCCCCAGGACTATCGGGTAGGTTTTCAACGGGGTGAGGCCCCGGTAAACCGTCAGACGGCGGTCACTTTTTTTCACCAACAGGACCGTAGGTTTGGGGCCATGCGTGCTAGCACTGCTGTAGCCGTTTTTTTCCAGCAACTGTTTGATTTCCTGCTGTTCCGCCGTTAGTTGCCGCTGCTCTTCCTCAATTTGGGGCACAGGCGGCTTGGTCGTTACCTGCTGCTTCCCCCGGCAGCCGGTGAGACCCCAAGCTAAGGCAAGAAAGACAAAGAACACCAACCAGTTACGCATAATATCCTCCTCCCCCGAAAGTTAGTATGCGATAACTGTCCGCAAATGTAGCACAGAAGCCCTTGTCCAGTCAAGGCCTGGACGCAAAATTCCCGGCGCCTTTCAGCACCCGGAGATTCACCAGCAATTTTTCCCTGAATCTTGCCCCTCATTATTTGCCTCATCGGAAGAGATCCGGATAACTTTAATAAAATTATTGTTGGAGCGAACTATGTTGAAATTTTTCATGTTCCCTTATTATTATAAAGAGAAAGAGCACGTCTCTTTTCTGCCATGGCCATACATTTGCTTATCGATGGTTATAATCTCATCCGCCAATCCCCCCGCCTGAGTCTGTTGGATGCCCGGGATTTGGAAGAGGGCCGGGAAGCCCTGCTGCACTCCCTTGCGGACTACCGCCGGCGGCGTCCCCAGCACAGGATCACCGTGGTCTTTGACGGTTGGCGGGGCGGTGCGCTGCAGGAGAGTCGCGACCTGTGCCAGGGGGTGGTGGTGATTTATTCCCGCCGGGGTGAGCGGGCCGACGAAGTCATCAAGCGCTTTTTGGCCAGGGAGAAAAGCAAAGTGGTGATGGTGAGCTCGGACCGGGAACTCCAGGTCTGTGCCGAGAAAGCGGGAGCCACCTGGCTGGCCGCCGGGGAGTTTGAAATGAAGTTTTTGCAGAATCCCGCCGACGATGCAGAGGAAGAGGGCGGAGAAGCACCGGTTTTTCGGGGGACTGCCAAGAAAGGCCCAGCCCGCCGCCTTAAAAAAAGCCTGCGCCAGAAAAAGGACCGTTTACGGAAACTGTAACCTGCTATTCCTCTTGCTCGTAAGATAATAATTAGTATATAGTAACTCTATAACCATGGTCCGGCAGGCCACCATCCCTCCAACCCAAGGAGAACAACAGATGAGCACCCAGGAAATGCAAACCCACTGGAAGTGCACCAAGTGCGGATATGCTCTGACCGCTGATAAGCCGCCTTTAACCTGTCCGCAATGCCAGGAGGCCTGTGAATTTAAAAATGTCACGTGTTATCTGCCGGATTGCGGCGGCCCCGGCAACGTTGACCCCCGCCTGTAATTTTATGGGAATTACCTGATTTCAGGTTGACCTCTGGGAATGGGGAGAGGTTCATGCAGCCTTTCCCCTGTTCTTTCCATAGGGTTTCCTTCTCTTCGGTTTTTTTCCTTAACATCCGGACGCGCCGTGCCGATAAAGGGGTAGAGGTTTGCTATGTCGCCCCTTGCGCAGCCGCCTGTTTGCCCGGCGGGCAGAGATGGTTGTCCAGTGTTTGTTGAGTGCCAACGGCTTCAGGAGGAGTGCCGGCGGCTTCGAAAGCTTTCCCAGACCGACCCCCTCACCGGCCTGTATAACCGGCGGTATCTGATGATGTCCCTGGACCAGGAAATGGAGCGCACCCGGCGCACCGGTCTCCCCACCAGTCTCATTATGCTGGATTTGGACCATTTCAAGCGCCTCAACGATACCTACGGCCACCAGTTCGGCGACGCGGTGCTGATACGGGTGGCGGTTCTCCTCAAGGAAAATGTCCGAAAACTTGATGTCTCCTGTCGCTATGGCGGGGAAGAATTTGCCGTCATCCTTCCCGGCACCCGCCTCCCCCAGGCGGTGCGGTTGGCAGAACGTTTGCGCAACGTGCTGGCAAAATCCTGGCAAGAGCCTCAGCGAGGAAAGAGGGGGATTACCGCCAGCTTTGGAGTGGAAACTTTCACCAGCCGGGATAACATGACCCCCAAAGCTTTTCTGCGGCAGGCAGACCGCTGGCTGTATCTGGCCAAGGCCCAGGGCCGTAATACTGTCTGTCACCGCGCCAGTCCCCAGGCGGGCCCTGAAACAGGGCTCACTCCAGAGGAGCGCCGAATCTTTTTATCCCGGGAAAAACTTCATGATGACAAGGCAGAGGGATCCTATGGCTGAGTCCATATTTTGGTGTATTACAAGCGGTAAAGGAGGGGTGGGCAAGACCTGCCTGGCGGTTAACCTGGCCTTCGCCCTGGCCCGCCTGGATAAGCGTGTCCTCCTGGTGGACGGCGATCTGGGGTTGGCCAACGTCGATGTGCTCCTGGGTCTGGAGGTCCGGGCCACGGTGCGGGACATCCTGGACCAGGGTGCCGATCCTTCGAAAACGGTAATCCCGGTTCATCCAAACCTGGGGGTGCTCCCGGCCAGTTCCGGGGTACCCGAAATGGCGAACCTGGGCCCCGAGGATCAGGCCGTTTTGGGCGAGATGCTCAAAAGCGTGGCCGCACCCTTCGACCATGTCCTGGTGGATACGGCAGCCGGGCTGAGTCAGGCGGTTCTCTGGTTCAACACCCTGTCGCACTGCTCTCTGGTAGTAGTGACGCCGGATCCCACCGCGCTGACCGACGCTTACGCCCTCATCAAGGTCCTGGCCAGACACTATCAACATGACCAGTTTCAGGTCATTCTGAATTCAGTGCAAGGGGAGCAGGAAGCCAGCAAGACCTTTGAAACGCTGGCCCAGGCGGCCAGGAAGTTTTTGAATCTGCGCCTTGATTACCTGGGTTCGGTTCCGGCCGACCCGGCAGTAAAGAAGGCCCTGAGGGCCCAGGTTTCTTTCCTGGAGCAATTTCCCCAAGCCAAAGCCAGCCTGGCCGTAAAGATCATCGCAGACAGGATGGTGCGCCTTGTTCAGCACTTGCCCTCTGCCAGGGCTATTAATCCCGAGGTTCACGCAATCTGAGAAATTTCCGGGTTTCCTGGTTCAGTGAAAGATTTTCTATCCTTCTTCGTGCCCTCAACCGGCTGTCGCGCCAAAAAGTAAGCCGGGGGGGCTCTTCCGCCCCGCCCGGCCGGGAGTGTTCAGGATCTCCAGTGCTTAGCCGTGAGGCCAAGACGCCTTTGTGGTTTGGTTACTTAGTGGCGGTTTCTTCTTTCTTGGTTTCCGTGGCCGAAGCTCCGGATTTTTTGCCATTGTCCTTCTTGCTCACCTGGAGTTCGGGCTTTTTGCCCTTGACCATGCTTTCTTTGGTTTCCTTGGGCTTCATTTGGTCCTTGGCCGCCGGGGTTGCCTGGGTGGCGCTCCCGGGGGTTTGGGTTTTCGCCGCCGGCTTGACCTCTTCTTTGATGGTGGACTGGGCAAAGCCTGCTCCAGTCAGCCCCAGAACAAAAGCCATGGCGGTCATGGTAGCAAACAGTTTTTTCATGATGTTCTTACCTCTAAGAGATGTGATTTCGCTCAAGGCGATTGCACCAGAGATATGCATATTGTTTGCCAAGTGTTTCTGCAACAAAATATCAAGTAAAATAACTATGTTGTAGAAAATTGGCAGGGAGGGGAGGGCGGGCCTGGATGCCATCGCCTTGGGAATTTTGAGAAAAATGCCGCCGCTGCCCTTGCCGGTCTATCAATCTGAAAAACCAGGCTCAGAACGTGCTTGGGTGATTCCGGAAATGAAAAACCTGATGATGCCCGGCGCTCCGCCTTTCCTTTGCCGAGTTGCAGGAGGCCTGCATGTTGGTTTTGTCACCCTGTTACACAAGATGCTCTGAAGAGCTTCAGACATCGGGATATCCTCAGATATCCGCCGATACGTTGACTGTCGCCGGAAAGCCGGTTATTCTCCGGGAATGTTCCTGGTAAAAAAAATCGTTGGCCTGATTACCGACCCCGCTACCTTGGTGTTGTTGCTGCTGGCCTGCGGGTTCGGGGGCCTGTTGTTGACCCGGAACCCCAGGAAACGGGGCCTGGGGTGGATCGCCTTGGGATTGCTGGGTTTTTATCTGTTTACCACGGCCCCCCTGCCGAATTTTCTTCTAAAAACTTTGGAACGCCGCTACCAACCTCTGACGAACTCGCAGAAATTTCCTGATATCCGCTACATTGTGGTTCTTTCCGGGGGGATGCGCTTCAATAATGCGGTCCCCCCCACCAGCCGGCTCGATGCCTCGAGCTCCCTGCGCGTGGCGGAAGGAATCAGGCTTTTTCATCTTTTCTCGGGGGCCCCGGCGCTGATCATGACGGGGGCCGGTCCCTGGGGGGATCTGGGCAGCCGAATGGCCGCTTTTGCCGCAAGCCTCGGGATTCCGGCAGCAAAACTGATCCCGGAAAACCACGCCAAGGACACATACGGGAATGCCAAGGAAGTGCAGCCCCTGGTGACAAACGAGCCCTTTCTGCTGGTGACTTCGGCCGTCCATATGCCCAGAGCCATGCTGATTTTTCAGAAATTAGGCATGAAACCGATACCCGCCCCCGCCGACTTCCGTTATTCACCCCATTATTTTTATGAGGATTTTTTCCCCTCGGGTAACAACTTGAGCGATATGGAAGCCGTGACCCACGAATATTTGGGATTGGCTTACTTGTACCTGTTCCCCGGCCGGGCCGGCAAATAAGAATGATAATTAATTATTACATTATTATGTATTGCCAAAATCATAAAAAACACATCAAAGGAAAAGCAAATAAAAGACTCGGTTCAAACCTGGCAACGATCTCTTCAACCCTTCTCTTGTTGGTTTATCCGGTTGCTCAGTTTTCTCTTCCCCACCCCTGGTAATCCTGATTGACAATTTTGCTATTCTATGTCATGCAATAGACAGTCTTGCATAATGTATCCCGGTGAAATGTAATAATTAACAAAAGGAAAGGGCTATATTATGAATAGAATATTGCGTCTCAATATGACCAACCGCAGTGCCACTTGGCAGGATGTGCCGGAGACCCATCTGGGACTGGGCGGACGGGCCCTTACTTCTCGCCTCATCCGGGAGGAGGTGCCGCCTGCCTGCCACCCGTTGGGCCCCGCCAACAAGCTGATCTTAGCTCCGGGGCTGCTTACCGGGGCGCCTGCCGCCAACACCGGGCGCATCTCCGTGGGCGGCAAGTCGCCCCTCACCGGCGGCATCAAGGAGAGTAATTCCGGGGGCCTGGTCTCCCAGAAGCTGGCTCGCCTGGGGATTAAGGCTGTGGTGGTGGAGGGCCGTCCGGAGGACGACCAATACTCCTTGGTCAAAATTACCAAGGATGGGGTGGAATTTTTGCCCGCGGACGACCTGGCGGGCCTGGGCAATTACGATACCATGGCCCGCCTGTGGGAGCGGTTCGGCAAGGGCGTGGGGGTCATGAGCATCGGCCAGGCCGGGGAGAAGCGCCTCACCAGTGCCTCCATCCACTTCGCTGATCCCAATGGGCGGCCCGGCCGGGCCGCGGGCCGGGGCGGCCTGGGCGCGCTGATGGGGGCCAAGAAACTTAAAGCCCTGGTGGTGGATGACCAGGGGGCCAAAGTTGCGCCTTTAGCTCACCCGGAAAAGTTCAAGGAAGCCTCCCGGCGGTGGGTGAAGTATTTGCTGGACCATCCGGTAAGCGGCCAGGCGCTGCCTGCTTATGGCACCGCGGTCCTGGTGAATATCGTCAATGAAGCAGGGGCGTTGCCGACCAAAAATTTCCGGGGGGGCCGCTTCGAGTTTGCCGAGGATATCAGCGGCGAACGCATGGCGGAGCTGATCAAGGTCCGGGGAGGGAAGACCAAAGAGGGTTGTCACCCGGGCTGCGTCATCCAGTGTTCCCAGACCTACCACGACGCTGAAGGGAACTACCTGACTTCGGGCTTCGAGTATGAAACCATTTGGGCCCTGGGGGCCAATACCCTGATCCGCCACCTTGACGAGATTGCCATGATCGATCGCCTCTGCGACGACTTCGGGCTTGACACCATCGAGATGGGCTGCACCCTGGGCGTGCTTATGGAAGGCGGGGTCATTCCTTGGGGTGACGGCCAAGCGGCCATCGAGATGGTCAAGAAAGTCGGGACCAGCGACCCCTGGGGCCTGATCATCGGCAACGGCTCGGTGTTCACCGGGCGGGCCCTGGGGGTGGACCGGGTCCCCGCGGTGAAAAGCCAGGGTCTGCCGGCTTACGACCCTCGGGCCGAAAAAGGCATGGGGCTATCCTATGCCACCAGCCCCATGGGCGGTGACCACACCTCCGGCTACACCGTGGCCATCAATATTTTGGGCTGCGCCGGCGGCGGCAATCCGTTAACCAAGGAAGGCAACATCGAGCGTTCCCGGAACCTGCAGATCGCCACCGCGGCCATTGATTCCACCGGGCTCTGCCTGTTTACCGCCTTTGCCATCCTGGATAACCCGGAGGCGCTGCAGTGCATCGTGGACCTGATCAATGCCCGCTATGGCCTCTCCCTGGGGACCGAGGCGGTCACGGCGCTGGGGGAAGCGGTGCTCAAAGATGAGCGCAGCTTCAACCGGGACGCCGGCTTTACCAAGGCCCAGGATCGCCTGCCGGAGTTCTTCAAGGAAAAACTGAAGCCCCACGATGTCACCTGGGATTTCACCGACGCCGAAGTGGACCAGGTGCTGGAAGGATTTTAAAGACGGGTTCCGGGTGCTGGGGTTCAGGTTGTGGTCCTTCCCAGAACCCGGCATACTTCAAGAAGGTCTTGGGCTTGGTTTGCCCGGCACCCGGCACCTCTTTTCCTCTATGGCTCTGCAGGTTTTTCTCAATGCTTCCCTCAGGCGTCATGTGCCGGGGTATAATCCGTATGCCGGCTTAACCATTGAGGTGTCGCCCGGCACCCCGGTTTTTCGCCTTATTGCCCAAATCGGCTTGCCTCCCGAGGAAGTGACGTTGATCATGGTGAACGGCGTGCGGCAGCACTCGGATTACTGCCTTGAGGGCAGCGAACGGCTGGGCCTGTTCCCGCCCATCGGCGGCGGCTGATCGCGCGTTTTACCACAAAGGCAGCAATTGCAGGGTGCCGGTATCGCCGTCAAAGTGGGCCAACCGGCCGTGATAGGCAGGAGGTTTGCCCAGCAGCAGGCGTATGGCTTCCTGGGCCTGCAGGCTGGCCGTCAGGGCCGCCACCGGCGCCAGGATTTCCCGGCTTCCTTCGGGCTCTTTGATGAGATCGGCATAAATTGTGGAGTACATGTCAGGGTCGCCCGGCAGCAGCGTGGTCACCTGGCCGAACCTGTCCTCCACGGCCCCATGCACCAGGGGAATGCCGGCCGTCTGCGCCGCGGCAAAGAGCGCTCGGCGTGAGGTCAGGTTATCCAGGCCATCAATGGCGATCTGGACCTGAGAGAGTAATGCCGGCAGGTTTTCCGCATCCAGATAATGCGGGAAAGCTTCCGCCCGCAGGGCGGGATTGATTTCATAAAGATGGGCCGCGGTTATCCGGGCTTTATTCTTCCCCAGGGAAGGATAGGTCGCCAGCCACTGGCGATTGAGGTTGGAGAGGGTGAAAACATCGCCGTCCGCCAGGATGAAACGGCCAACTCCCACCCCGGCCAACAGCACGGCCAGCGTTCCCCCCAGCCCCCCCAACCCCGCCACCAGAATGCTGCTGTCAAAGAGCCGCAGCTGTTCCGGAGCCGAGAGACTGGGGGAGTTCCGTTCATAGCACTCCGGAAAGATTCCTGCCTGCAAAGCCCGGGCGACGGCCTGCCGCAGGGTTAATTTCCGCCGCTGGGCCCAATTGCGCAGATCATGATCGCTGATGGTCTGAAAATGCCGGCCGCCTCGAGTTATGGTGCGGACCAGGGATGGGGGGATGTCCATGTGGGGCTATCCGGTTGACACTCCCAGCCCTATAGGTGGCCTGGGACTCGGTGGATGTTGACAATTACTCCCCAAGCTTTAGGGGAGTTAAGCAAGGGTTTGCAAGGTTACCCTGCTCTGAAAATGGTCGGTGGCCAGGTGTCCTCCCCTCTGCCAGCGCCGGCTGAAGCCTGCGGCCAGGGAACCGCCGGGGGTGGTTCTCAATTTTCCCGGTTTTGAGTGTTCCGTGGCGCATGAGCGGCTCGTTGCCAAGCGGGAGCTTGGGAATAAATAGTTACGGGACTCAGCCGGGTAGCCCGATTCCATGCCAGAATCATCAACCGGCGGTTGACTTGCTTCCTTTGGCCAGGCAGCTCAAGGTTTGATAGTGGTGGTCCACCACCATGGAGGTGAAGACGCTGTCCCCTTCCCGGCGGGTGGAGATTATCTCGATGGAATGGGGCACCCCCCGCTCGTCGGCAAAGCTGATGCGCTCCCCGGCCTGGAAGGGCTTTTTCCTGAACCAGATTTCCGGCGGCAACAGCCAGGTCTTGCCATACTTGGCCTCGAACTGGAAATAGGACAGGGCATCAAAGGGGAACTGGAGGTAAAGCGCCAGGTCGGCGTCGGTGACCTGCCGTTCCAGTTTGGCGGCCAGCCTGGCGCGTTCGGCGGCCAGGTCCACATCCGGGGGCTTGGCCAGGCCCCTCTCCTGGCTCAGGATCTGCCACCAGGGTTTGCCGTCGGCCCGCTGGTATTGCAGGACCTTTTCGCAGATCCAGTCTGCCGGGTCGTAAAACGGCAGCGGCCCGTAGCGGCCCAGAATAAGATTTTGCAGGTCCAGGGAAGGCCGCTCGTAGCGCCCGTATAGGACGTTATTCACCGCGGTGGTCCAGAGAATCTGGGACCCGGGGGTCACAGACCACCAGTTTCCCAATTCCACTTGGACCCGCCCCATTTCCTGGAAAATTTCCGGCATCCGGTCCAGGAAACCGAAAGCATCCGCCTGTTCGTAGGCGGTGCCCACGGCGCCGCCGGTGAGCTTGTAGTGGGCCACCGTAGGGTCGTGCCCCCGGTAGGGGCTCTCGAAGGGCTCATAAATCTTGCGTTCCTTGCGCAAGATGTCGGAGCTTTTTAATAAGGCCTGGATTTTGATGCCGATGGCCTTTTTGCCGTAATCCCGCAGGTTCTGGATGAGGGTGAGGGCCGGGGCCTGGCCGTACACCGAACCGTAGCCGTGATCCGCCACATCGCAGAGCTTGGCCCCCGCCAGGATCACCGCGGTCATGCGGCCGATGTCGTTGCCGTCCGTGTTGCAGCCGTGATAATGCAGGATGATGCCGGGAAAAGCGGCCAGGATGGCCTCCACCAACTGACCCAGGCGTTTGGGGGTGCCCAGGCCGGCGAAATTTTTGATGGAGACGATGACGTCCGGGCCGGTAATCTCGAGGATTTCCCCCACCTTGTCCACATAGTAGCCGTCGGTGTGCTCCTTGCCGGTAGAAAAGCAAACGCTGGGCATGAGCAAACGCCCGGCCCGCTGCACCTCTTCAAACACAGGGACCATGTTGGGGACGTGGTTGAGGAAATCATACACCCGCCAGATGTCCACCAGCTTGGCGAACTCCCGCACCACCAGGCGGATGACGTTTTCCGGATAATGGCGGTAGCCGAACAGGCTGGCGCCCCGGCAAACGCACTGCAGAAGGGTCTTGGGCATGGCCTGGCGGACGATGCGCAGCCGTTCCAGGGGATTGACCTGTTTGTAGATCAGGTCCATGTGGATGGAGGCCCCGCCGCTGACCTCCACCGAGAAAAATCCCGCCTCATCCCGGGCCGGCGCCACCCGCACCGTGGTCATGGGCATGAGCCGGTTTTTAAAGTCAGATTGGGACACATCCCGCTCATTGTTGCAAAGAAAATAGCCGTCGGCCTCCCGCAGAGAGGCGAGGATGTCAGCCGTATTCAGGTGCCTGGGAAGAGAATCTGGCATGGGTTTGTTCTCACTTAAAGGCAAACGGATTCATGCCGTGGGCGTTGATTTCCGCGATAAGCCGGGCAATCTTGTCCACTTCCCGCTCTTCTTCGTGATAATCCAGGAGGTGGGGATGCTCGTCGATATAACTGGTATCGAGCCGCCGCATGATGAAGTCCGGATCGTGGACGATCTCCTGGAAGAAGGGGATGGTGGTCTTCACCCCCAGGATGAGAAAGCCCTTGAGGGCCCGGTCCAGGCGGTCCACCGCCTCCTGCCAGGTAAAACCGGAAACCGTGAGCTTCACCATCAGGGAATCGTAATACGGCGGGATTTCATACCCTTGATAAATAGCGCCGTCCAGCCGCACCCCGTGGCCCCCGGTTGATTGATACACCTGGACCAGCCCCGGAGAGGCCAGAAAGTCATTTTTGGGGTCTTCGGCATTGATGCGCACCTGGATGGCATAGCCCCGTTCCGCCACCTGATCCTGGGAAAAGCTGATGGGCTCGCCCTGGGAGATGAGCAGTTGCTCCCTGATAAGATCAATGCCGGTCACCACCTCGGTGACAGTGTGCTCTACCTGGATGCGGGTGTTTACTTCCAAAAAGTAAAAGGAACCATCTTGCGCCACCAGGAATTCCACCGTGCCGGCGCTAAAGTAGTTGGCCGCCCGGGCCATGCGCACCGCGGCCTCACAAATTCTGTCGGTTAAAGACCGGGGCAGGCCGGCCGGGGCGATTTCGATGAGCTTCTGGTGGCGCCGTTGGATGGAGCAATTGCGGGTCCCCAGGTGCACCACCTGCCCCAAACTGTCAGCCAGGATCTGCACTTCCACATGCATGGGACGGTGAATGCCCTTTTCCAGGTAGATGTCGTCATTGCCAAAGGAAATCATGGCTTCGGCCCTCGACTGCTTGAGTCCGGCGATCAGGGCCATTTCATCATCCACCCGGCGGATACCCCGGCCACCGCCGCCGGATACCGCCTTGATCATGACAGGATAGCCATGCTGTGCGGCGAAGGCCAGGGCTTCCCGCTCCTCCTCAGCGCCCCGCACAAGGGTGGGGCTGGCCGGAATCACCGGAATCCCTGCTCTCTCGGCGATCCTTCGGGCGATAACCTTGCTCCCCATGTTGCGGATCACTTCGGGGGGGGGACCGATGAAAACGATGCCCGCTTTCGTGCAGGCTTCTGGAAATTCGGGATTTTCAGAAAGAAAACCATACCCCGGATGGATGGCCTGGGCCCCGGTGTCTTTGGCGGCCTGGATAATTTTGTCGATGCTCAGGTAATCCCGGCGGGGCCCCGGGCCGATGCAAACGGCTTCATCGGCCCGCATGATGTGGTAGGCGTCCTTGTCGGTTTCCTCGTAGATCGCCACCACCTTGAGATCCAACTCCTGGGCTGAGCGCATGATGCGCACGGCGATTTCGCCCCGGTTGGCCACCAAAATCTTTTCCAGTGGGGGGTCGGTAACTACGGTCATTTCTTCTCCTGGGACCTGGCCGAGTTATAGTTACATCGCCATGTGAGCGGCAGGCTCAGCCGGCTTTTGAGACTGAGTCGCAGTGCCAAGGTCTTTTCTGTAGCCACAGGCTTTACCGCCTGCGCCTGCCCAAGCAGGCAAGCCCGTGCCGCCATTTGCGAAGAACCCGGCAGCAGCCGCTTTCGGCAGGCCTATAATCCATTGTAAAGGTTGGCCGTCTGTCTGCCAAGCCCTGAACCTTAAATTGCTATTGCCCTCATCAACTTATCCCCCGTGAGATGCTGTGCCCGTGCCTTCTTGGGGGCTGGACCATCCATTGACACCCCTGCGCCAATGCTTCCTTAACCAAAAATTCGCCGCATAACTCAAGATGTTGCAGAGCAGGCGCCCCCCCGCAAAATGCCGCCAATGCGGTCATTCGACATGACTCTCGCAGGAGACTACGGTTCGCTAAGGTCTCTTTTTACCCCTGCGCCAACAGTTTTGACAACTCCTCGGCAAGAAAGCGGCGGATGGCCTCCCGGGCCTGCCGGTAGACCTCCAGGGACTTGCCGAACGGGTCGATCACCGGATGATGAATAATGCTGATGCGGCAACCCGGGGGCAGAACGGTTTCCAGAGAATAATTGGTCAGGTTGACCAACACCTGGCAGGCCCCCCAGTCAATTTCGGTTAAGCCCTTGGACCACAGACCTTCCGTGGCCACTCCCGATTCTGCCAGGACATGCAAGGTTTCCGGGGCGACAGAGCCCAGGGGGGTAATGCCGGCCGAATTGATCAGGAAGTCCGGGAAGAATTGCCGGGCCAGGGCTTCGGCCATGATGCTGCGACAGGAATTACCCAGGCAGATAAAGAGGATCCCGTTCGGCATGCTGTTCTTATGCAAAAAGATGAAAGTATGGTCGTTGGCAAGGAGTAGTTTGCACGAAGGTTTTTTTTGCAATACCGCCGGTTAAAAGACACCGGACACCCCTGATTACCAAACTCATTTCTTATTCCAATAAAATAATTTCTTATGAAACAAGAAAAAAGCACAATTCGGTTACATATTTCGTGAAAAGAGGTATCCTTCTCCCCTTTTTGGCTGAATATTACCCATAAGTTACCTAATCTTTATCTCATTCCCTCTCTGCCTTGGGGGAACAGGCGAGAGCGAGGGGGAAAAGACGTGTTCCGAATGCTAAAATTCTTGCAAAATTATTTGCGGCGCCCCACATTGTCATGTTGAGCAAAGAGAAGAATCCTGTCTTTTCAAGATGTAGCGGGCACTTAATTCGCTCAGGCTACCAGAAAAACCCATTTTGCAAGAGATTCTTCTGAAATCTTTCACTTAGGCATATTTCTTGCTTCATTATGAGAATATTGTTGAGAGAGGGGCCAGGCGGCAGCCAAACCGGGCAAACGCCGCGGCCGGGGTATAAAGAAAAAACCATGCCTTCCATCCAGAAAAGCGACAGCCATTTTGATGCGTTCACCTCTCAGCGGGACGTTTCTCTTCGATTCGGCAGGGTGGCACGGCAGAAATTAACCGAAGAGGAAACCGGCCAGTTGCTTTCCCTGGTCTCCCTGTCTCTGTCGGCCTTTAATGTCACTAACTGCCGGTTTGTGGTAGTCAGAGATCCCGATCTGAGGAAAGAGATCAATAAATCTTTCAGAAATCAATTTCAGCTCCCCCACGCCGCCTCTTTCATCATCCTCTGCGCCGGCTTACCCCACGAGGAAAAGGCTTCGGCGGCAACGAGAAATCCTGATTCCGGCAGGCCGCCCTCCCTGGCCCGGAAGAAACCCCAACGCCGGGACGGCGACCGCAAGTCTCGGGATGAAGCCATGTGTTCCTGCGGCATTGCCGCCCAAACTCTTATGCTGACGGCCAAGGCCATGAATTTTGATTCCTGGCGCCTGGAGGGCTTAGATGCCGAAGGAATCGGCAAGTTGATTAATCTCCCTGAGGACTACGTGGTGGCCATGCTTCTGGTAGTTGGCAAAAATATCAAGCAGTTATGCCATGATGCCGGCCGGCCCAATTTCCAGGATGTGGTGGTCCTGGATCAGTTTTAGCCAAAACCCGCCGCCGCGCCGGAACGCCATCGTCACTGCTTTCATTCGTACCGCCCTTTCTCGGTGTCCTCTGCATTTCCGCGGTAAACTTCTTTCATCGCAGAGGCCCAAAGAACCCGGAGTGACTGCTTTGAGCGGAATTTTGAGCGCAGGATTAATTAAGTCGCGCCGTATAGTTTGAGGAAAGGGCCTCAGTTCCCCGGCTCCCCACAGCCGCCGGGCCATACTTTTTCTTCAGAAAATCACCGATAAACTTGGCCACCATCCGGTCTCCGGTGGGATTGAGGTGCATGCCGTCCGATTCGTATACCGGCTGCTGCCGGGAGGTCAGGATGTTGCGCAGGTCCACAAAATACGGCTTGCTGTGCAGCCGCTCGAGCAGGGCATTGTAAATGAGGACGTAATTCTTTTCCATGGCCCAGCGCTTATTCAAAATAATGGTCTTATTTTCCTGCTCTTTGACGTCGGGAGCCACCGTGCCCGTTTCCACCCACCAGCACGGCTGCCAGAACAATTGAAAATGGGCTCCGAAACAACGGGCCACCTTGTCCACATAATCATAGCGGGCCACGCATTGATTCAGGTATTCCTTCAGCGCCGGATCATCCGGGGAAACGGCGAACACCCCCTCCCGCATCTTGTCATAAAGTTCCCGCACTGAAGAGGTGTACCAGGCGGCGTTCAGGGACTTGAACATGCCAAAAAAGCTGTGGTGATAGCTTTCCACCAGACCCCGCACCTGCCGGTAGCCCTGATGGGCGTAAGGCGTCCTGTACTGGGCGAAATAGGCGCAGTCGTTGTCCCCGTCATAAAATGTGATGATCTGGGGCTTGATGGGACGTTCGATCAAGGCTTTTTGCAGGTACTTCACTTCCATCAGGGCATTGAAGCCGTCTACCCCGAAGTTGACCACGTGGGCCGGCATCACCGGCGGTACCTGGTTTAACTGCCGGGAGACGAAACTGGGCAGAGTCTCATCGTCCTTCAGGGAGATGCCCCTGGTGGTGGACCCGCCAAACATCCAGATGGTGGTGAGGTCCTTTGTTCCATACGGAGCATTGTTGGCTGTGGGCCGCTCGCCGTGCAGGTTGATATAGAGCGCGTAAGGGTCGTAGCGCACCGGCTCCCCTTCCCGGAGTTGCCCATAAATATGATAGATGCTGAGGGTGATCACCAGAAAGCAGAGAATTTCCAGCAGGACCAGGCTCCCCACGACAATCATAATCCCCCGGAATAAGAACCGCCAGAAAGTCCTCATGGATTGGTGTGCTCCTTGTTTTGCTTGACGACAATGCAGAATTTGGTTCAGACGCTGCCATTCGCCTTATAGGTTATCCTTTTCTCCAGGAGTTTTCCAGCCATTGTCCGGCAAGGAGAATAGCTGCGTCCTTCATGCTGGCGGAATTGCCCGGATTTTTTTATATTTTTGAGGAGGCAATTGACGTTTGGAGGCCAGCTATGCCAGACCGGAGAAATCCCCGCACCATGGGCCGAGCCACCGCAGCCATTTACCAGGGCGGTTTAAATGGAAGCGTTTATGGCGAAATCGCCGTTCCCATTTTTCAAACCTCCACCTTTGGGTTTCCCAGCGCCGAGGCTGGCGCCGACCGCTTCTCAGGGAAGGAGCAGGGGTTTATTTACACCCGCATGGGCAACCCCACCATCAAGGCCCTGGAGCAGTGCGTGGCGGCCCTGGAAGAGGGTGCGGTGGGCCATGCTGCGGCCACCGGCATGGCGGCCATCGCCGCGGTGTTTCTGGGCCTGTTGGGCCAGGGGGACCACCTCCTGGCCGGGGACTGCCTCTATGGACCCACGCACGTAATCATTGCACGGGAACTGCCCCGCTTCGGCATCAGCGCCACCTTTGTGGACACTGCCGACCCCGACCAGGTGGCCGCGGCCATCCGCCCCAACACCCGCCTGCTTTTCCTCGAAACCCCAGCCAACCCCTCGCTGAAAATCACCGACTTGGCGGCCATGGCCCGTATAACCCGAGCGCGACAGGTTATCCTGGCAGTGGACAACACCTTTGCCACTCCCCACCTGCAGCGCCCCTTGACCCTGGGGGCCGATGTGGTGATTCACAGCCTCACCAAGGCCCTGAACGGCCACAGCGACGTCATCGGGGGCATGATTGTCGTCAATGATGATGACATTTCAAAAAAAGTGAAACGTTTTCTGACGTTGTTCGGGGGCACCATGGACCCCCACCAGGGCTGGCTGATCCTGAGGGGAGTGCGCACCCTGGCCCTGAGAGTGGAGAAGGCCTGTGCCAATGCCGGAAAGCTCGCAGCTTTCCTGGAAAAACACCCCCAGGTGGACTGGGTGGCCTATCCGGGTCTGCCTCATCATCCCGGTCACGACATCGCCAAGAAACAGATGGACGGCTTCGGGACCATAGTGTGCTTCGGCGTCAAAGGGGGTGGGGAGACAGGCCGGAAGGTCCTGAACCACCTTCGGCTCATCACGCTGGCGGTGTCCCTGGGCGGGGTGGAATCCCTGATCCAACACCCCGCCTCCATGACCCACCACGGCATGCCTCGGGAAGAGCGCCTGGCTGCGGGCATCGGTGATGAAATGGTGCGTCTGTCCGTGGGCTGCGAGGACGTTGAGGATCTCATGGCCGACCTGGACCAGGCCTTGCAGGCTGCTTTTTGAGGGGAGGGCCAGGGGCACGGTGATCGGTAGCCAGTTTTCTTTCACTGATTACGGATCGCTTAAGTTCCTTGCCCTTCCATCGGAGCCGGGTATGGGTAAACAAAGCGCCGGCCTGCTTCTTTACCGCCACCGGCAAGGCCGGCTCGAAGTCTTCCTGGTCCATCCAGGAGGGCCTTTTTGGCTTAACAAGGATGCCGGCGCCTGGTCCATCCCCAAGGGTGAGCATGGACCTGAAGAGGACCCCCTCGCCGCCGCCCGCCGGGAATTCAGCGAGGAAACCGGTTTCACCGCGCCCGGGCCTTTTCTTCCCTTGACTCCTCTGAAGCAGAAAAGCGGCAAGCTGATCCAGGCCTATGCCTGCCGAGGCGAAGTAGATCCTGAAAAACTGCTGAGCAACACCTTTCCCCTGGAATGGCCGCCTCACTCTGGAAAAATGCAGGAATTTCCGGAAGTGGACCGGGCCGCCTGGTTCTCAATCGAGGAGGCTGCGGAGAAAATCCAGCCGGGACAGGCAGGTTTTTTGTGGGAACTGGCTCGGCTGGCAGGAGAAGATCGCGGGGGAGGGGGCTAAGGTCCAGCGCGCCTTTACCCCCTCCATGGCCTTCCCCCCCTTGAAAGGCTTTATTCTTTTTGCAGAGCAAAGGGCCGAGGTCAGATATTGAAAAAGTCCCTGGAGTTGGCGGTGGTGGTCTCGATTACCCGGGAGAGCTCCATCCCCTTGAGGCGGCTTACTTCCCGGACGGTGACCACAAGATGGGCGGGCTCCGACTTCTCTTCCTGATAGACCACCGGCGAGTCGGTTTCGATGAGAATCCGGTCTAAGGGTGCCGCCTGGATGGCGGCCTGATGGGGCGGGCTGTAGGCCAGGGCCGGCGTGGCCGAGATGAGATAGCCGTCCCTGAGAATCTCCCGCAGTATATCGAGTGGTCCGCTGTACCAGTGAAACACCGCCCTGGCAATCCCCGCTTCTTTTATCATGCGGAGGGTCCGCGACTGGGAAAAGCGGGTGTGAAGAATAACCGGCTTGTTTTCCCGGGCCGCCAGCTCCAGGAGTTTGGCCAGGACTTCCTGTTGGAGCTTCTTTTTGACCTTGGCTTGATAGTCCAGGCCCACTTCCCCCAAGGCCACGCATCCGGCCAGGTTTTCCCGAATGAAGGCCAGGTTGTCCTCCACACCCTCAGGAGTGATGGACCAGGGGTGGTAGCCCACCGCCGGATGGACGAAATGATGGAACCGCTGGTGTAATGCCAACGTGACCTGATTGGAAGCAATATCCATACCCACAGCCACAATGCCAGTAATACCGATTTCCCGGGCCCGGGCCAGGGCTCCTTCCACATCTTCGATTTCGTTGAGATGGGCGTGGCCGTCGATCATGGGGATTCCTTCTCCATTTCTTGGAGAAATTCCCGAAACAAATCCACGTCGCCACTCAGCATCATTTGCCGGTCTTCATAAGGGGCAGCCAGCCGGCGGTAAAACTCGCTGGCCAGGTTGTGGAAAACTCCGGTGAGCGCGGCGATGAGCCAATAGCGCAGACGGCCGAACCGGCGACGCACCACGGCCAGGGCCAGCCGGGTGCAGGCATAGTTCAGGAGTCCGGTAAAGGCGGCCTCGTGACCAGCGGCCTCGGCCTGGGACGCCAGGCGTTCGGCCAAGGCGTCGATAAGGGGGTCGAAATCCCGGCGCAACTCCGGGGCAATATAGGGCATGGCCATCCTCCCTGGAGGGGGTTTCTTTACCGTACCGCTCAGCTGATTATAAGGTGGAACGCCAGGACAGCCAATTGCCGGCCGGGAGGGTTTCAATGCAGACCGGCAGGCCGATCTGGAGTTCAGGACAGGTGGTGATAGTCTTTATACCACTTGATGAATCGGGGGATGCCTTCATCAATGGGGGTGGTGGGGGCGAATCCCAGTTTGGCCTGGGCCCGGCGGATGTCAGCAAAGGTGGCGGGGACGTCGCCCGGCTGAATGGGCAGCAGCTCCTGTTTGGCGAGGACGCCCAGTTGGGTTTCCAACAAACTGATGACCCGGGAGAGGTGCTCGGCGCGGTGGTTGCCGATATTAAAAATTTCATAGGGCTTGAGCCCGGGGGCCATGAGTGAGGCCTCAATGCCCTGGACCACATCGTCGATATAAGTGAAATCGCGCTCCATGCGGCCGAAATTAAAGACCTTGATGGGCCGGCCGGCCAACATGGCTTCGGTGAAAAGCCACATGGCCATGTCCGGGCGGCCCCAGGGGCCATAGACGGTAAAGAGCCTGAGCCCCACGGTGGGAAGCCCGAACAGGTGGGTGTAGGTGTGGGCCATGAGTTCGTTGGCCTTCTTGGTGGCGGCATACAGGCTGATGGGGGTGTCCACCCGCTGCTCCTCGGAGAAGGGCAGTTTGGTCAGGCCCCCATATACACTGGAGCTGGAGGCATACACGAAGCGTTCGGCCTCAGAGCGCTTGGCTAACTCCAGAAGGTTGAGAAAGCCTTCCAGGTTGGCTTTTTGATAGGCAAAGGGGTTAATCAGGGAATAACGCACCCCGGCCTGGGCGGCCAGGTGGCATATGCGCTGGGGCCGGTGTTCCTCAAACAAGGCCGCGACCGCGGCGAAATCGGCCAGGTCCCCTTCCACCGAAAAAAAATTGGGGTGCTGCCTTAACTCCCGGTCCCGATCGCGCTTTAAGGCCGGGGAGTAATAGTCGTTGTAATTATCGATGCCGATGACCTTGGCGCCCCGGCCCAGCAGGCTCCGGGAGACATGGAAGCCGATGAAGCCGGCGCTGCCGGTGACCAGAAAGGATTTCTTGCTGATTTCCGTGAACATAGAGCACATCCCCGGCGAGATTGTAGTCTATTCCTGCCAGGGCTGCAAGGTCTTCGCCCGGCACTGTCAGCAGATGCACCCATGTCTGCATCCATGCAGACGAGACCACGCTGCCAGAATACCCGGCGTTTTCCCGCCCCACGTCACGCGGCCTGCCGGTCTGCCGGCCTGTATTGCTTATTTCAATTCAGGATGGGAGACTTGGGATATCACCATATCCGGGAGGGAATCCTCCCGGTCTGCTTCAACATCCGGCGGTTCCTGCCCCCGGCCGGCCATAATCATCAGGCACATGATGAACACCCCCATCATGATGCCAACCAGCAAGCCCAAAATGAACTGCAGCATGCCCACGCGCCTCCTCTATCCCTCTCATCGGCTGCAGATAAAATAACTTTAAAGAAATTGCAGAATTTTTTCCAATTTATTGTAATAAAAAGAAGACCTTTGTGCAAAAATTTGGAAAACATCCCAAAATTTCCCCCATGATCCAGGAAAAACAGGGGATGCGCCGGTCTCCGGCATTTGAGTTTGACAACCATCCTCCCTTTTTTTATCTTGAAACCCAGAAGGGGGCATGCATGTCCACTCACAAAAAACTCATCATCTCCCGGCAGGCCATCGCCAGCCGTGTCAAAGAACTGGCGGCGCAGATCAGCCGGGATTATGCCCGGAAGAATCCGTTGTTGATCGGCATCCTCAAGGGAGCCTTCATTTTTTTGGCGGATTTGACCAGGGCTATGGATTTCCCGGTAGAAGTGGACTTTGTGCGTCTGCGGAGCTACGGGGCGGGCACCACAACCTCAGGAGAAGTGCACATCACCAAGGATGTGGAAACGGTCATCGAAGGCCGTCACGTTCTCGTGGTGGAGGATATCGTCGATGTCGGCCTCACCCTGAACTTTCTCCTGGAGTATCTTAACGGCTTCCGCCCTGCATCCCTGAAGGTCTGTTGTCTGATTGATAAAAAAGAGCGGCGCCGGGTGGAAGTGCCCCTGGATTATGTGGGGTTCACCGTGGAAAAGGGCTTCCTGGTGGGCTATGGGTTGGACTGCGGCGAAAATTGTCGCACCCTGCCGGATATTTATGAGATGGTGGAGTCCGGGGGAGGTGACTAACAGGTGTTGCGCGGTGGGCTGGGTTTCACCCGTGCCCGTGCTGCCTGCCTTTTCCCACATACCAGCATGATTCGGATAGCCGCAGTTGATATCGGCAGCCTGACGGTACGCCTGGCAGTGGCGGAGGCTTCGGGGCCGGGAAGGTTCCAAATCCTTTGGCACCATCGGGAAGTCACCGGCCTGGGGCGGGAGGTGGCGGAGACGGGGCTTCTCAGCCGGGCCGATCAAGAGCGGACGCTTGCAGCCTTGGCGGATTTTGCCGGGGAAATGGCCGTCCGGGGGGTGGCGCAGGGCCAGGGGGTAGCCACCCAGGCAGTGCGCCAAGCCGGCAACGGGCGGGAATTTCTCCGGGCCGCAGAAAAAGTGCTCAATCTGCCGGTGCGCCTCCTTGCCGCCGAAGAGGAAGCCTTGCTTTCCCTGTCCGGGGTGCTCTCGGCCCTGGACCCGAAATACCGGGACGCCGGCCCGTTATTGGTCTTTGATGTGGGCGGCGGCAGCTCGGAGTTTATCCTGGTAAAACAGGGGCAGGAGCCCTTCTTTGCAGGGCTGCCCCTGGGGGTGCTGTCCCTGAGCCGGACCCGGCCCCTGGGAGACCCGCCCCGGCCGGACAGAGTGACGGACCTGAGGGCGGAGTTATTCAGGGAATTACACAATTTTCATCGAGAGCATTTCGGGGGGGTGGTACAGGAGACTCCCACCCTGGTGGGCACAGCCGGCGCAGTGACCACGCTCGCTGCCATGGCCCAGAAAATGACCGTCTATGACCCCCGGCGGGTGAATAATTTTATTTTGACCAAAGCGCAGGTGGCTGACCTGGCTGCACAACTGGCCGCGCTGCCGGAAAAAAAGCGGGCCCTGCTCCCCGGAATCGAGCCCGCCAAGGCTGAAGTCATGGTGGCCGGAGTCCTTATTGTCCAGACCATCATGGAGGTGTTGGGGCTGGATCATCTAGTGACCATAGACGCCGGCCTGGTGGAAGGGGTGCTGGCGGAGGTATCTTCAAGGCAAAAGTAAAAAGGCAAAAGGGAGAAGCAAGTGAGCAAGGCAAGCCAAAAGTTAAGGTGATAGATTTGCCTTTTTACTTTTTCTTTTTCACTTCCTGAGAAAAGGAGCACTCATGGCGCACGATAACATCCCGTATGCGTACACTTTTGACGATCTGCTGCTTTTGCCGGGGGCCTCAGCGGTGCTCCCCAACGAGGTGGACCTGTCCACCCGCCTGACCCGGCGCATCCGGCTCAACATTCCCATAGTCTCGGCGGCCATGGACACGGTGACCGAATCGGAAACCGCCATCAGTCTGGCCCGCCAGGGAGGCATCGGCATCCTCCACCGCAATCTGGTGATCGAGGCCCAGGCTCTCGAGGTGGAAAAGGTCAAGAAATCCGAGTCCGGCATGATCCTCGACCCCGTGACCATCGGGCCCCGGGAGCCCATCTCCAAGGTCCTCGCCCTGATGGAGCGCTACCGCATCTCCGGCATCCCGGTGGTGGAAGGTACGCGCCTGGTGGGCATCGTCACCAACCGGGACCTCAGGTTCGAGACCAACCAGGACCTGATGGTCAGTCAGGTGATGACCAAGGATGAGCTGGTGACTGCACCCGTAGGTATCACCCTGGAGGAATCGAAGGCCCTCCTGCACCAGTTCCGCATTGAAAAACTCCTGGTGGTGGACGATGACTACAACCTGAAGGGGCTCATCACCATCAAAGACATAGAGAAAATCAAAAAGTACCCCATGGCCTGCAAGGATGAGTTCGGGCGCCTGCGGGTGGGGGCCGCCGTGGGAGTGGGGCCCGACCGGGAGGAACGGGTGGACGCCCTGGTCAAGGCCGGAGCCGACGTTATTGTCATCGATACGGCCCATGGCCACTCGTCGCGGGTTTTGAAAGCGGTGGAGGCCACGAAAAAGTCATTTCCCGATGTGGACCTGATTGCCGGCAACGTGGGCACCGAGGAGGGCGCCCGGGACCTGATCAGGGCCGGGGTGGACGCAGTCAAGGTAGGGGTAGGGCCCGGCTCCATCTGCACCACCCGGGTGATTGCCGGGGTGGGCGTGCCCCAGATCACCGCCATCATCGAATGCGCCAAGGCCGGCCGGGAGGCCGATGTTCCCATCATTGCCGACGGGGGCATCAAGTATTCCGGGGACGTCACTAAGGCCCTGGCCGCGGGCGCGGACAGCGTCATGATCGGCAGCCTCTTTGCCGGCACCGAGGAAAGCCCCGGGGAAACCGTGATCTTCCAGGGCCGCAGCTATAAGATCTACCGGGGCATGGGCTCGGAGGACGCCATGAAGGCCGGCTCCAAGGACCGCTACTACCAGGAGGACATCGAAATGGAGTCCAAACTGGTGCCGGAAGGCATCGTGGGGCGGGTGCCCTCCCGGGGAAAACTGGCGGACTTGGTTTATCAGATGGTAGGGGGTGTGCGCTCCGGCATGGGGTACGTGGGCGCCAATACCATCAGCGAACTCCAGGCCAAGGCCAGATTCGTGCGCATCAGCCCTGCGGGCTTGAGGGAATCACACGTCCACGACGTCACCATCATGAAGGAAGCCCCGAATTACTGGGTGGATTAGGTTTGTTGGGGAAAAGGGCTGAGGGCCGGAGGGTCCTTACCCCTTTCCCCAAACTATAGTTCACTTCACATATCCCTTCACCACCTCTTCAGGGGTTTGGCCGGGGGAAGGGGCGATGACCTCGATGCCCTTGCGTTGCAGGAGGCCCTTGGCCGCGTCATTTAAGTTTCCCGCCAGGTGGCTGACGCCGAGGTTTTCCAGCCAGACGGGGAAATTCACCGGGTCCAGGTCAGGTGCGGGCAGGGTCTCCTCGCTGATGATGGCGCCGCCTTTCACGGTGAACAGGGCAAACTGGGAGGCCTTGGTGGGAGTGGCGGCCACTTTGCCGTCATCCACGGGCACTGCGATTCTGAGTTCGCCGGGTTCCCGGGGCGGCTTCGGCGGCAGCACCTTGATCAGATAGTTCACCAGAGGCCGCAGGGCCTCGAAAAAGGGGCTTTTATCCTCTTTGAGTTCCGCCAGTTGACCCTGGTCCGCCGCCTCCACCACCTGGGGGTCGAAGGGCAGGGAAGCCAGGAAAGGAATCTTGAAAGCCTGGGCGGTTTTTTCTCCGCCGCCCTTCCGGAAGAGGGGCAGGTCCTTGCCGCAATGGGGGCAGTGGTAGCCGCTCATGTTTTCCACCAGGCCCAAGATGTCCAGGTTGATCTTCTGGCAGAAATTGATGGATTTGCGCACGTCGGCCAGGGAAATCTCCTGGGGGGTAGTGACGATCAGGGCCTTGGCTTCCGGAATGGTCTGGGCCACGCTCATGGGCTCATCCCCGGTGCCCGGAGGTGCGTCGATGACCAGATAATCCAAAAAGCCCCACTGGATTTCGGTGAGAAATTGCCGAATAAGCTGGTGCTTGAGGGGGCCCCGCCAGATAACGGCGATTTCCCGGTCGCGCATGACGGCCTCGACGGATATGACTTTCAGGTTGTGAAAAAGTTCCGAGGGCATCTTAAACTGGGCGCTGGCCAGATCGAAGGGTTCCTTTAACCCCAACATACGCAGCACGTTGGGGCCGTGGATATCCACGTCCATCAGACCGACCTTGTGGCCGGCCCGGGCCAGGGACAGGGCCAGGCTGACCGCGACGCTGCTTTTGCCGACGCCGCCCTTGCCGCTCATCACCAGGATTTTGTGGCGAATCTGCGCCAGGGTGCGGCAAATGGCCATATCTTCTTCCGACTTGTGTTGCTCCTGGGCGACGTTGCAACTGGCGCAGGCCTTGGGGTCGCCCTCGTGTTCACATTTTCCCATGGTAAATACTTCCTCCTGAATAGTTACCTGAACAGCTTGTCATATCCAGGGTAACGCCCCGGATATTTTCAATATTCTATGGCATTCTTCATCGACTCTGCCCGCCCTGTTGAGAAGCGCGCCTGCGGGTGCGCTTCTCCGGAAAATTGTTAATCTATGGGCCGGCCGTTCCACGATCACGCCAGGTAAATTCATCGGTCGTTTAGCAGAGACAGGTTATCTAAACTGTATCCCCAAAAACATTTCTTGCCAAGTATTGCGATCTTTTGCTAAAAACCCTCCTTTTCTGGCGGGGTGTCATACTCAGCTGAAGGGGCATCAAAAAGTGGTTTCCCCGCAGTCTTACGGCGTGCCTGGTCAGGCGCAGTCTAAGGCCTGCGGCTACATGTTTGCCACTATGACCGCAACTTGGTATCAGCCCCCCAGGTAAGCGGCCCGCACCTGGGGATGGTCCCGCAGTTCGGCCGGGGCGCCGGCCAAAACTATCTGCCCGGTCTCCAGGATGTAGGCCCGGTGAGCAATCTCCAGGGCCAGCCGGGCGTTTTGCTCCACCAGGAGGATGGTTACCCCGGCTTCGTGCAAGCGGCGGATGACCCGGAAAATTTCCCGGACCAGGAGGGGGGAGAGCCCCATGGAGGGTTCGTCCAGGAGCAAAAGGCGCGCCCGGCTCATGAGGGCCCGGCCCACCGCCAGCATCTGCTGCTCGCCGCCGGACAGGGTATTGCCCCACTGGCGCCGGCGCTCCTCCAGGCGGGGGAAAAGCGCGTAAACCTTCTCCAGGTCCTGTTCCACCTCCCGGTCCCGGCGGGCGTAGGCCGCCAGGCGCAGATTTTCCTCTACGGTGAGGTTGCCGAAGATCATGCGGCCTTCGGGGACGTGGGCCAGACCCCGCTCGGTGCGCCGGTGGGCGGGCAGGCTCACGAGGTCTTCGCCCGCCAGGATGAGGCTCCCCTGGCTCACCGGCAAGAGCCCCGAGATGGCCCCCAGGATGGAGGATTTCCCCGCGCCGTTGGCGCCGATGAGGGTGACGATCTCTTTCTCGCCCACCACAAAGGATACCCCCCGCACCGCATTGATGCGGTCATAAGAGATCCAGAGGTTTGCCACCGCGAGGAGAGGCTGGTTGTTCATGGCGGTAAGATTTTCTTTCAAGAAGCAGAATCGATATGAAAAAAATCCTTTTGTCGGATGTTTCATACGCACCAGGAAGGCGCGTGAGAGGCCTTCTACCTGTCCAGAGGCGCCTCTTTGCCCAGATAGGCCTCCATGACCCTGGGGTTCTGTTGAATTTCCCGGAGCGGCCCTGCAGCAATGGTGAGGCCGAAATCCAACACCGTCACCCGCTGGCACAGGCTTGAGACCACCTGCATCTGGTGCTCGATGAGGAGTATGGTCAGAGAAAATTCCTGTTTGATCTCCCTGATAAGGTGGATGAGGCCTTCCACTTCACCCTCGTTCATGCCGGCGGCGGGTTCGTCCAGAAGGAGGAGCCGGGGGCCGCTGATGAGGGCCCGGGCTATCTCCAGGCGGCGCTGCTCCCCGTAGGGCAGATGGCGGGCGGGGGTCTGGGCGTAGTGCGCTATATTGAACCGTTCCAGGAGCTCATAAGCCCGGCGGACCCATGTGCCCTCTTCCCCCCGAAAGGCCGGCAGGCGGAAGAAAGCGTTCCACAAAGAATAGCGGTGACGGGCGAAGGCCCCCAGCCGGACGTTGTCCAGGGCGTTGAGGTCCTTAAAGAGGCGGATGTTCTGAAAAGTCCGGGCAATCCCCGCGGCAGTGATGCGGTGGCTGGGCCATTCCGTAATGTCCTGACCCTGAAAGAAAATGCGTCCCTCGAACACCCGAAAAACCCCGGTGATGAGATTGAAAATGGTGGTCTTGCCGGCGCCGTTGGGGCCGATGAGTCCCACCGATTCACCCTCCTGCACGGTGAGGAAGAAATCCGTCACCGCACAGAGGCCGCCGAAATTATGGGACAACTCCACGATGTTTAATAACGGCGCCATGGTGTTGCATCTCCAAGGCCGTAAGCTGTCAGCCCTCGCAGGCTTTGGGCTTTTCTCCGCTTCCTGTTTTTTGTCACTGCCTGCCGCTCACTGTTGACCCCTGATTGCTTATCTCCTCGGGTTGGAGCCAGCGGGGGTCTTTAAAGCCCATGATGCCCTCGGGGCGGAAGATCATTAAGAAAACCAACAGCAAGGGGCCGATTACCCAGCGCCACAGGCCGAGGGGCCGCAGGAATTCCAGGACCAGGGTAAAGATAGTGGCCCCGAGAAGCGAGCCGGTGAGGCTGCCCATGCCGCCGAGATAGACCATGACCAGCATATCCGTGGACTTAAGTATTGAAAAGCTCCGGGGGTTGATGAATTGCAACAGATGGGCGAACAGCCCCCCGGCCACCCCGGCGAAAAACGCACCAATGCAAAAAGCATAAACCTTGAGGCGGCGGGTGTCCACGCTGGTGAGGTTGGCGGCCACTTCGTCTTCCCTGATGGCGGTAATGCCCCGCCCGAAATTGGAGTAGACCAGATTGCGCAGCAGATAAAAAGTGGCTATCACCCAGAAGACCACCCAGGGGAAGTTGGTAAGGAGCGAGATGTCCTTGAAGCCCCGGGGACCCCCCACTACGTTGAGGTTTTCCAGGATGCTTTTGACGATCATGTTGAAGGCCAGGGTGACGATGGCCAGGTAGTCCCCCCGGGTGCGGAAGGACGGGATGGCCACCACCAGGCCGGCGGCGGCCGCGGCCAGGCCGCCCCCCATCAGAATAAACGGGAAAAGCCAGGGGCCGAGTGCTTTGGGCACACACCAGACGCTGAGGATGGCCGCGACATAGGCCCCGATGGCCATAAAACCGGCGTGGCCCACGGAAAACTCGCCCATGTAGCCGTTGATCAGGTTCAGGGAGAGGGTGAGGATCATGTTGATCCCCACATACATGAGAATCTGGATGACGTAGGGGTTGAGGGCGCCGGAAGCGGGGAGAGCCCAGGAGAGGGCCATCAGCAGCAGCACTGCGGTCCATATTAACAGGCGTTTCGACGGCATAAATTAAAAAATCCAATTATTCTCTTTGCTCCTCAAAGAGAACAATAATTTTCAAGTGGGGGAAGGGCCAGGGAGCAGCGGCTCCCTGACCTCCCCCCATACCCCCCTCCCAACCCTTTAGGGGCCGGGGAAGGCGGGACCCTGGTCCCGACTTCCCCGGCCAAGTTAAATCCCCAACAAGGGATTGGGGGAGAGGGTGTGGGGGAGGGGGTAAGGGCCCACCGGCCCTTAGCCCCCTCCCCCACAAACTCACACTCGCTCAAAAATCGGCCTTCCCAGCAGGCCCGTTGGTTTGAAGACCAGGAGCAGCAGCAGCAGAGAAAAGGCCACAAAGTCCCGGTAGGTGGAGGACGGCAGGAATACCGGGGTGAAGATTTCCACTGCTCCCAGGATAAAGCCGCCCAACATGGCCCCCCGGATATTGCCGATGCCGCCCACCACCGCGGCGATGAAGGCCCACCAGCCGATGCGGACACCCATGTATGGGTCGAGAACCGGGTAGGCCAGGCCGTACATCAGCCCCCCCGCCGCAGCAATGGCGGAGCCCAAGGCGAAAGTCAGAGAAATGACCCGGTCCACCGGCACCCCCATGAGCGGCACGATGAGCCGGTTGTAGGAGATGGCCCGCATGGCCATGCCCAACAGGGTGCGGCGCACCAGGAGATCCAGCAGCATCATGATGAGGGCCGCCAGCAGAATCGTCAACAGTTGCAAAGGGGTCAGCGTGAGTCCGGCCACCGTCCAGGGCGCCGCGGGGATGAGGTCGGGAAAGCGCCGGGGCTCGGGACCCAGAATGGCCAGGGTGAAATGCTCCAGGAACAGCCCCACCCCCAGGGCGGTGATGACCGCAGACAACCGGTGGGCCTGGCGCAAAGGCCGGTAAGCCAGACGCTCGATGATTACCCCCAGCAACGCGGTGAGCAACATGCTAAAGAGCAGGGCCCCGATGAATACCAGGACCATGGGGAGCTTCAGAGGCAGTCCCAGCAGGAACAGGGCCGCGGCCAGACTTAGATACGAGGACACCATGAAGATATCCCCATGGGCAAAATTGATCATGGTAAGAATGCCGTACACCATGGTGTAGCCCAGGGCGATCAGGGCATAGACGCTCCCCAGTTGCAAGGCATTTACGACATTCTGGCCCAAGACCTGGAGCATGCCTGAAAATCCTCCTGGTGATCAGGAATCAATGCCAGTGACCAGGTGTCAGATGTCAGTGAAATCATGCCTGATCACTGCTTACCGTTGGTTACGGCGCTACGCTGGTAGAGTACTGAAACTTGCCGTCCTTGATTTGAATAATGACGGCGCTTTTCACAGGGTCGCCGGTGCCGGAGAATTTCATGGTGCCGGTGACGCCTTCAAATTTCGAGATCGTGGCCAGGGCGTCCCGGACCTTCTGCCGGTCCAGGGAGCCGGCTTGGGCGACGGCGGCCAGAAGCAACCGGCCGGAGTCATAGGTCAGGGCGGCCACGTCATCGGGTTTTTTGCCATATTTGGCCTCGTAGGCCCTGATAAATTCCTGGGCCTTGGGCGTGGCTATATCCGGGGCGTAATGGCTGCTAAAAAAGGCGCCTTCCAGGTCCTTGCCCCCCAGGGTCAAAAGTTCACTGCTGCCCCAGGAGTCGGAGCCGATCAGGGGGCAGGTGATCCCCAGGCGCCGCGCCTGCTGGGCCTGGAGGGGCACCTCGTTATAATAATTGGGGAGAAAGAGCACTTCGGGATTAGCGGCTTTAATCTTGGTAAGTTGGGAGGAAAAGTCCTTGTCGTCCTTGGTGTAGGATTCGAAGGCCACCACCCGGCCGCCCATCTGTTCGAAGGACTTTTTAAAAAACTCGGCGATGCCCTTGTTGTATTCCGAAGCGACATCATAGAGGACCGCGGCGGTCTTGGCTTTCAGGTTATCCCGGGCGAATTTGGCCATCACTTCGCCCTGGAAATCGTCCAGGAAACAGGCCCTGAAAACGTATTTCATGTTCTCCGTGGTCTTGGGATTGGTGGACCAGGGACTGATCATGATGACCCTGGCGTCCTCGCAGATGCGGGCGGCGGGGATAGCATTGCCGGAGGCGTTGGGGCCCAGGATGGCCAGGACGTTATCCTGGCTGATGAGCTTTTTGGCCACCGCGGCGGCGGATTCCGGCTTGTCTTCGTTATCCTCGATGAACAGGGTGAGGGGGTACTTCTTGTCGCCCACCTTCAGGCCCCCGGCCGCGTTCACCTGGCCCGCCAGGAGTTCGGCCGCCTTCTTGCAGGAATCGCCCACAGTGGGCTTGCTGCCGGTGATTTCGGCGTTGACCCCGATCCTGATGTCGTTGGTTTCTTTGGAGGCACAACCGCCGAGGACCAGGGCTCCGCTCAGGCACACCGCCACCATCCATGTCGGCCAGTTCATATGAGTCTCCTTTCCTTCCTGGGATAAGGCGCCCTCCGGCCACCGTCGGACCCTTTATCAGGCTGTTGCACTCTATCAAAGAGGGCCGCAGGGCGTCAACTTGAAAGGGTGACATCGCCAACCGCAGGGTCTGACCCGGGTGTCCACCCCCTCCGGCGGGACGACTCGTGGGTTGCCCCCGACGTACTGTTTCATGCTAACAACAGAGCACGCAGGTTGTTCGGCAACCGCAAGAAACCCCTGGAAATTTTCACATGCTCATGGGAAAATGCGGCAAATCTGGACAAGCAGGAGTGACCATGACGGAGAAGAAGAAGGATATATTGAAGAAGATTTATCTGTTCTCAGGGCTTATGGACAGCGATCTGGAGGCCTTGGCCCGGGTGGCCATCAGCCGGGATTTTCCGCGGGACACCACCATTTTTTGGGAAGGAAAAGAGGCCCTGGGTTTTTACATTTTGCTTGCCGGCCAGGTCAAGCTGGTGAAAAGCTCCTGGGAGGGTAAGGAATATATCCTGCGCCTGGTGGCCCCCGGCGAGACCATGGGCGAGGCCGCGGTGCTGGCGGAGTCCACCTATCCGGTAACCGCCCAGACCCTGGAGGACTGCCGGACTTTGTTTTTTCCCAAGATGGACTTCCTCAACCTGCTGACTGCCTCCCCCCGGCTGGCCCGCAACATGCTGGCCACCATGAGTCATCTCCTGTACCATCTCACCAGGCAGTTGGAAGACCTGTCTTTAAAAGAAGTATCGGCCCGGTTGGCGCAATATCTCCTGAGGCGCTGCGAGGAGAGTCACGGCCGGGTGGAAGCGGGCCTAAGTTTTAACCTCCCTGTTACCAAAACCCACTTGGCGGCTTACCTCGGTACCATCAGTGAAACGCTCTCCCGAACCCTGGCTCGATTCAAGGCCCTGGGAGTAATACAAGTTGATAAGAGCCGGATAACCATCGCCGAACCAGAACTCCTGAAAAAAATCGTCAAAGGAACAAAAATATGACTGGTAACATTACAGAAAAAATTAAAAAAATTGAATGTTGTCGAGAAAATCCCTTGACAGCACAGCATCAGATACTTAATCTCTAAGCAAAAGAAACCGGTGGATAATTCAGTAACTAACGGTCACCGATGCCCAAAAGGAGAAGAAAGGAATCACGCATGGCAACTGAAATTCTTAAACTGACCGCCCAAATTGTCATTTCCCACGCCTCCATGAGTGAACTTACTCCCAAGGAGTTAGTGGAGGAAATTAAAGAATTGTATAATCTCCTCTCTTCCCTCGAAGGCGGGATGGTGTTGCCTGAGGAAGTGGAGGCAGAACCAGGGGCAGAGGCAAAGGTAGTAAAAAAGCCCGCCATTCCTTTACAAGACATTGTCAAAGATAAATATGTAGTCTGCCTGGAGTGCGGCCAAAAGATGCGCACCCTTAAGGCGCACCTGAGGAAAGCCCACCAGTTGACCCCCAAGGATTATTATCGCCGCTATAATCTCGACCCCAAGAAGTTCCCCCTGGTCTGCAAGGAATACTCGGAACAGCGCCGGAAGCTGGCCAAAGAAAAGGGGTTGGGGGCCAAAGGGCCCGGACGCCGCAAAACTTCCTGACAGGAAGCCATATTCCCGCAGTCCTTGGCATCGCCACCCAATGGCAAGGCCAGCGACTTTTTGAAAGTGCCGGATTCCCCATTCTCTGAGCAAAGGTACCCTCGATTTTTCCCCGGCGAAGAAACCGTCACGTTCGGCGGTTCTGCGGTTCTCATAAAAGGGACCCCCTGGGTCCCTTTTTCGTGTGCATCAAGGATGGACAAATGGGCGACTGCACCCGATACGGGGACTTGAGTTTTCCCCTTCGGGGGGGTAAATTTAACGATTATGCGACTTCCTCTGAATTGGCTCAAAGAATTTGTCGACCTCCCGGCCACCCCCGAGGTGTTGGCCGATCGCCTGACCCTGGCGGGCTTCGAGGTCGAAGGAATAGAACAGATACGACCGGATTTCTCCGGCGTAGTGGTAGCCAGGGTGGCCAGGGTGGACAGGCATCCCAACGCCGACCGCCTCACCGTGGTGGAGGTGGAGGACGGCCGGCGCACCTACCAGGTGGTCTGCGGCGCGCCCGATGTCACTGCGGGCCGCGTTTATGCCTTTGCGCCACCCGGGGCGACGATTTCCCAGGGACGGGAGTTGCAGGCGGTCAAGCTGCGGGGCGTTGTTTCCGAGGGTATGCTCCTGGCCGAGGACGAACTCGGGGTGTCCAGCGACCACACCACCCTGATGGCCATTCCCCAGGACCTCACGCCGGGGCGGGACCTGGGAGAGGCCCTGCAGTTCGCCGATGTGGTCCTGGAGGTAGCCGTCACGCCCAACAGGCCGGATTGCCTGAGTATCCTGGGGCTGGCCCGGGAAGTGGCGGCCATCTTCCGCCAACCCCTGCGCCATCCGGAAGTAAACTTCCCCGAGGCCGATGAGTCCATCGACCGGTTCGCCAGGGTGACCATCCTGGACCCGGTGGCCTGCCCGCGGTACGCGGCACGTCTGCTGACCGGCCTCACCGTCGGCCCGTCGCCGTTCTGGATGCGCCATCGCCTGCAGCTTGCCGGTTTACGGGCCATCAACAACCTGGTGGACGTCACCAACTATGTGCTGTGGGAGTTGGGGCAGCCGCTCCATGCCTTCGATTTTGACCGGCTCACGGGCGGTGAAATCGTGGTGCGCATGCCGGACCCCGGAGAGGACACTTTCATCACCCTGGACGACCAGGAACGAAAGGTGGACCCGGAGACGTTATTCATTTGTGATGCCACGCACCCCGTGGCTCTGGCCGGGATTATGGGCGGCCAGGAATCGGAAGTCAGCGCCGGCACCCGGCGGGTCCTCATTGAAAGCGCCTACTTCAACCCGCCCCACATCCGGCGGGCCGCCAAGCGCCTGGGGTTAAGCACCGAGGCCTCTTACCGCTTCGAGCGGGGGGTGGACCCGGATGGCGTGCTTCTGGCCCTGGAGCGGGCCGCTCAGCTCATGGCGGCCCTGGGGGGCGGCCGGGTGCTAAGAGGCAGGATTGACTCCTATCCCCAGCCGGTGCCCCGGCCCCGCCTCAGCCTGAGAATTTCCCGGACCAACCAGGTGCTGGGAACGGCTTATACCCTGGAGCAGGTGGAGAGACTGCTGCGCGCTCTGCATCTCCCTGCCCTTGGACTGGACCAGGACAACCTGGCGGTACAGGCGCCTTCCCACCGGGGGGACCTGGTGCGGGAGATCGACCTTATTGAAGAAGTAGCCCGGCTGGGGGGGTACGGGGAAATCCCCGTGACTCTGCCCGAGGGGATTGTGGCTACACCCCGTCCGGCCTTGGCGAAACGACTGGCGCGGGAGGCCAAGGAATTGCTTCTGGGCCAGGGCTTTTTCGAGGTGGTCACTTATTCCTTTCAATCCGAACGCCTGGAGAATTTGTTGGGCGGACCAACCCCTGCGGCCCCCCTGTATCTTGCCAATCCTCTGAGTGAGGAACAGGCCCTGATGCGCACTTCCCTTTTGCCGGGCCTGCTGGACATGGTGCGCAGGAACACCCTGAAGCAAAACCTGGACGTGCGGCTCTTTGAACTGGCCAAAAGCTTCACCCCCCAGGCCGGGGCTGATCTCCCCCGGGAGGAAGAATGGCTGGCAGGGGTGATGTTCGGCAGCCGGGCCGGGGTCTCCTGGTATGCGCCAACGGAAAATGTGGACTTTTACGACCTCAAAGGGGTGGTGGAAAAACTGCTGGAGGGCTTGCGGGTCCGGCAGGTGAGTTTTTCAGGAGAAGGGCTGCCCCCTTACTTCCGGTATGGCGCCACCGTGGCGGCTGGAGATGAGATTCTCGGCTGGCTGGGGGAACTGTTGCCCACTGTGGGGGAACGCCTGGACCTGGAAGGCGCTCTCCTGGTTTTCCTTCTTAATTTCGAAGCCCTGAGCGGCCGGGCGGAACCTTTTCCCCTCTATACGCCGCTGCCCCGCTATCCGGCGGTTTACCGGGATGTGGCTTTGGTCCTGCCGGAGGAGGTGCCCGCAGGCCGGGTGGTCGAAACGCTCCATCGCCACGGTGCCCCCTGGCTGGAAGAGGCCCGCCTTTTTGACGTTTACGTCGGCCAGCCCATTCCCGCAGGGAAGCGCAGCCTGGCCTTCCATCTCACCTACCGGGACCCGGAGCGCACCCTCACCGACGAGGCCGTGGACCGGCACCACGCCGCTCTGATCAAGGCCCTGGCAGGGGAACTGGGCGCCGAGTTGAGATGAGACTGCGGACACGAGGCTCTTGCAAAATTACTTCCTGCCACCCATGGTCAGGCTGAGTGGAGCGAATAATCCCGGATTTCCCCCGCCAGGAGGTCGCAGCCTAAAGGCCGTGATGCATGCCATAAACTAACTGCTGACTGCTCCATCGAGGCACCGTGGACGAGGACATTCCCCACAAACAGTTTTATACCATCGGCGAGGTGAGCCGCATCACCGGGGTGCGGCCCCACATACTGCGCTACTGGGAAAGCCGGGGAAAGATCCTGCGCCCCACCCGCCGCAAGTCCCGGCATCGCCTGTACCGCCCCGCCGACATTCAGTTGATCTTTGAGCTCAAGCGCCTCCGGGAGGAGGAAAAAATGACCTTGCCGGCCATGCAGCGCCAGCTCAAGGACCAGGTGAGCCACTACCACCGCATCAGGAATCTGCCCACGCCGCCAGCCCCGAAGTTTGGGCCGGTAAGCCACCCGGTCATGGCCCTGCTCGAGGAGATCCGCCGGGAATTGCTGGATCTCAAAGAATTACTGGAGGAGCCGCAGGCTTGAGCCTGGCCTCAGCACCGGCTGGAAAGCCTGTGCGACCACTGCCCCTTTCCTTCCCGCTGAAAATCCCGCAGCTGATGGTGGGGCGGCCGTCTCTGGCCGCCTTGACGGACGGGCACGGTGGCCCGCCCCGCCTGGCTTTATTGCCAGACATATCTGGGATGTTTTATAAGCGGTTGCAGTCACCCAACTCGCTGAGGCACAGGAGAGAGCCTATCCAGTAATTGTCTTACCAGAATTTCAGCTTGCGCTTAAATTTCTCCCAAAAGCCGGGAGCTGGAGCCGGCGCCGCCTGCTGGCTGCCCTCCGCCGGCTTCCGGGCTGCTTCCCCGGAAGGCTTGGTTTCTTGGGCTGCCCCCTGGGTTTCCTGGGCTGGTGCCTTGGCCTCAGACCCCGCTGCCGTGGTCCCTTCCTTGGCCGGTGGTGCCGCCTGTGCCTTTTCTTCCAGAGACTGCCCCGGGATAACCGTTTCCGGGGGATTCTCTTCCGGGCTCGGCTCTTTGGGCTTGGCGGTCTTTTTCGGGGAGGGGGGACAGGCTGGTTTGACCCGCCTTTTTTGGGCAGTGTAAGTCTCTCTGTGCTCATACTTCAGCGCCCCTTCCCCCAGGTGCATCTGCTCCTTGAGGAACTGGAGGCGCTGGTCCACACTGGCGGCCAAGCCGGTATAAAGAGACTGGCCCCGGATATTGGCCCTCAGAAAGACGTAACGGGTAAAGGCCCGTTCGAAATTGCCTGTCCGCACTATATCTTCGGTTCGGTCATAGAAGCCGATGGCTCCCCGAGTCCGCAATTCTTCAGCGTAGGTCAGGTAATCGCTGCCATACGGGCGGGACCCTGCCATCCCGTCCGCTCTGGCCGGCAGTGTCCCCCCAGCCGGAAGAAAAAAAATGACCCCAAAGAATATCACTCCAGCCCAAACTTTCCTCATAATCCACACCTTCCCTGTTGGGCGTTCTCGGCCATTCCCCAAAAAAACTTGAGGCTTGCGGGTGACAAGCAGGGGCGGGGGACATATTTTTTAAAAAAATGAGGCTGTTTGGCTTAAGTCAAAGGCTGGCTCGGCAACCTTGATTATGTTTAGGATACCTGACGGCAGGTTCACCGCCTTCGGGCGGATAAATAATGCGTAACTCAACCATAACGGTTCATCAGGAGGGAACACCATGTTTTGTTATCAGTGTGAGCAGGCAGCCAAGGGCGAAGGGTGCACCGTCCTGGGCGTGTGCGGCAAGGACGCCAGGGTGGCCGCACTCCAGGATCTCTTGATTTACTCCTTGCAGGGATTATCCCAGGTAGCCGTGGCCGGCCGGAAAGTGGGCGTAAGCGACCCGGCCGTCAATGCCTTCACCTGCGAGGCCAGCTTCGCCACTCTCACCAACGTTGATTTCGATCCCCAGCGGTTTGTCACCTGGATCAACCAATCCGTCCAACTCCGGGAAGAGCTCAAGGCCAAGGTGAAGGCCGCGGGGGGGCAGGCCGACTACGCCTCCGGCCCGGCCGCCTTTCAGCCCAAGGGCAGCGTGGATGAATTGGTGGCCCAGGGCGAGGAGCATGGCCTCAAATCCTATCCGGCACCGGACGCCGACTCCCTGTCCTTGAAGCACATCCTGCTTTTCGGCATCAAGGGGGTCTGCGCCTACGCCGATCATGCCAGGATTTTGGGACAGGAGGATGAAAAGGTCTATGCCTTCATCCACGAGGCCTTGGCCGCCACCGCTGAACCCAACCTGGCCGTCCCCGACCTTATCCCCATGGTCTTAAAGTGCGGCGAGATTAATCTGCGGGCCATGGAACTGCTGGACGCCGGCAACACCGGACGCTACGGCCATCCGGTGCCCACCCAGGTGCCCCTGGGACACAAGAAAGGCAAAGCCATCCTGGTTTCCGGCCATGACCTCCTGGACCTCGAGGAGATCCTCAAGCAGAGCGCAGGCAAGGGCATTTACGTTTATACCCATGGCGAGATGCTCCCCTGCCACGGCTATCCAGAGCTGAAAAAATATCCCCATTTCTACGGGCACTTCGGCACCGCCTGGCAAAACCAGATCAAGGAATTCCCCCACTTCCCCGGTGCCATCGTCATGACCACCAACTGCATCCAGCGGCCGGCGGAATCCTATGCGGACCGGATCTTTACCCGGGGTCTGGTGGGCTGGCCCGGCATCAGGCACATCCCCGACCTGAACTTTGCTCCGGTGATCCAAAAAGCCCTGGAGTTGCCCGGTTTTCAGGAAGACGGCAACGGCAAGACGGTGATGGTGGGCTTCGGCCGGAACACCGTGCTGGGCGTGGCCGACAAGGTCATCGAGGCGGTGAAGTCCGGGGCCATCAAGCACTTCTTCCTGGTGGGCGGCTGCGACGGCGCCAAGCCGGGCCGGAGCTATTACACCGAATTTGTGGAAAAGGCCCCCAAAGACACGGTGATCCTTACCCTGGCCTGCGGCAAGTTCCGCTTCTTCGATAAGGAACTGGGCAATATCGGCGGCATTCCACGCCTTCTGGACGTGGGCCAATGCAATGATGCCTATTCCGCGGTCCAGATTGCGGTGGCCCTGGCCAACGCCTTCGGCGTGGGGGTAAACGACCTGCCCCTGTCCCTCATCCTTTCCTGGTATGAACAGAAGGCCGTGGCCATCCTTCTGACCCTGCTGCATCTGGGCATCAAGGACATCCGCCTGGGCCCGAGTCTGCCTGCCTTTGTCACCCCCAACGTCCTGGACGTCCTGGTGAAAAACTTCGACATCAAACCCATCACCACCCCGGATGAAGACCTGAAGACGATTCTGGGGTAAAAAGTTGGGGGCGGGGGTGGGGGCCAGCGGCTCCGAACCTCCACCCCCAAGCCCTCCTCTGACCAGCAGGCGGGAACAGGAGCCACCGGTTGAGATAAGCATATCTGATACCTGGTTACTGATTCTGCCAAAGTCCTGCTTTTTTCGCGCAGCACCTCGACAACCGCCGGCCAGTGATTATATTGGAGTCAAATGCCGCTCCCCGGCGAAGCCGCCAGGTTGCCGGTCCTGAAAATCCGGGTGAATCTCCCTCTTGCAAAATGTTGCCGCTTCAGCCTGGGCTTCCACAGGCTGAAAGGCCAGTGCCACCGGGGTTGGTCTCGGAACCGGAAAGAATTTTTCGCCCCTGACATACAGCTTGCAAGAGGCCCCACAGGTGAGAATAAAATCGTGCACCAAGCTGGTACTCCCTGTGCCAGGAGCACAAAGGCGGAGCACAACAGATTATGGCAAAGTCCTTGTCGGTGAAAGAAGTTTCTCTCACCTATGCGGCGGGCGCTCTGGGTGGCCTGGTCAATGGCCTGGCGCTCTGGCTGTTCGGCCTGGTGGGAATCAACCAACTGCTGGGGGTAGCTTTAGCCCCTGCGTTTGCCAAGCCATTTATCTATAACCGGCTGGTCTGGGGCGCCATCTGGGGCTGGCTTTTTCTTCTCCCATTCCCCAGACTGTCTTATATCTCCCGGGGGCTCATTTACAGCCTGGCACCCTCCCTGGTCCAGATTTTTATCGTGTTTCCCCTGGTCCTCCACAAAGGGGTGGGCGGTATGGAACTGGGTCACCTGACCCCGCTGCTAGTCCTGTTTTACAATGCCATCTGGGGGGTGGTGACCGCCATCTGGCTGCAATGGTCCCGGTCTTCTGCCTGAAAGCCGGCATATTTATCCCGAAAATGATAAGGCTTGCCCGTCTTAAAGAGAGCCGCCGAACCTGTCCTTCCCCTTGCTCCAGCGCCTGCATTCCCCTATAATCGCCTGATAACGGCTTGCGGTCAGATCATAGAACGACTGGCGCAGCCAAAAAGTGCCTTCCCATGCCAAGTGGAAGGGGGCAGGAATTTTGCTCTTAAGAAACAGGGCCTGTCAGCCGATCTAACCTTTTAACTCCAGGAAGGGGGGCTGTCCCCTTTTCCTCCGTCATGCTGCGAGGCTTGATGTATGATACTATTTGCCATTTTGTTAGCCGTAGCCCTCACTGTGGTGTTGGTGGGGGTAGCGCAGTTCAACCGCCTGGTGCGCGCCCAGCAGATGGCCCAGGAGGGCTTAAGCGGCATTGACGTCCAGCTTAAGCGCCGGGCCGACCTCATCCCCAACCTCATCGAAGCCGTCAAAGGGTATATGGGTCATGAACGCGGCGTCCTGGAAAAGGTCACCGAGCTCAGGGCCCAGAGCCTGAAAGCCGAATCGGTGGCGGAAAAAGGCCAGGTAGAGGGCATGCTTTCCCGGGCCCTGGGGAACCTGTTTGCCGTGGCGGAAAATTATCCCGACCTCAAGGCCAGCCAGAATTTTATCGAACTTCAAAAGACTCTGGCCGACATCGAGGAACAGATACAGCTTTCCCGGCGCTACTATAACGGCGCGGTCCGGGCGCTCAATATCCTGGTGGATTCTTTTCCCAGCAACATCGTGGCCCGCATGTTCGGCTTCACCTCCAGGGAATACTTCGAACTGGAAGATGCGGCCGACCGGGCCGTGCCCAAGGTGAGTTTTTCTTAAACATGACGGCTGTGAGAATGTTCCTCCGCAGCTTGTTGGTCGGGGTCCTGTTGGCCGGGTTGTGGGCTTTCCCGGCTCCGGTGGCTTGGGCATTCGGCGGTGCGGAAAGAATTCTGGATTTTAAAAGCCTCATCGTGGTGCATCCCGACGCCACCATGACGGTGACCGAGACCATCACGGTGAATGCCACCGGGCATGAAATCAGGCGGGGCATTGTCAGGGAATTTCCCACCACGTATAAAGACAGGTTCGGCAACACCGTCAAAGTGGGCTTCGACCTCAAGGAAGTGCTGAAAAACGGCAGACCGGAGCCATATCACACGGAATCGGTCAGGAACGGCGAAAAGATCTACATCGGCCAAAAAAACGTTTACCTGCCGCCCGGGATGTACACTTACACCATCAGGTACGACACCGACCGGCAGATCGGCTATTTCCAGGATTTTGACGAACTCTACTGGAACGTCACCGGCAACGGCTGGACTTTCCCCATTGATCACGCCGAGGCCGTGGTGGTGCTGCCCGAGGGCGGCAGGATCTTGAAGTATGCCGCCTATACCGGGCCTGCGGGGGCCCAGGGGAAGGATTACCAGGTCAGCCATGACCGGGCCGGCAATATCGTCTTCACCACCACCAGAGGCCTTGCCCCCCATGAGGGCCTGACCATCGCCGTGTCCTGGCCCAAAGGCCTGGTGGCGGCACCCTCCGGCAAAGAAAAACTGGGCTGGTACCTGCGGGACAATCTGTCCAACTTCGTCGCCGTGTTCGGACTCCTCATTACTTTCGCCTATTTTCTCATGGTCTGGGTCCGGGTGGGGCGGGATCCGGCCAGGGGGAACATCATCCCCCTGTATACCCCGCCCCAGGGCTTTTCCCCTGCGGCCGTGCGCTACCTCATGCGCATGGGGTATGATCAGAAGACCTTCGCCGCCGCCCTGGTGGACATGGCCGTCAAGGGCTACCTGAAAATCGAGGAGGAGAACGACGAATATACGCTGCGCCGCATCAGCACGGACCGCAGCCACCTGGATAACGGTGAGTCGCTCCTGGGGGCTCTGCTGTTTCAGAACAACGATGTCCTCGTCCTGAAAAACACCAATCACCCGATCATCAACGAGGCCCGCACCGCCTTGAAGGGGAGCCTGGAGAAGGAACTCAACAACATCTATTTCCACACCAACCGTTCCTCGTTTTTCGGGGGAGTGGCGTTGACCGTACTGACTCTGGCGGCAGTCGTCCTCACCGCCGCCGACGCCACTGCCTTCTTCGCCCTGATTTGGCTGTCCGGCTGGAGCGTGGCCTGTGTCTTTCTGGCTGCCATGGTCTATCGCAGCTGGCAAGGCGCCAGGAGCGGTCATCATCTGCATTTCGGGAAAATATTCACCGCCCTGGCCAGCACCCTGTTTGCCCTGCCGTTTTTTGCGGGGGAGGTGTTCGGCCTGGGATTTTTCGGGATGAGTATTTCTGGCCCTGCCGCCCTGGCCTTTGCCCTCCTGGTCTTCATCAACGCTCTGTTTTACTATCTCTTGAAGGCCCCCACCCTGGCGGGCCGCCAGGTCATGGACCAGGTGGAGGGCTTCAAGATGTATCTCTCCGTGGCCGAGAAAGACCGCCTGAACATGCTGAATCCCCCCGAAAAGACCCCACAGCTTTTTGAAAAATATCTGCCCTACGCCCTGGCCCTGAACGTGGAAAACGAGTGGAGCGAGCAGTTCGCCGAGGTCCTGGCCAAAGCCCAGGTGGACGGCCAGGCCTATTCACCCTCCTGGTACCGGGGAAGTTCCTGGAACAGGCTGGGGGCCTCCGGCCTCTCCGACAGCCTGGGGGGCGCCTTCGCCGGGGCCATCGCCTCCTCGGCGGTAGCCCCGGGTTCCTCCTCGGGCAGCGGCGGCGGCGGCTTCTCCGGCGGCGGGGGCGGTGGCGGCGGGGGCAGCGGCTGGTAGGTTCTTTTCTGAAAAAACTACACCACAAAGCCAAGGCAAACAGGTCTTGTCTCCCCCATGCGCCGCGGCGCCACCGACCATTCCGCGTATTATCGAGCTTACCGGCAGCCCCGGAGAGCAGGGCCGGCTTCACGGTGAGCTTCTCGCCGGTGAAATCCGCCTGGTGCGCCGCGCTATCCTGAAATATTTTGCCGGCTTCACCCTCTATTGCGGCGCCCTCCCCCTCCTTGCCTTTCTTCAGGGCCTCGCCCGTTTGTCTTGTTGGCGATATATCCCCTCCCGGATCCGGGAAGAACTCCAAGGGCTGGCCAGCGGCGCCCAGGTGGGTCTCCCCCTGATCCTCCTGATTAATGTACTGGACGACTTGGCTAACAACTGGCCGTCCTGCTCAGCCTTGGCCGTAGGGGAGGGCCTGACTTCCCGCGGTGTTTATCTGGCGGGGCGCAACCTGGATTACCCCGTGTTCGTGGACGTGTTGGTGGCGCTCCAGACCCTGTTTCGCATTACCCCGGATGAGGGTGTGTCCCTGGTTTCCCTGGCCTGGCCCGGATACGCGGGCGTGCTCACCGGCATGAACCAGGCCGGCGTGTCATTGGCCCAACTGACGTCCATGTGTCGCGACCACACCCTGAAGGGACTTCCGGCCGGATTACGCAACCGCCTGGCCCTGGAGCTTCGCACCAGCGTCCGGGGGATAGCCGCCAGTCTTCTCGCAGTCCCGGCGACCATCGGCAACAACATACTTCTCGCCGGCGCCAGGGAGGCCCTGGTCCTGGAACTGTCGCCGCACCAGTCCGCCGTCCGCCGCCCCGCCAACGGCCTCATCACCGCCACCAATCACTTTCAGAGTCAGGAAATGTCAGGAGTGAAGGGTGTTTTTTTCCCCCGCCCGCCCCTGGCCGTCCTGGACCCGTACCACTTTACCGAAGCCTGCTCCCAGGCCCGCGCCGCCCGCCTCCAGGCACTGGCGTCACGAAGAAGCCTGGTGCCCAGGGACCTCCAGGTCTTCCTGGCAGACCCCGCCGTGGCCAATGCCGGCACCGTCAGCAGCGTCATCTTCGATCCGGCGGAACTCAGTCTGTGGGTAGCCCAAAAACGCCATCCACCGGTGAGCCAGGGGGATTACGTTCACCTTCTTCCCTGGGGGGGCAACAGATAACTTCCAGAACCGTGCCAGGCTGATCCGAAAAGTTCCCCAGGGGAGGGACAGGCTTGCCAGCCAGTGCTGATTGTCAAGGGAGACAAGGGATGCCCGGCCCACCGATTTTTCATTGCTTACGGGTGGGCCGAAGGACCATGAGGTTCGGGTATGAAGTATCGGAAAAACAGGAAGAGCCTCCGGCAGAAGGTAGCCTCAGGCCTTAGCCTGCCTGTGCACCGGGTGGAAAGGTTAGGCAAACCGGGAGCTTGTTTGGCATATAAAAAAGTCACGAGTCTCTGCATATATTTTGCAAAAGCTTCAGATCCCGACGATAAGCCGAACCCTCCTGCCACTTTTCTGCATCCCAAAGCTTGACAAGAAAACCCTCTTGCTATATAGTTTGCGAAAAATAGCACAAGCCTAAGAGATTCATCGGATCACCGGCCCAGTAATCCAGTAGACCAGAAACCCTTCCCGTCCTTCCGGCAAGGAAATTCCTCTTCGTAAAACGGCATCTGGAATATTGAGCCGCCGGCTGTCCTGATGTCCACCCTGGCCTTCAGAAAGGCCTGTCGCAAGACTCTTCTGCCATTCTTTTCGCCAGGACAACTCCGTACAGCTCCAGATCCCGGATCTCTCAAGGCCTGGCAGCTGGTAAATCCAAGAAAAAGGAGAGCAGCCCTTATGACCACCATCACCCCTTTCAAGGAGAAACTTCTGGGATAACCCGGGCCTCCCTGGCCCTAACGATCCTGGTGCTGCTCACCA
>Ga0078972_1002574_pt1 | contig 59303 bp, 72 predicted proteins | sample YelNatPaOPGAMG01_FD_67568 | JGI IMG/M metagenome (GOLD analysis project Ga0078972, IMG submission 67568) | Hot spring thermophilic microbial communities from Obsidian Pool, Yellowstone National Park, USA - OP-RAMG-01 (SPADES assembly) (version 2) | ecosystem: Environmental > Aquatic > Thermal...
GGCTGCCTTGATGGCGTCGATCTTGCTGTTGATGACGGATGGACTCAACTGCATCACGACGACATCCTTCATCGCGCTGACCACTGTCTCTGCATCCAGACGGTAGGTTTCCTGCGAGTAGATAGCTGCATCATCCAGCCGCTTACCGAGGTGGATCTGCCTCATGGTTTCCTCAGTCACCATCAGATTGCTGCACCAAATCCGGAGCATGTGACTGCGGAGGCTCAACGCACCGTTGCCGAAGTCGCTGTTCTCTAGGCTGATGCCGTACGCGACAAGTTCTCCCGGGACTGGTTCGTACAGCTCGGGAAAGATGGCCTGGATGTTGATCTTGGTGTCCGTGACAACACCTTTGTAAGGGAATGCGCCGGCTTCAGCTACGCTGGTGGCGAACGCCTCGACGATGGGACGGGAGTCCAACCGGCGATACTTATCGGATAGAAATCCACGGATGTCGTCGTTGAAGGAGCGCACCAAGTAAACCTTCTCCTTCAGTTTGTTTCCGAAGTGGTCGTTAAAGCTGCGCGCAAGCAGTTCTCTTCCCCAGTCTGTTTCTTGGAGACTGGAAACATAACCGCTAGGGATACCCGTTACAGTAGCCATTTGCTGGAGAGCATTCTTGTGGATGCTCATAGGTTGCTGCTCATCCCGCTTCATGCTCCTGTCCAGAAGACTCAACTTGTTGTTGTCTACGGAGAAGAGCATCTTCTCGACAGGTTGCAGCTTGTCTTTCGGCTGGTGGGACATGACATATTCGATTACCTTGGCAGTGGACTGACGTCCCTGCTCAATCAAGCCTTCCAGCTTCTGGGAGGCTGCCTGTTTGTCTTCTGCTGTTTGCAGCATGTTGTTTCTCCTTTGCCTTTGGTTGAACTTCATCATTCAGTCCCATGCTTCGCTTTCTTATCGATAAAGATCGGCAACACCGCCGAAGTGCTTGTCAAAAACGGTAATGAGATGCTCGTAATCGCCTGACGTCATCTCATCCCGAATCGCCGCGGCGTCCAACCCCATCTCTTTTGCGAACCGCCCCGCATAGCCAAGCAGCACAAACGCGTTGCCTTCAGGTCCGGTGAGGTCGATCCGAACCTTCCCGTTCATCTTTTCCTTCTTCAGAATTTCCATTGTGTTGCCTCCTGATGTATTCATTATATATAATCACCAATCAAAGTCAAGAGAAAACTTTGGCAGAATGCTAAATTTCTGTGGAAAATTCTGTGGATATCTTTTTAGAGAGTATAGATATCAGGCAGATTCCGATACTTTTGTGCGGAGTCCACTATACATCTCCTCCGGTCAATCTGTCTACTTCCTGACTGACGTTTGCCTGCATAAGTACGCTGTCTAGGCAGAATTGCCCAATCTCATATGCTTGCGAGATGAGCGCCATCCAGCGATCGCGCTCATTTCTGGATTTGGCTACCAAAATCCTGGCCAACCCCAACTTTAGCTCCTCTGCTGTCTGGCTATACGTGTATACGTTATCGGCCGTGCCTATCTTGCTCCAGTCCTCTGCCACGTTGCGCCTGTCCACTGTCTTGGCCGTGTCTGACTCCCTGTTGCCCTGCGTTGCTGTCACCAAAGCGGCGTTACGGGATACGGACAACCCTCTGAGCTCGCGATACAGGCGGCCTGTGTCTACCCGGAGTTGATTGGAGTCTATCTTCATCAGGTCGGCGTAGTCCAGGATGATGAGATCAGGAATGAACCCATACTCTCGCGCCAGGCTGTCCAAGTAGACGTCCAACGTCTCGACGGATAGTTGTGCAGTTGCAAACTCCTTAATCAGTAGTGGAGGGAAGCTGTGCATCCGCTTCAGTCTGGCTTCGATCTCTCGTCTCTTGCTTAGGACAGAACCTCGGAGGATAGTATGGAAATCAATAGAGGTGCTGCCCTCAGAACTATTGAAGATGGGAACCTTGATTTCCTTTGTATCCTTCTTGGTTAGTGAGAAAATGCTTTGGATATACCGCCGGGAAGTCATCTCCTCACTATTCTCGAGGGTGACGTGTAGTGTCTTCCAGTGATGCTGTATTCCTCGCTTGCCCACGTCCACCAGCCACCATGACTTCCCTTTACCGGTGGAGGCCATCATGAAAGACAATGTTTTCCGAGTGGGGGTAACCCCTGCTCTGTCCAGAACCTCAATCCCGGTAGAGAAGAAATCATCGTCTTCCTGATCCATAAAAGCAAGCGACTGCTTGGGATCCTTCAGCCATATACCTTTGGACGCTGGACTGATAATGGTCTGGGATTGATTGACAAAGGTGCGCGCCTCATCCAAGTCTCCTCGCATCAGAGACTCCAGCGCCCGCTCCAGATTGACGGTCATGCGTTGCGATGCCAAGAACCGATCAAGCTGATCCAAGACGAAAGCAGGTTGAATGCTCTCTACCTGCTGCTTCATCATGTCGTAGGTCTTAGCTAAGAGTTTGCCTTCTTCCCCCCGACGGAACTGTGCCTCCAGGAGGTACTCTAGCTGTCCTCCGGGAGGTTGGTGGTAGCGCTGAATGTAGTCCAAAGCGGCAACAGCGATGGTCTGGTGAGTACGACTGGTAAAAACTTGCGGAGTGAGGCGCAAAGCTAATGCAGGCGCATGCTCGTGATTAAAGCACAGGAGGCAAAGTACTGCTTCTTCAAGTGCACCGACTGAGATCATAGTTTTTTAAGGAAGACCAACAATCTTGTGGAGCTGAATGGAAAGTTTGTAGCCAAAACGCATGGCTGAATTGGCCGCTTCCTTGGCGTTGGCATCATTCTGCAACACATCGTTCTCATCGCAAGGCTGGACATAGATGCGGCTAGGCGAAACATCCACAGCTGAGGGGCGGTAGAGAAGTTGGTTGATAATTGGCGCCCCGATCTGCGTAGCTTTGCTAGGCAAACCGTCGTTGGGGTCAACTTCTCCTGCCCGGATGATGTACTTCCATGCCCGCGCGTGCTCCACCACCAGTGGGTGAATTCTGGGTGTCTTGGGTGAGCAAACAATTTTGATTTCCTTCCAGTAGGCTTGCAAGCCATCCGACCATACCGTCCCCGCTGTTTCAATATCGATGGTATTGCGCTGGCCGTAATGGGAGGTGAGTTCTTTCACAAACGGGGCGAGGGGCTGAAGCATGGGTTCCCCGCCAGTCAGCACAATTCGATGCTGCTGGTGAGTAGGCAGCAAAGAAGCCACTCTCCTGGCCAAGTCTGCAGGGGAGTACACCTCACCTTCCGCAAAGTCTGTATCGCAGAAGTAACACCTTAGGTTGCAACCAGCAAACCTTACGAAGAGCGCCGGCGTACCCGCTTCCGGGCCTTCGCCTTGAATAGTGTGGAATATGGAGTGCACCTTGAGACCATCAACGGCTGCACGTTTCCGTGCGACAGGGTTTGTTCCGTGCATTGTTTCTCCTTCTGCGGTAGGGTTGCGGTTGCTGAGCACTTACGGGTCTCCCACACCGTGACTTGGATCAGCTTGACGCCCTTGCAGCGGAGCAAGCCATTCCCGAGGTGGAGTAGGTAGTTGGCCATGTTTTCGGCGGTTGGGTTGAAGGGGACTTCTACAATTCCAGCCGCATCGTAGATAGCGTTGATTGTATTTTGAAGATGCACCGCCACCTCTGAATCATCTTGCTCCCACAGCAGAAACTTGTGATCCCAGTTATCTTCCAGCCACTGACAGAGGATCGCCTTCACCGCGGAAAAATCAATGACCCTTCCCAAAGGATCCAACTTCGCGGCCGTGCAGGTGAAGTAAACACGGTAATTATGGCCGTGCAGATGGGCGCACTTGCTTTCATGCCCATGTACTCGGTGGCCAGCAGAAAAATCGTGGTAGCGGGTAATTGTGATCATTTATCAAAACCTTTCATTAGGTAAGCATCACCATCGCGGACAATCAACTCCGCATTGATGCACTCGATCCACGCTCTTGGTTGTGTAATGCTCCCCCTACGAACTTTATGATCGTATCGAGTAACACCTTGGATATCATGGAAGTGCACTTCTTTTACCTTGATCTCAGTAGCAGGAGTGCCTTGATCGATGCTCCAGACATAAGGAAATGCTTCCTTCGCATTGAAATATACTCGATAATTCACTTCTGCCTCTTGCCTGCCACTTCTTGCCAAAAGCAGTCGTCGAAAGCTAGCCGGCACTCCTCAGAGCAAACCATCTTCTTGACCTTCCCATTCTTACGACTAATCAACACCCGCGTGCCTGCGATGATTCTCAGACCGCATTCACTGCAACGGCGGCTGTAAGCTAAAGCCTCCCAAACAAAATCGCTTCCTATCACGACACTGCCTCCGAAACCATCACGATCTTACTGCCATCCTCAGACTTTCGGACACACCAAATTTCACGAAAACCGGAATACGTGAGAGCACGATGATCAACCAGCCAGATTTGTTTATGATGTGAATTCGCCCGGTAACGAAGCGCCTCCAGGAGGTCTTCAATACCCAGTTCCGAAAGCCACGCGGAAGGCTCATCCCAAACTTCAAGGTCAAACCAGACTCCCGCCGCGCGCTGAATGAGAGCCGCAAGCCCCATCCCCATCGCCAGACGTAGACGCTGAGATTCTCCACCTGACCACGTTTCCCACTCACCTTCATCACCTTGCGCTGATTGTATACGAATCTGGATGCCAAGCTTGACAGTGCCAGACTTGGTTTCACTCTCTGTTGCCAATTTTACGACCCAACCGCTAAGCCCAAGGGAGTTGACTGCGGAAGCTATCTCAATCTGCAAAGCTTCCAGGATCTGGTTCACAAAGTATAAACGAATCCGCTTAAATCCAGTCTTCCAAAAATCCACAGCGGCGAGCTCACCTCGTGCAATCTGAATGTTTTTCTCCAAGACGCTTTTCGAAAGATCAAGAGCTGCTCTCTGCTCTTGCGCTTTAACTTGCTCAGCCAAGTGGGGATTTTTCTCCTGCTGAGCTGCCTGGAGCTGAGCAATGAACGGACAGGTACGGGCCTTCGCTCTCTCAAGGGATGCTGTGTGGGGGTTTTCAGCATGCTGCACCTGCGCCAACTGCGTCTTGTACGGATGGTTGCCTTCCTCAAGATCCCGCACGATCTTGGCCGCTTCCCTCTCTCGGCTCGTAATGCTTTCCTCAAGCATTCGAACCTCTGCCTCCAGATTTCGGAGAGTAGAATTGTAGGTTGTCTTGGCCACCATCAACTGCGCTTGCTGATCTCGAAGCTGCGCAAGCAGTTCAGCGCTAGCGACAGAAACCTGGTTAAGCGTGCTGGAATCTTTCTCCAAATTATCAATCTGTGTGACCAGCTTAGCAAGCCGCCCTGGCCGGTCATCCATCGGAATGACTTGTTTGCAGGTGGGACAGACGCCCCCTGACTTCAACTGCTCGCGCTGTTTGATAAGGTTGGCAAGCTCTGCCTGATTACGTGCATAATTATCTCTCGCGTGCTGGTACTTAGCACCTACCGCCTGGATCTGCTTCTCGACTGCGTTTAACGCGTCTTCGTTCTGCGGGGTAGGGAAGAGCTTTCTGACCTCTAATACCTGCGCTTCTCTTGCTTCAATGTCTGCCCCTAAAAGCTCTAGTTTCTCACCGGCATCTGACTCCCATTGGGTAATGGATTTCTTGATTTCCTCTTCCTGGATCCGAGTAGCCTCTTCCCACTGCTCGGCTTGCGCCTCGATATCGGCTATTTCTTTGTGGAGAGCTTCCCACCAATCGCGCATCGCAACCTGGAGGTCAATGATTCTCGTTTCTTGGTTCGTGTCCCATAGAGCGATTTTCTCGCGGAAGTAAGCATCCGGAGGAATAGCAGAAAGCTGCCCAGAAACGTAACGAAGCTCACCAGAAAGGCTAGATAGAGTGTCTGAAAGATGTCTAGTCCGCAGGGATGCAGCATCTGAACACCTCGTCCATACATCCAAGTTTAAGACTTCGTCGAATAGTTCTCCTCTCTCACTCACAGAAAGATCGGGGAAGAGTGATCGACCTTGGCCAAAGATTACTGCATGGAGGAAGCGCTCGCGGGACAATCCAATAAGCTCATCTACTTGCGCTTGAGTACAGTGGTCTGAGTTTAGGGTTGAAATTTCTATTCGTTCGGGAGGACCTGTACGAGTAATGCAGTGAATTGCACCATTGATCTCGATTTGCACAGAGACAGCAACTTCTTTCTGCCCCCAAGCGATGACGTTGGATGTGCGAGCTCCTCGTATCGACTTCCCGTAGAGACACCAAACCACCGCCTCCCACACGGACGTCTTGCCGGCACCGTTAGCTCCCAGTCGCGGTTCCAGAAGATTCTCTCCTCCCAAGAACTTTAACCCTACGGTGGGTGAAACGATAAATTCATCCAAGACAAACGACCGAAAGTTCTGTAAGCAGACGTCAACAATTCTTAGTTTGCGCATGCTTGCGCCTCTTTCAGCAGGGCCAACCCACACTGCATGACATCGTCACCCAAGCCCTCATCCGCTGAGAATGAGCGAATCGTGGCCTCAGGACTCAACAAGCCAAAATCACCATCAATCTGCTGGCTGGTGGAGTCGGAGTCTTCCATATCCTGCATCAGGATAGCTTCGATGGAGACGATTACAATGCTCTTTCGTGAGGCCCAGTCTAGAATGGCGGCCTCCCGTGTCGCCCATTGCATCATTTCTGCGTTGTTGAGTTTGTACCGGACTCGAACTTGATCCCCTGCTCGGAGCTGGTAAGTGTCCAATTGTTGAACTTGCTCGATTTCCACCACAAGCCGTCGTATAGTCCGGACAGCGATAAACTGCGGGTGCCGGAAGTCGCCTTGCTTGATAAGCACGACCCTATTGGGCCAAGACTCACCAAAGCGAGTAGGGTGGGGAACTCCCACATAGATGACTCCTCCGACCACTTGTGGACGATGGACGTCTCCTGAGTAAACCGGAATCCCCCGGGGAAGAAGAGGCATAGGATGCGGTTCAGTATCGATAACTCGATCACCTTCAATCTGAGAACCAACCACCGTTTGATGCATGAAAATCGCGTGCGAATCATAGAGTTTCAGTTCCTTCCATTCATCTTTCGGATTGGACGAGAAGGGCAGCAGCCAGATGCCATTCAGCAGGATAGGCTCCGTTACGTAGTGGATTCCCAGCTCATTCATGAACGACCAGTACGGAGTACCTATCAATGGGCAATCGTGATTGCCCATCAGGATGTAAATCTCTGCACCTGTTTCGTCATGTAAGGTCTGGAAAGCTTGCACTGTCCGGTTAAGTAGCTTGGCGCTGTGCCTATCTTTTCTATCCCACAAATCGCCTAGACAGTAGATGCGCTTGACGTTGTGTTGCTCAGCCAGTTCTTGGAGGAGATTGAATACCTCCCAACGGTATTCCTCAATTGGGTTGTCTGTCAAATGCCAATCCGTCGAAAGCAACGAGTTCATCCCCATCATTGCTCCTTTTCGAGTTTAACTCGAGGCGGGCTTACTCTCTCAAGGAAGAAGGCAGGATCCAGGGACAGTAACGTAGCCAGTTGTATCATATATACCGTTCCTGCAAAAAACTGGTGCTGGGGTTGACAAACTGGGATAGCTGCGGGGGAGTAGAGAACTATGTCAGCTTTACGATTCTGCCGCACGATAAGTAGCCAATGTTTCTTGTCTATCTTAGCGCCAGCTCGAAGCTTAGCGATAAAAGTCTGAAGAGGAGCACTAGGAGTCCCCAGCAAATAGCCGAGAATATCAATATCACGATAATGCTTACACTCAATGGTATAACGTCGCGTGAACCAGTATACCATAGGATGAGCGCTAATAACATCACCAGAATTGCCTCGAGCTTTACCACGAGCAGCAGATGCGGTAAACTGGCCGCCAGAAAGAACATTGCGAGAGAATAGATCATCGCGCCGCCCTCCTGACAGCCACTTGCTCAATTTGCGGCCGATTAGCCGCTCGTACTCACTACCCTTTTCGTTGGGTTTGACCATTTAACTATACTTCTGCATAGGAGGAGCCAAGTTGTGCTCTACCTCTGCCCATACCTCGCGAGTAGTTTGCTTAAGCTGCTCTGCGATTTCAGCTAGAGTTTTTCTGTCTTGCCTATTACGCGCAGTAGCGACCTCCTCAGCAATACTCTTCATAACCTCTGTTGTAATAGCATTAGCCGATTTAAGAAACTGGAGCATCGAGTTTTCATCATCTACCCCATAGCCAAACAAAATATCAAAGCGCGCCTTCCGAAAAGGATTGCCCACCTTACACTTCTTGCACTTAGCTTCTACGGTTACACCGATAGTGCGCTCCTGCCCCTTCGAGGTTCTTTTGAGCTGCGCAACCTGTGCCAGCCAAACAATCTGGCTAGCATAAAAATCTAATGCCTTTCCTCCCGATCGAGTAAACTTCTCACCGAACATCACACCGATGTTTTCTCTCACCTGCGAGATGACGATGTGGCAGCAATTAGCCCGAGCAATTTCCCGAACAGACTGGCGAAACATCTGGCTGAGCTTCTTGGCTTTGGCTGCCCCATAACTACCTTTGTCTTCTCCCTCTTCCGTCTTCTTGCCGAGCAGCTTCATCTCAGCTTCATCAGACAGAGCATCCAAGCTGTCTAGGATGTAGAGGCTGGGCCCCTCGTCCTGCTTGATGAAGTCCAGGATATCGTCCCGGTATTCTTCGACCAACGTCAGAGGATCACCTCCGTCATCAGTGGGCTTACTGACGTTGGTGGGGAAACCCATGCTGATCGCATAGGAGTCATCAAACGCAGCCTCCGCCTCTCCATAACGCATGCGCCCTTTCGGGTACTTACGAGTGAAGTTGGCGAAGGATTCAATCGCCAGGAGGGTTTTCCCGGTGCTGCGATCCCCCACCAAATTCGCGATACGACCGACAGCCCAACCCCCACCAATGGCAAGATCGAGGAGGGTTGAGCCTGTCGGGATAAACGCCACTTCACTATGAGGGAGACTCTCAGTAGGTGGTGGCGCCGGAGAAGGCTGCGGTCTCACCTGCGCAGCCTTCTCAACCTTTTCTACTACTCTTGCTCTCTCTGCCATTACCGACCCTCATACGTGAGATCGCGGATTGGGAGCGGAGTAGGAAGTTTCAAGTCGCGTGGCCACGGTTCCCACACAACGTCGATGGGTATTCCGCCGCGTGGATACCAGAAAGCTGTTACCCGAATCCATTTGGGGTGCAACGTCGCTTGCAGGCGAGAGCCAATACGCGCTGTGCAAGCTTCATGAAACTCCCCGTGATTCCGGAAGCTTCCCATAAACAACTTAAGAGACTTGGACTCTACCAGAAATTTTTCTGGTATGAAATCCACAAAAATCCGTGCGAAGTCCGGCTGTCCAGTCACTGGGCACAGACTAGTAAATTCCGGGATAGAAAACCGCACCACAGATTGGCGAATAGCAACGGCTTCGCCAATCGGAATGGCCTCCAAGACGGCTTCATCGGGACTACGGGGGAGGGCCGTCGGCTTCCCCAGTTGCGTCAGTCCTTCATGCATGTTATTTCTTCGCAAATCTGGCGCGCAGAACTTCGGCACGAGAGAGAACTGCCGGTACTGCTGCGCCTGTTGTGGCTGCGGGTTGGGCAGCCGTCTCAGAACGGGATGTCTGTATCGAAGCCGCAGACTGGACGGGTTGTGGTTGCTCCTGGGATTGACTTTTCGCACTTTCCACAGTAGCCGCCGCTGGGGTAGGGTTTTCCTCCAATTTTATCCGCCCTTCGAACTTCGCTGGACCCTGTTCTGCTACTGGTTGCTGAGGAGCTGCCGCTGGGGATGGAGCTGCTGCTGCAGCGGGCTGACCTGCCAGCAATTCATGCACCTCAGCATAGCTGCGATGAACGAGGATATCTGGTAGAGGATGCTCCACAATGTAGTTTACATACGCCTCGGCTACGGGGGAAGGTTTGCGGGCAACTTGCATCCCGACATACTTCACCTGCTGAGTTCCCGAAGTGCCTTCACGATCGAAGGAGACATCATAACCACCTTCGGGATCGTCCAGGTGGTACAACTCACCTGTCATCCGGTCATGAGCGCATTTGGTGAGGTCACGGTCGACTGTCCACGGCATGGCCCAAGCAAGAGGCTTCTTCTCATCCTTGCGGTCAAGCAGCCACACCAGTACGCGACGGGTTGGCTTGAAATCGTCGGCATTATCCTGCCCACGATCCTCTGCCTGCATTCGCGCTTCGCACACTGGGCATGGTTTGTTCTCCATCTTGAGAGTACAGAGCACGGAGGCGTTCTGCGGGCCTACCCCAAAGTGAACCCAGATGTCAAGACCGTAATGCTTGGGATCAGCCCAGGTTGGAGGGAGAATCCGAATCCAATTTTCGCCCGTCTTAACGCTGTAGGTTTCGAATTGATCCTTAATGAAGCCAATGTAGCTGGAACCGCTTTGGTTCTCGCGCTTTTCCCAGTCTTCACTCTTTCTCGCTTGGTACTTGAACTTGGGCGCCATTTTTGTGGTACTCCTTCTTCGCGTTGTAGTATGCTGTAAAAACTAATCGGAAAAAAACGTATACCCCCACCAAGCAAGCGAACCCGAGGGCGAGGTACTCTGCAAATTTCATGTTTGTTTCACCGCCGTGCGTGGATTGGCTGGTCCTCTCATCTCAGCTCGGCGCTTGCTCAAGATGTGGTCTTGGGAGATAAATCCAGCCGCAACCAGATCTGCTACTACGCGCATCGAGGAGGACTTCGTCCGAAACGCGTCTTGCATATTGCGCCAAAGCGCTGCGTCTAGCTTAGCTCGGTTGTAAAGGTTGAGAGCTTCGATATAGTTAGGCTCGGAAGGCATAGAGGAAGCAATTGCTGTTTCAGATGGACCCTTCCCTTTCTCATCGGTTTGTTTCCTCATTCTGGCCGCACATTCGGCCTGTACCAACGCCAGGTTATCTTTCGCTGAGTCGGCCGTATCGCTAGCGATAACCGCGTATTCGCCTGCTTCGTGGATCAGGATGCTGATCTCTGAAAGCTCCTCATCCATAGCCATAAGATCTAGGGGAAGCTTGCACTTGAACCACTTGTACTTCTCGGGTTGCAACACTGGCGTAACTTCTTCAGTTAAGACCACAGAATTCCTCCCACCGCAACAGCAAGATGCACTTTCTTATCCCAACAAGTTCTAGGATACGTAAGTGCATCGAGAATCGCCCATCCACGCTTTGCGGAACCTTCATCGGACTTGAGCATTACACTTGTAATATACCGAGATGCATGAGCAAAGGCTTCCTCTTCATCCTCAATCCCGTTGAGCAGGTCCGCAATACGCTTCCAATCCTTGCCTCCCTGCATCAGATACTTGCAAAGATCAATCACAGGAGAGGACTCCACCTCTACGGAGGCGATGATCTGCGCCAGCTCCTCGCGCGACTGTACACCGTGGCCAGCTTGCAGGATGCTCAGTGCTTTGCGGGGCTGACCTGTTGAAGCTTGTATGATCCCGGTAAGCACATCCGGCACCACCTGCCAACCTTCCAACTCGCACACAACATCGATGAACTCAGACATTGTGTTCGCCGAAAGCGGCTTGAGCACTGTATGAAAGCACCGAGTCTTGATGCTTTCTGGCACTTTGCTTGGATCGGTAGTGCACAGAGCGATGTACAAGAACGGCGGCGGCTCCTCTAACAACTTGAGCAGCGCCTGCCAGGCAGTCTTACTGAACACGTGGCACTCATCCAGAATGTACATCCGAGACTGCTCAGCGATAACGGGAGTAAAATTGCTCATGTCCACCAACTCGCGAGCATCCTCTACACCGGCGTGAGAAGCAATATCAATTTCAGTAACCGAAGCTCCCACCATGGATGCAACAATCCTAGCCATGGTGGTCTTGCCCAAGCCCGGTGGGCCAGAGAACAAAAAAGAGTGAGGACGACTAGGGGAGTCCAGTGCGTCCCTCAAGGACTTGACCGCAACTTCGTGACCTGCCACCTCTTCCAGTATCTGTGGGCGGTACTTCGTAATCAATGGTTCCATGTGCCTTATATACCCCGTTTAGTGCACTATCGCTAAGTTAGATACGAACCTTCAAACTTGGCTACAACTTCGAAATCCGACCAATCGTACCCAATCTTGGCTTCCGTCATTAGCGGGACGGTGATAAATGGGAAACGCGGGCGGACTATTTCCTCGCCTATAACTCGTATATACCGTTCTAAGTCACTATCGTCTGGTATGAAGAAAGTAAGGTCATCGTGTATGTTAATCCTTGGCAAGAAGTGAGCATCTTCTATCATCCCTTTAACAAAGAGGGCGTTCTGCGCTTCCACTACAATGTGCGCTGCCGTGCCTTGTATGGGCGTGTTAATCGGCTCATTGCCCGAAAGAATTTCGTTTCGGACTAGATTGGTAAGCGTCTTGACGTAGCCATGCTGAGCGTACATCTGAAACATCTCAGCTGCCCATTGTTTTACTCCTTTATACTCAGCCCAGAATTCCTCCCATACATCAGACACGATGCTCTCGGGAATCATTGTTCGAGCTGCTACGGATTTCTTCTTAGACCCGTAGAAGCTGGCGAAAACAAAATCCGTCTTGATGATGTCTCGACCATACTTTCGAATCTGCTTCTCCTCAGTCTGCCCTGTCTTATTCGCCAGCCGCTCTAGATACCGAGGATAGTAGTCCAGAATCTTATTCAACCACTTCGAGTGGATGTCGACTTTGTCAATGATCTGCTGTGAGAGAACTTTGTCCCTACTCGCCATAGCTAGAACGCGCGCTTCCAGTTGCCCGTAGTCACAGGACAGCATCACAAACCCTGGAGGAGGGATGATCTGCTTCCGAACTTCTCGGTTCTTCCGCTTCGGAAAGTTTTGGATGTTTGGATCCTGGGAGCTGAGTCGTCCGGTCGCGGTTAAGACCGTCGTGTAGGATGGGTGTAGCAGCCCGTCTACCCCTACGATCTGACCTCGCAAGAGGGGGTCCACGTATGTAGACTCTTGCTTCTTGACCTCACGGTAATCAAGCACAAGTCTAACAAACCGATGCTTGTCGACCAGCGGTTCTAGGAGACTTTCGTCTGTGGAGTACTTATGCTGAGCTGTCTTGGGCAGCTTGAGCTTGCAGTAGTTGACAATCACGTTAGCAACATCTTCTGGGGCTGAGAGCCGCATTTTCGTGTTGGTGTCTCGCTCATAGGCCACCACATCGTACAACGCTCGAGCTTCTTCCTCAATTTTGTCAGCCTTAACTGCAAAACTCTTCTTCAACTCATAGCTCTGGCTAATATCGATCGGAAGACCCATGAGTTCCATCGAAGCTGTCGAGAAGGTCGTGTCAAGAGCTCGCTCATAATTGGCTTGCTGATCGGCTGGTAGTTCCAACAGCGAGTCTACTAGCGCCGTAGCCCACGAATCGTAACCGTTGTATTTGAGCACCTCTTGTAGTGGGTAGCGCAGTATTTCCTCATCCTGCCGGCGCATAGCGCGGGTCAGCGCTGTATCCGTCGCATCCTTCACCTTGCTACCGAGATGGATTTGCGTCTGCGTGTCTAGGGAGGCAACACCTGTCCGCTGATAGATAAACCTCGCCTTGATCATTGTATCGCCGAAATGCTGGTTCGGGTACTTGGTGTAGTACCACGTCCACACTAGCTCAAACCCTGCGTTGTGCGCAGTCCACATTCGGTCGTTCTTCATTACCTCGAGAAAGAAATCCATCCCCCACTTATCTGCCGCCCCTGGCCACTCTATCGGCCACGCAAACGTGAGCTCCCCATCGGAGAATGCACCGGTCAACAGCTTGGCATCCCGGAGATAAGGTTTCTTCTTAGAAGTCTCGATATCCAGTACTGGATTAGGTTTCATTCGAGCGTAGAGTGACCTAGCTTCTGCCAGTGACTTCGGGATAATGATGTTGGTTGGGAGCTCAGGAATCGTAGGCCGCTTGAGAAACTTGGAGGAAAGAGCAAAGAACTTATCAATGTCATGCTTGAAGATGGGAAACACCGGATTAAATCTGTCATCTCCTGGTTGCGCGTCGGGTGACCCTTTACGCTCTACGCCAAGAGGATTATAAATCCCGTAAATCCAGCAAGTCGTCCCGCCAGGAAGTTTATAGGGAATTGGTATCCCTCGAAGCTTTGAAATAGAACCGCCCGGAACAAAGTAGTCAAACGCTTCATCACCCACAGTTAGAATCACATGGGGCTGTAGCTTATCCAGATCTGGCTCCATGAACGCTGTTGTGCAGCACTCAACTTCGACCGCAGTAGGGATACGGCTCTTCGGCGGTCGACAGCGGACAATGTTGGCCCAGTAGAGATACTTCTCCACTCCTGATGGAAGGTACTTGCGGAAAAACCTACCCGGCTTACCTACAAACAACTTCCCCTCCCGATCCTCTTCCTCTCCCGGAGCATTACCCACCACTAACGTGAGTGGCCTGTCCGCAGGGGTTGCCCACGACGGCGTGATAAGCGCCATCTTCGGGTGATTGAGGAATTTCCATTCATGCCTAAGGGGGCAGGCATCGCAACCATTCAAGTCGATTAGCACTACTTCGCTCCGCCCCCCAGCACATACTGGAAGCCATAGTCCGCTCCGACCATAATCAAGATCTTCTGGGGGAGATAGTCTAGAACAATCCCGTCTACATGCGCAAGCGGTGTGATAAGCATATCAAGGGGGAGCGAGACGGATGCGTAGCTCACCGTCTCATCTATCCCCTCTGCGAGAAAGTACTCCTCCGCGCTGGAGGTCACTCCTCGATGCTCAAGAACCAGCTTGCCGAAGTCAACGCGTAAACCAACCTGCACAGACTGCTTCTTGTCCGCCAATGTTCGAGCGCGGTTGAGAAACTTCTTCAGCGCACCAACGTTAACATCTATCATGTTCTCCATGTTCGAATACTTGGCCAGCACCTTCAACAAGTCGTGCTCCAACGGCGCTGCTACTGGGAGCAAGGCCACCAGTTCTTCACTCAGGATGAAGATTCCGGTAGATGAAAATGCAATGGTCGGGTTAGTGGTAGATTCAACGATATGAGCAAAGATTGAAGGGATAGGTGGGCGAAGAGTTAGCTTCGTTGCTCCCAACGAGCCTAGTGTAGGATCTCCAGATATCTCTGTGTAAGCCAATGCAACAGAGTTGCTGCTAATCATTCGGAGAGGAAACCCCTCCTCAGCGCTGCCGAGCGATAGCTCCACACCATACAACCCAATTGAGACGGCTGATGTTGTACAGGCACTGCCGGCAACAAGCAACGCTTCTCCAAATCCCGCAGGTGGGTGCCATTCACAGCGCTCTGGTATCGAGATCGCCGGGATCTTGTGCTCCTGCTGAACAGTCATCCAATGGCCTTTCGCCTCAGCGCACCGCCAGTGAACAGCAGCATCCTTCTTAGTAAATGTGATCTCGTCAGCATCGTCCAACGACGTGAGAACAGCCAACAGTGAACTGGCTTCAAGCAGGACTGGAACGCTTAATCCTTCTACTCCCGTCCAGATTTCAACGTTGCCAAACTCTGAGCAGGCTCGGATGGTTTCTGGCCCGAGCTCAATGCTGCGATAAAGCGGTGTCAGCGAATTCGAGTTCGCCATCTTCGCGGCCAACTTGACCGCGTTTGTGAGTGTAGAAACTAGCATAACTACCTAGCTTTCTTGGTTGATTGAATTAAGGTTCTGACCTTCTCTGCTAAGGTTTTATCCAGCGATGCCCCTACAACAAGAACTCCTGTAGAATGTCCCAATAGCGCGCAAACTTTGGATTACGCTCGCATTCACCCTTCGGGTCATATAACCACTTCTGCAACTCAGGCCAGAACTTCTGCTCTAAGTAGAAATAGCTTATCAGCACATTTGTTATACCGAGAGACGTCAACACTGGAAGACCCCACGGACAAACAGCTGTGGAAATAACGAAGAACATCTTTATCTTATCTAATCGAGGAGCGCCTTGCCTGGCGCTCAGGGTACCACACAGCGTCGCATTCTTCTTGTAAGCATTCACCCCGATAGATAGATCACACACCTCCAGGAGATGTTTACAGTTGAGGTAGCAGCGGATCATTGTCAACTCTACCGCGCGAAGCTTCCACTTCATCAGCATGTCCACATTGATCCCACGCTCTGTGATATGCTTCTCCCACACGTCCCGCTTCAGCTTCGGGTCGTCCAAAGCAATGTAGTTGTTGTTTCGGACCTTCTTGGTTCGAAGTTGGTATGGCTTTCCTTGAATGTAGATACACCCAGTTTTGCCGGAGGCTATTTGCCAAGTTGCGGAATCCGCGCTGAAGAAAGGATACGTCCGCATCGAATGTGGCGAGGTATCACCAAAGGCATGAAACTTCGCCACAGGATAACCAGCCGAATCGGTCACATGATTCCACATCAGATTATGCCACACTAGGTTCTCCGCTGGTGAGACGAGGGAGGTTCCCGACAAACCGATGTAGTCTGTCTCATCCAACATCATGTCCAACCACTTGACGTTCTCTCTAGCGTGGAAGACGGGCATAACATCGATGCCTCGCTTCCTCATACGTAGAAAATTGTTCCAACCGGCTGCAGCCGCAGCCTCTGGGCTCTCAGGAGCAATCACGTCTAGGTTAACGGCGTGATAGATATCAGCTTTGTTGGCCAGAAGAAAGTCACCGTAAGCGGTGATGTCAATGGCGACGCCTTTTGTGTGCGCGCTATAAGCTCCCGAATCAAGGACTAGGTCTATTACAGGCTTCATTTTAGCTCCACAAGACGGAGAAACTCATTGCGAGTTTCTGGAGAATCATAAAACTCTCCGAATAGCGCAGAGGTAATTGTTTCTGATTCCGGCTGCCGGACTCCGCGCGAAATCATACACATGTGAATCGCTCGAACAAGAACAGCTACATCATTAGAATTGGTTGCTTGCTTCACCATCGAAGCTACCTCAGTCGTAAGCCTCTCCTGCACTTGCAGCTTACGACTCACTAGATCAACGATGCGAGCAAACTTAGATAGGCCAAGAATGTTGCCTTCACGCGGCACATATGCTATATCGATTGTACCGAAGAAGGGAGCCATGTGATGTTCGCAGTGTGAGACAAAATGCATCTTACGAACCAAGATCACCTGATTGTAGTTTTGAGCTTCACCATGGAACATCCCACCCGCAATGGAGCTAGCCTGCTCGTCCTTGAACTCAGGGTCGTATCCCGAGCCCCAGTCGTTCTCCCATGCGCTGACCACACGCTCGGGAGTGCCTAACAACCCGGGACGCTCAGGATCTTCGCCGATATAGGCCAAGAGCGTCCGGATTGCTTGTAGCGCTTCTTTTCGGTTACGCAGCCGCTGCACCGTCCCTCCAATATCCCAGCACTTTGGCCAGCTTAATGGTGGACAAAGTATCTGTCCGAAGAGTTGAAATTGTGCCCGTTTTCAACTGCGCCTCATCCCAGCCATCCTCGATCAATTGGGCTCGAAGCTGGGTAGTTCCCCAATCAGGGTGGATGATGATGAGCTCACGAACAGCTTCGGAAACCCCTCGAGCGCGAGCAGGCTTCTCACCAACCTGCACATCGGGATCAGAAATCGGAAGAGGAAGCTTCTGCTGCTTCGGAACCCTGAGTGCCTTCTCAGCTTTAGGCTGCTTCTCAGCTTTAGGCTGCTTTTCAGCTTTGGCTGGTGTGGGTTGCTCAGTGACAGGGGTATTCACAAACCCCGGACACTCTGACACTTCTCCACCCCCATTGATAGTCTGAGCAGCTTGGTTATACCAAGCCTGCGCTGGGTCGGTGAGTTTATTCCAGATTTCATCTGAAACAGTGTGGACGGCGCGGATAAGACGGCAGAGGTACTCTGTTGCCGACTCTCCTACATTGCGCTGCGCGAAAGACTTTGTTTGCGCAGCAGCTAGCAATTCTTCATAAATCGTCATTACGTTAGCTCCTCAGCTTAATTTTTTGTTTCGATCGAGTATTGCCTGAACCCAGAAATTCGGGTCAGTGTAAACAGTAGGATCGTTCACCCCTGCTAAGTGAAGTGCTTCGATGCGTTCAACGCAAGTGCCACAACAACCACAATGCTGCTCCCCACCTTTGTAACAAGACCAGGTTTGCTCAATAGGTACACCTAAGTCACCGGCCTGCTCGGCGATCTGCGCTTTACTCCAGTCCAAGTAAGGCGATAAAATGTTGGGTACATCTGTCGTGCCCATTGAGACACACCACATCTTCTGCAGCGCCAGGAGGAATTCTAGACGGCAGTCTGGGTATTGATAATGATCACCGGTGTGGACGGCGGTGGCAACTGCGCTAGCTCCAATAGAGGAAGCATAGGATGCGGCAATAGTTAGCATGATTGCATTCCGGTTCGGAACAACGGTGACAGCCATGTTGTCTTCGGCGTAGTGACCTTCTGGAACTTCGATGTCACTTGTTAACGCTGAATTGGAAAAAAGTTTTTTAACATCAGCTAGGTTAATAATCTGGTGAGGAACGTTTAGCAGTCGAGCTTGCCTCTCTGCATAAAACAACTCTTTGCTGTGTCTTTGACCGTAGTTGAATGAAAGAATGCTCTGCTTCAACCCCTTAGACTTCCACAGATAAGCCATCGTGACGGAATCTAATCCGCCCGAGACAATAGATACCACATCCACTTTCTCTACCATAACACCTCCCCTTAACTGAGCAACGTATGCAATTCTTGAATAACGCTTGTTGAGTCAGTTATACCGCAAAACCGAGCAACCCGCTCCAGCGTCTTCTTCGCAGATAGTCGCTTATTGGGAATTATGGTCTGTAGCAACTCAAATGGCGCGTTCTGCAGCACGTCAAGGACAGCCCTCGCTTCTCGCGATGCATTCTTGATTTTGAGCAGCCACGTCTCCTCAAACTCGACAGGCTGTTCCGGCAGAGGTTCTCCTTCATTCACACTCCATGCCCGTAACCGCGTATCTTTCACTGAAAGATCATTAAATCGGGACATCACCATGAGTTGATACAGATGCATAAACCAAGCTGGATTATCCACCTTTGATCCATAACGGGCTCTGCACTCAACCCAAAGTACAGCACATTCGGCCATGAAATCTTTCTCATCGCCAAGAAAGGAGGCTACACGCCACCAGTTCTTGCTGCAATAGTTTTTAGCCCATTGTTCCCAAGGTCCGGGCCACTCTGAAAGAATCGGGATCCGATTACGTGTAGCCATTGGTAAGTTTTCTCCTCTGATAGCTCTGCAGCGTCTTTGGCGCCAGGCGGTAGGTTAACCTTCTGCACAGTGGCGCCTGGACAGTAGGATTGCAAGTAGCGAAGAAAGTAAAGATATAGGTGAGAAGGAACATCGGCATCAGGCACCAAATAGATGCTAGCGAACCCCATGTCACATAGATAAAGCAGAAGTGAAGGAGACAGCCGCTGGCCGAGTGTAGCGATTACAGCAAACTGATCGGTAAGCGAAGCGATGCGCAAGGCATCAAGTGGACCCTCAACAATAATGACCGATGAGCTCTTCCCGTAGGAGAAGAGACCCGTGGCATCTGTTTGAGAGAGATATCTAGGAGAAAGGTGAGCACGCATAGCGCGGCCTGTCCAACCAGAGGTGAGGGGGATAATCAACCTCCCTGCCCACTTACCTATCGAGGCGATTCGAAGATCAAACCGCTTACATACGTCTCGAGGGTTGCTGAAGCCTCGTTCGCTCAGATAGTTGAGAGCCTCTTGATTGTCGATAGCAGAACTGAAGGTATGAAACTCGCGGAAGAACTCAGCGGGCTTGGCAACAATGGCCTCTGTCTGCTCTTTGCCAGATTTGAGATTGAGGCCTGCCGTTGGAATCTTCAGTACATTGAAGAGATAGTAGAGACTACCTCCTTGATGACGAGAGTTGCGCCAACAGTACCAACCACTGCCTGATTCTGAGATGGATAAATGAAAAGAAGGGTCGTTCTTACAAAATGGGCACGCAATATTCACGTTGCCGGCTGAACAATTAGCACCGCGATCCCGCCAAGGGATACGATTTCGATCTAAAATGCCTCTGAGATCAAGCACTTCTTGGCGCGCCTCTCTACCCAGGAAAGCTTTACGGATGCCCGGATCTTTTCAATGTGCTCAGGTGCCAGTTGCGTTCCCCGCGACCGTTTCTTCTTCGGGCGACCGCCTGCTCCGCCAGCATCTAAGTTGTATCCTGTGGAATTGCTTTGATATTTCTCAATATACTCTTTTTCCATCCGGTTGAGCGTTCGGGTTTGTTTTACGTCTGCCAGTAACATAATCTCAAAGTTATCTAGCCTGTGTGTCCGCATGGCTTCATACAACGGCCATTTGTAACGGCCGATACGCGCTTCGGTTTTGTGCTGCCTCCATCGAAACTGAGGGGTCCGTGAGGTCTTCCCTACGTAGCACTTGCCGTCAATCTTATTGCGAATCAGGTAGATTGTCATTGTAACTAAGCAATTTTGGTTCCCTAAATTACGTACCGGAGCAACTTCGATTTCGCGTAGAAGGGAAAGGAGCGGTCTACGGCAAACGGAAGTAGATGAAAGTTGTTGATCAAAGTGCTGAGCGTCACCGGAATCTCCTGAGATTCCATCCACCCAATCAAGCATCGGGTGGTCTGAACGAGTAAGGCGCTTCTTTCGTTTCTGCTGAGATTACCTTCAACGGCGTTTTCAAGGAAGTCCCACGCCAGTGAGCAGACCTCCTCTAGCTTCTCTTTGCCGATCTTTTTCTCCAGCGCCGCTTCACTGAGCGCGCGTTGCGACGGGAGAAGTTCGCGTAGGACGTTGCACAAGATCCCCCGATTTTCTACAGCTAGAGCAGCCACAGGCTATCTCCACTTTCTTCGCTAGGGCTGGCCGATACTCAGTCAACCAACGTTTGACGTCTGCTATCCGAAACAAAACCTTCCGCGAGTTGGTACCGCGAACTGCCTTTATACACGGAAACGGGGTCATGGACCCGTAGCCACGACGCCACAGATAAATGGTCATCGCCGTGACTTCAAGACGATGTTCAAGTTGACGTTGTGTTAAGTATGCCATCGATTTGATTTTCTACGTATTAATTTATATAGACTTTCAATCAAATTGTCAACCATCAATTTTTGCACAGATTTTCACCAAACGCATGAAAAATTAAACACAAGTTTTCAGGAGCCGCGCCTTGCCTACGTAGTAGGCAGGCTCCTGAACATGCATAACATAACGATTGTTAATCTGATTACTAATGCTTTGTTTTAAGCTCGTGAAGGCGAAAAACGGTATAGTAGCTTCGTACTGCGAACTTCTACGAACGCGAGTCGTACGGAAGCGCCCGGGTCGCTATTTCTCAGCCAACACCCTAGACATCTGGTTGACTTCGTTACCCATTTTACCTACCATCTCAATACAATGGAGCGCGTTAAGTTAACTGATCCCCCAATACCCTCGTTAGCCCTTCTAGCACCAACTAAGAAAGGGAAGGGGAAGGGCTGGAGGAAGATCGATATTGACATTTCTTCACTCTATCGCCTCGCCAGGATGGGGGCCACTCAGGCAGAGGCAGCTAGCTTCTTCTGTATGACACAGAATTGTTTTGAGCAACGCTTGCATGGGGATGCCGAGCTCCGTGAGATATGGGATCGTGGTATCGCGGAATCCAAGTTATCGTTGCGCCGCTTGCAGATCAAACATGCTGAACGCCCAGGAATGGCCGGAGTAACAATGACAATTCATCTCAGCAAGCACTGGCTTGGTGAACATGATATGCCCACCTCCCTTACTCAGATAAAGAATGAGGGGCCAGCGGTGATGAGCTTCCAGTTTGATTCGCCTGCCGAAAAGCTGCACAACGCTGGGCTAGACTAGAATGGCTCCCCTCGAAACCCCCCTCCCCCCACGCCGACGAGTCGAATGGCAGAGACCACATCTATACAAAAAACAGCTCGACGCCATATTCACTACCGCCCGGTACGCTATTATCGAAGCCTCGACAAAAAGCGGCAAGACAGTTGGTTGTCTCACCTGGCTGATTGAGCAAGCCGTGATGGGCAAGGATGGGCGGAACTACTGGTGGGTGGCTCCTTCTTTTCGCCAAGCAGCTATTGCGTTCCGCCGAGCTAAGGGGGGTCTCTCCAGAGACACGTTCAGCAGTAATGATACCAACTTGATGCTTAAGCTGTGCAACGGCGCAATGATCTGGTTTATCTCGGGCGAAATACCAGATAACCTTTATGGTGAGGATGTTTACGCCTGTGTCATTGATGAAGCCTCCCGTTTGCGCGAAGCTGCCTGGCATGCTATTCGTTCCACCCTCACAGCTACTCGCGGCCCGATTCGAATCATTGGCAATGTCAAGGGGCGCAAGTCTTGGTTTTACAAACTCGCCCGAAAAGCAGAGGCCGGCGAACCCGACATGCATTTCTCCCGAATCCAAGCGAAAGATGCCGTAGCAGCGGGAGTCTTAGCCGCAGAGGAGATTGCGGACGCCAAGAGCAAGTTGCCGGACAATGTGTTCAAAGAGCTCTACGAAGCTGAGCCTGGAGACGACTCTGGTAACCCCTTTGGATTGGAGGCCATTCGGAAGTGCACCCAGTTGATGTCCCTCACAACCCCCATATGTTATGGCGTCGATCTCGCGAAGTCTACCGATTGGACGGTCATCATTGGTTTAGATGAGGCTGGGAACTGTTGCTACTACGAGCGTTTCCAGCGGCCTTGGCTAGAGACGGTTAAGCGGATTAAAGATGTGGTCGGACATACCCAGTGTTTGATGGACTCTACTGGGGTAGGCGATGCCGTGGTGGAATTCATTCAGCGTAACTACGGTAGCAACTTCGAAGGCTTCAAGTTTAGTGCCACCAGTAAGCAGCAGCTAATGGAAGGGTTGACACTAGCGGTGCAGGGTTCAGCCATTACCTTCCCACAAGAGGTGGCAGATGAAATGGAGGAGTTTGAATACACCTATACGCGCACAGGAGTCTTTTACAGCGCGCCTGAAGGTCTTCATGACGACTGTGTCTGCGCATTAGCCTTAGCCAATCAGAAGTTAAACCACCTGACTGGCGCCATGGGATTGCTTCGCCACTATCAGAACATGGCTCAGGCGGCGAATGCAGAAACCAAACCCGAGAAAGCACCGGGAATACGACCTGTTCCACCCAAGCCAGTTACCGAAGTTCCTTCTCCTGTAAAAGCCTACCAAGAGACGCTAGCCAAGATGGAGTTGAAAGATGTCTGCTGCTACTGTGGGGGATCGCTTGATGCGGGACGTTGTACCGACGGCTACAAATCCTGGTGTCAACCTTGCAACGTGCCCGACTGGGTTCGCGCACAACGGGCCGCAACCTTGCCAAATACGTGCGATGTGACATTTCCTGAGGCGTCAACATAGGAAAGCCTATATCATGCTGTAGTAATGCCATCTTGAAGGAGTCTAACTAAATGGACGACGATAATTTTTTCGGAAGCCCTCCGATGACCAAGGGTCCTCGAGGTGGGAGTCCTCAGCCCGTCAGTCCCGGCTTTGGCATGACAGGTCGACCAGGCACAGGCACCTTCCCTCGGCAGCTCCCGAAGCCCATTTACGGGCGTCCCGGCGATTTTAATGGTAACGAACGCGCTGCTCAGAGCCAACGAGGCGACCGTGCGCAGGCTGCTTTGATGCCAATGCCTCGGGGGCTGACTTCGGACGATGAGCGTTACAATCCTCAGCCTCCCAACTTCATTGATGATGTCGACATTGACCTCAACTGGTTTTCTCCCTTTCAGCCTGTCTGGCCCTTCGGTCCCCCGTATGTCAACTATCCTCGAGAGTGGGATTACCCGGTCGGCGTTAACCTGGATTACATGCCTCGCCGGATGCAGATGTTCAGCATGCTACGGACGCTGGCACAGAGTTGGGGCATCCTGGCTACCGTAATCGAAGCCCGCATAGATGAGTTAGTTGGGATGCCCTGGACATTCGCTCTTAAAGGCATAGAGAAGGGAGCGAAGAGCTCAGCTAATGACCCTCGGGTGAAAGCGCTAACTCAGTTCTTTCTCAAACCCGATCGAAAGCATGTCTACCCAATATGGATGCGCATGATCTTTCGAGACCGTTACATTATCGATGCCGCTACGGTGCACATCTGGCGCAACGCACTGGGAACAACCCCTTATGCCCTAGAACCTATCGATGGGGCTACTATCAAGCCGCTGATTGATGATTCTGGTCGCACCCCCGACTTTCCAAACCCGGCGTTTCAGCAGATTATCAAGGGTCTGCCGATGAACAACTACACAGAGCGTGACTTACTTTACATGCCCGCTCGGCCTCGCACAGACTTGCCCATTTACGGCTACTCGGAAGTAGAACAGGTTATGATGGAGGCAACGGAGGGGATTCGGAAGACGCTCTACATGCTTAACTTCTGGCAGGAGGGTACGATACCAGACGTGATGCTTGGGGTACCCGAAACCTGGACACCTGAACAGATTGCAATATGGCAAGCAAGTTTTGACGCCCTGCTCTCCGGCAACATGAACTTGAAGTCCAAGATTCGGTTCATTCCTGGAGGGATGAAGCCGTTCGAGATGAAGGGGAGTGCAGGTGACTTACTCAAATCTGACTACGACGAGTGGATCGCCCGCATTATCTGCTTTGCCTTTCGGATGCCACCCAAGCCTTTCATCAAGGAACCAGAAAGTCGGGCCTCCGCCGAACAGGAAAAAGAACAGATAACCCAGCAAGGGTTGCGGGTCGAAATGCTCTGGTGGAAGTCTTTCATGGACAGCTTGATCCGCCTAGGGTGGGGATACGACGATATTGAGCTCTCCTGGCAAGAAGATGACGAGGTAGCTGCTACAGATGAGGCAACTGTTCTTAACTCCTACGTCAAGACGGGAGTAATGACGCTCAATGAGTCTCGAAATCGATTGGGCTTGGACCCGGTGGACGGCGGGGATGTCAATCTCATCTATACAGCTTCGGGAGCTGTGCCCTTCGATCAGATGGCTGCTGGCGTGGCTATTCAGATGCAACAGCAAGCGGCGGAGGCTAAGCAGAATCAACCTGAAGCGAATGGCAAATCGAATAACAAAGGAGGGGCAGTTGCCAAGAATGCTGACCCTTTAGCCTTACCGCTGAGCCTAGCTTGGAGAAAATACTAACTCGCTTTCTGGCCCAGCAGGGAACTAAGATCGCCAACCATCTTGGTATATTACAGCATGCTCATCTATAAGATCACCAATACGATCAACGGCAAGATCTACATCGGTCAGACGTCTAAGTCTGTGGAACAGCGCTGGCGCGAACACTGTCTGGATGCAAGTCGGAAAGGCCCTGCTCGCTCGGCTATCCACGCAGCAATTCGTAAGTATGGTCCAGATAAGTTCTCTATTCAGGAAGTTACTTCCTGTGCTACACAAGAGGAGCTTAACCTGGCCGAAGTGCACTACATCAAAGAATTGCAAGCCAATTGGGCTTACTTCGGGTACAACCTGGCGGAGGGGGGTTATAGACCCGGCCACTCAGAAGCCACTAGAAAACGCATGTCGGCCTCCCAGAAGTTGGTTAAGCACAAACCTCACACAGAGACAACCAAAGCTCGTATGTCTGCTGCTCACAAAGGGATTATCTTTACTGAGGAGCATAAAGCAAAGCTATCCGCGGCTCGCAAGGGAAGGACGTTCCAGCCATTATCCGCTGAAACCAAAGCCAAGCTCTCCTTGGCTAATAAAGGGCGGAAACTCGTGCGGAGATCTAATGCCACTTAGTCCAGACGAAGCCGACGAGTTCATCAATTCACTCCAGCTTAACTGGAGTGACTTATTGCCTCTAATCATTCCTATTCTCCAAGCTGAGGCGGAGGAAAGCGCTCGTGAGTTCTTTCTCAGCATTGGCTTCAACACAGTGCATGATTACGATCTGTGGAATCGAATCTTGCAGGAGGCTCGTGATGCAGCGCGCGACAGGGGAGCTAAGTTAGTGGGGAAACGTGTCCTGCCTGATGGTTCTATCATTGATAATCCAAATCCAGAGTGGTCGATTACCGAAACGACACGAGATAACCTGCGCAAGCTCGTCCAGCAGGCCATTGACGAAGGTTGGACGATTAATCAGACCCAGCATCAGATCATCAACTCTGAGTCCTTTGCCCCTAGTCGCGCTCTCAATATCTCAAGGACAGAGTCTGCGTTTGCACGTTCAATGGGTACCTTCGTCTCAGCCAAGAATACTGGGATGGCGTTGAAAGACTGGATGCTGGGGGATGAAGCTTGCGACATCTGTCAGGCCAATGCAGCTCAAGGGAAGATTCCCATCTTGGAAGTTTTTGAGTCCGGTGACCTCTACGTCCCCGCCCACCCTAACTGTCGGTGCGCCAATGGCTATTATCCATCGGAGGAGTAATGGAGAAACAACCACTATCCGCTGACCGCGCAATACCTACCACCGCTGAAATACTGATAGAAGCAGCTGAGTTAATTAAGCAAGTTCTGCCCCCAGACTACTATGGCCGGGTTATACTAATCTTTGAGAAAGGCAAAGCTACCCGCACTGAGGTGCAGCAGTCCTTCAAACTAACATGAAGTTATTCTTATCCAACTCGACTTTATCAGCGCTCTCAAAGGCGCAGTTTATCTGCCCTGGTGATGTGGGTGTCCACATTCCAGAAAACATACTCATCACTCCGCAGATGCACGGTGAGATTGAGGACTTACTCAGAATGCTGCAGCTTCCTGTTCGCGAGGCTGCGCACTGCGTCCTGGCCTCCCTCCTTGAGCAGCAGGGCATCAAGTTCCCTGACTCCCCCTCCCATCCCACACAATAACAAAAAACAATTAAAAAAATTTTAGATCATGGTTGACTTTCCCCGATGATTATATATAATGAATACATCAGGAGGCAGTACAATGGTCAGGCTCTACGGCAGAGAATACAAAGCAGAGAAGATCGGCGGGGGTCTTATCCGTCTCACAGCTTACACAAAAGGTGGGGGCCCAGACTTCCTCCGCACTATCGATGACGTTATGGAGGGCTCGCTGACCGCCTTCAAACACTACCTAGGATTCAAAGCCTACGCAGCTGTGGTGACTGAATTGGCAATCAATCGTCAGTCCAAATCCAAGTAGCACTGGTTGGTTATCAGTATAACAACAGACCAGAGGCAACCAGCCTCACAAGAGGAAACAACAATGAGCTATATTCCGCACCCGATGGACCGCATACCGAATGATACATTGGACGTTTACGCTAAACTCCGGCACCGCATTGAGGCCGGCGAGCTGATCACCTATTACGAAGGCGAAGAGATCTACCAAAACGATATGCTCTGGGACGACGCCTGGAGCGGCCACGAGCGCACGGAAGAGCCGGGGGAGGGCTGGTACGCGGCGGACTGTCGCGCCGACAATCCTGCTGAGGAAAACTAGTCGGTTGTTGGTTGCTTTTAGCCGGATTCCTTTACTGGAGAACTGCATGCAGTTGATACATACTGGGAGTCGATTTGAAGTCATCTGTAGCTTCGGTGAATCTGAAATCCCGAAGAAAGCTGGGTTCCGCTGGGACCAGCGGAAGAAGCGATGGTTCACAGGGAACGCCATCTTGGCCATGCAGTTTATCCAGTTTGCTGATTTTCTAGCACACGACATCTTGGCTGCCCATCAAGCCGCGATCGACTCATCCCGAGCACAGGATTCGGATATCTTCATCCCAACTCCCGATGGTCTTAGTTTTCTCCCCTTTCAGAAGGGTGGCGTGGCCTATTCTGTACCAAGAGAGCACACCTTGAATGGGGATGAGCCTGGGCTGGGTAAGACGATTCAGGCTATCGGGCATATCAATAAAGAGGAACACATCAAGCGCGTTGCGGTCTGTACCACGGCCAGTCTCAAAATTAACTGGCAACGGGAGATAGAGAAGTGGCAGTCTCGCAACATGAGCGTCGGCATTGCGGATCGCAAGGCGTGGCCTAACACAGATGTCATCATCTTCAACTATGAGAACGCTATCGAGGCCGCTGAGATGGGGTTGGACGACGTGAATTGGGATCTGTTTGTTCTGGATGAGGCGCATTTCCTTAAGAATCCAGATACCAAGCGTACCCAAGCCCTCCTCGGCGTCTGGGATCGCGGGCGCTGCATCCTTCCACCGGTACGCGCCAAGCAGTACCTCTTCATGACAGGCACGCCAATCATGAACAAGCCGAAAGATCTCTGGCCTATCCTGCGAAAGGTGGACCCAAAGGGATTGGGCGCTTCCTACTCTGCTTTCACGGAACGCTACTGCAATGGACACATGACCCCCTTCGGGTATGATGCAGAGGGTGCATCCAACCTCTCGGAGTTACAGGACCGGCTGCGCTCCACTTGTATGGTTCGGAGGTTAAAGAAGGACGTACTACCCGAGCTACCCCTCAAGCGACGTCAGATCATCCCCATTCCGGCCAGTGTTGCACGTGTCGCTGCCCAGGCAGAACTTGAATTTTACAACAAGCATTCGGACGCTATCGAGCGCGCTAGAGAGCAGGCTGACATGTTCCAGGGTCGAGGAGATGAGGCGAGCTACAAGAAGGCTACCTCTGATCTGAATTCCCACATGAAGCTGCTCTTTGAGAGCATGAGTTCGTTGCGAAAGGCTACAGGGTTGGCGAAGGTGCCGTTTGCGAAGACCTTCATTGAGCAAATCCTGCTGGAGTCTGAGAAGTTGGTGGTCTTCGCCCACCACAACGAAGTTCTTGATCTGCTATTTGCTAAGTTTTCTGGGATCTCTGTGATGCATCGAGGAGAGATGTCCAACGTTGATAAGCAGCGGTCGGTAGACGTCTTTCAGGAGAATCCAAAGTGCCGATTGTTTTTCGGGTCAATCACCGCTGCTGTAGGCTATACCGTGACAGCTGCCTCGAGAGAGTTGTTTGTAGAACTAGACTGGCGTGCATCGGTTGTTAAACAAGCAGAAGATCGTTGCGCTCGTATCGGTCAACAGTTTTCTGTTTTGGTACAGCATCTCATCTTTGACAGCTCGCTTGATGCTCTTCAAGTCAAGACAATTGTTAGGAAGTTAGAGATAGAGGAACAGGCACTTGGCTAAATTGGAGGATTTATGAGTTATAAGGAGCAGTTTTGCTGCGATGTATGTTCTACTGAGAAGAAGGAAACCAATCACTGGTTTGTTGCGACCCTGGATGAACGCGACTACGGCCCGTTATCTGGCCCAACTCTCCATGTCGCTCCTTTCTGCGCAAGTGATGCAAAGCGTGCAGGGGTCGCGACCCTGTGCGGGGAGCAATGCATCGGGATCTATGTCCACCGACAACTAAAAAACTTAGTTGTGATGAGCGTGGCAAGTTAGATAGGCCGAAAACCCACTAGGACTTCCTCCGCTATAGCCATACTGTAGTGTGTAGGAAAACGAGCTAGCAGAAATGATGGCTGTGGTCACCGAAGCCCCAGCAGCTACTTGCCCTGAGTAAGGATTACCTGAGGGGTATGTAGCATTGCATTCTAGAAAGTAATTAGTATCGGCCATGGGAGTAGGTAAGGTTTGCGTCGAGGCACAAGCTGCATCTCCGTTGTATGGAGCTCCACCAGAACATCCCGGGAAGTTGAACCACTCATCGGCTATAGTTGAGACACACTGCGCATTACCACTTACGCCAATTCCTGTCATCTGGCCTGGCTTGGCGCAGGCTGTAGGGGCCGTTTGTAGCGCCGAGGCCGTTCCCGCATTCCCAGTGATGCTAACCCCAATGGTAGAAGCTAGATCGACGCTAGTTTGATTTGGGGATGCACTGTCTGATAGCACGAAATTGGAGGAGTAGTTAGTAGCATACCGCTGAGTAACTGGCGTTCCGTTAGATTTTAATGTTTGATAGAAAGGCACAGTGGCTGGTGGAAAGGGGGAGCACAGTGCATCTCCGTTGGCCCCGATTCCATAAGCATACTGACCGCCCCCGGTACCGCAGTTAGTAGGTACGTTTTGTAGTGCGGTGGCGGTGGAGGCATTTCCTGTCAACGGGCCAACGAATGATGTTGCTGCCCAAGTACCAGCCACGGTTCCGCCGCTGGCCCAGTCATCCGCGAACACGATGTCGGGTATGAAAATGTTTCCCTGCGCAGCTACCACCTCAAGCGCATAGTGCCCGTGAGATGTACAAAAGAAGTAGTTGCCGCCAGCGTCTGCTGTAAAAGGATTCGTGATTTCATTTCCAGAGCTCAAGGTAGGGCTGTTGTAAATGTTCACGGAGGCGGAGGCGGCTGGGCAATTAGTAGCAGTGGATCCGGAAGGGCAGAGATAAATCTTGGCATACGGAATAGGAACAATTACCCCGTTGCTGATGCTTTGCGCTACATCATCCGTACAAACCCCACCTGGAGCCTGAGCAAGCGCGAAGCCTGTCGTAAGGATGAGAGACAATCCTACTAGTTTATGCCACATTGGTAGCACCTCAAACGTTGAAGATTTCTGGATGTGACTGGTATGTCGCTAGTACGTCAGAAGCTCGTTTGGGGTCGGTACTCCAGCGGCTGCCTACCCATTGGAACTTCCCGTCCGGGAAGGTAAAAAGATTAGTTACAGTACCGTCGCTGTCGCCCTCGACCTCTAGCCAATGTCCAGATACCTCACGAAGGTACTGCTCACCCGATGTAGCCTGGAGAGCGCTTGCGTACAGAGGCAATCTCTTAAGTATTGCCATCCGTTCTACGAAGGCTTCCATGTAGGAGTTGAAGATAGGCCAGGTAGCAGGTTCCAGCTCAGCGACCCCTCGAATAATCTCATTAGTATGCATGGTGATGGTTCTACCCGTCCAACCATTCGGGGCTTTCATTCCGAAGACGTCGTTGGTTCGCTGACAGAGCTGGCTGTAACCCCAGGCGCTCTCAAGACAGGCCTCTGCGGCTGCGTAGGAGGGAAAGATGTGCCCAGACGCCTTCGCCTGGGCCACCATCTGGACCGCAAACTGTTGCTGTAATTCGTGCAGCATGAGGAATGTCCTCGGTAGAGGACATTATAGGAGATTACTTCTTTTTCTGCCCAACTTTCGGCTGCAGGACTGCGGGAGGTTTGCGCGTCCTCTCAAATGACATCGACTGAAAGTTGTAATTCCAATCATCCCCATAACCTCGCTCTCGCTTCACTTGGGCGATGATTTCAAGGACGCGGCTCTTTGCTTGTGCTAACTGTTGCTGCACCGCCTGTGCAGAAGCTTGTATGAGCTGAAAGTCCTTGATGGCCAGCTTGATATCGGCATCTTGCAGTTGAGTCTTTAACGCCTCCTCACTGGTTGCAGAAGGCGGCACTGGTGATGTTGGGGCGGTTTGTCCGAAAGCGAGGACTGCTGCGAACAACAGCGGTGCGCCCATAATTAGCGTACGCTTCTTCATTTCTTCCCTCCAAAGGGAGTAAGGATTCTGGATTTCTCTGCGGCGGGGTTCATACCAACAATCTGTACCGGCAGAACCTTGAGACAGTCTGGATTTCCGCAATAAACAAGTGACGCAATCTGTCCTTGCGGGAACGAAGTGAACATCAGATTAAGCTTTACGGGTTTCTGCCCACAGTAGGGGCAACAAGGAAGGTTGTGTTCTGTAGCAGGAACGGTCCCCTCCTTCAAATCAGTTTTGATTTCAACTTCTTCCATGACATTCCTCGAAAGAAAATGGGAAGGTATAAAAGAGAAAACTACCTCTCCAGGGGTTAAAGCTGCCTTGTGTTCTCGTCTCTGCGGACGGGAAGCTTGTTAGATGTTTAGCGATGGCGGAAATCCACCTATCGCGACCGCGTTATTCCAAGTCTTCGTATATTGGCTTGCCGGGGAATGCCAGATGCTGCGCTTGAAATCTGGCACAAGCGCCAATACCTTCGCTTCCGTCTCAGATGCAACCTGCAACTGATAGCTGACGGTTGACTCTTCCTCGGACGCGGTAGCTGTGGCCGGAGCTGAAGCAGGCTGCGGAGAATTGGCTGTGACCACGCCGATGACGGCCTCAACGCCGGCAAGGATGATGTTCGCAAGAGAAGCGTCAGCCGGTGGAATAGGAAGTGTGTTGAAGACAGTCTGAAAGTCTCCAATCAACTGTAGGACATTCTGCGCGGCAGTTCCCTGCTTCCAGTTTTGCAACGCCACCAAGGCAGCTTTGTAGGCTGTAATCGCTGCGATTCCATTGGGCGTGTTGCTCAGGTTTTCGAACGTGAGAAGCGAGACGATGGAAGGCTCAATTGCCGCCATCAAGGACGCTGCGGTTGCTGCTGCTTTTTGACACATAAGATTCTCCTTTTAGCGAATCATTGCCAAGTCCTGATTGAGTTGCGCCATGTTAAATCCGTCTGGGGATAGACCGTTGCGATTGAGCCATTCGGGGGAAATTAAAGCGTAGCCTTCGTTGAAGTATTTCAGGAAAAATCCCCAGCTCATACTGTAGATGCGACCCCAACTGATGGCCTTTGGCCCCACTGCATCATATCCGCACAGGGTCACGCAGTGCCCACCAGCAATTCCTCCATCATCCGCTACGATTGTCCACATATTCTGACTGAATGCACTGTTTGGAAACTCCAGCCCGCAATACATCCCACCGAACAGGTTGATTGCTTGCTTGACCTCCAGCACGTTTTGCACATCAACCGAGGCGTAGGCACTCAGAGAATTACCTTCAAGCGTCTGCGCCTTCCACAGTCGGAGCACGTCGTACAGGATGCCACCCTGATCGGTTGCCGGGTTGCCATAAACGTATCCGCACCATTTCTCGTAATACTTCAGCGCCTCGCCGTCGTCGACTGTATCCTCAAGCCCGGTATTCAGCGTCCACAACATGCATTGATGCAGCGCACCAGCTATTGTGCAATCGCCCAAAGAATCATTGAGTAAAACTTTGAAGTCTGTTTGCCCGTGGGTCAGGTCCAGGGAATCTGGGGGAGAGGGAAGTTGCGGCGTGAGGTAGGAACGCACTTTTAGCGTCCGCGAATCCGTCTTAACCGCTTTGACGCCGAGTTTTCTATCTTCTGGAACCATACGAGTCTATTATACCGAAAAACCTCAGCCTTCAGGGAGCGGAGCAATCAAGCTGCCCTGTTAAGGCTCTGGAAATACATTGCCGCCGCCACGCATCCGGCCTGCAACGCACCATGCGCCACCGGAATCCACGGGTGATGGCTCAGCCATGCGGTAAAGATCGCTTGCTGATTCAGATAGAGCCAAACGGCCTCGGCAATGCCGAACAGCGCCACCAGCGCGTGTGCGCATGGTTTAGCATGCAAAACGTTAGTTAGAAATCCCATCGTTGCCTCCGTCATTGAAGAATTCCTTGATTGGGCGTTCCTTGCCGCGCACTGAAACGAATCGGCCGCGCTCGTCCTTCACACGTTCGAACTTCGCCAGCTTCTCCCGTAACCCGCGATTCTCGACTGAGTTTATCAGTCCCCAGAACAGAAGCCCTATGGCCGCACCCACCAACAACATGTCCCACATAGCACACCTCACGGATCCTTTAGTTCACCTGCATGACATATTCAGTTTTTGCGTCCAACATGCATCCCATTGGCGTCAGATTCCCGCCATTCGATGCCGGTGTAAAAGGCACACTTCCAAGTCTCCATTCCCATTGCAGATACCCAGAGCAATACAGCCTGTTGTCTGTCTCATGCGGGAGGACCCATGGCATGATCTTGTGCTCAAGAATCTGGAACTCTTCCTTAATCTCATATTGCCTGCCCAGCGCCTGTAGCGCCTGGCCGCATGCTTGAGCGATGTCGAGCGCCGTAGCGCCCGCACGGCGGCACAGCAGCATCCGGTTTTTGCTTCGAGCGTAATGGCTCAAGGGCAGCATCCGGCAGCCATTGCAGAAGGGCGTGAACACCGCCTCGGTCTCATACATCTCATCGCTGTACTCTGGAAACGTCCACAGGCTGATGACATGGCTCGGCCCCAGCATCTCTGCGGACTCAGTCAGTTCCTCGATGGCATAGCTGATCGGTGTCTTGTCCCACAGAAACAGATAGTCCCCCGGCTTCGCGACCCCCAGCATGTCCGCAAACGTTCCTACTGCGCTCATACGATCTCCCCTCGGCTGTGCAGCTTCGCCGTTGCCACACCAGCGTCGTAGCCCTGTCTCCACGCGTTGACCTCGCTGAGCTTCACGTCGATTCCATCGAGGCGCGTGCGATGCTTCTCCAGAATCTTCGCGTGCTCCATCGACTGTTGCATGTTGACCGCCACCTTTTCCGACAGCTTCCCGTAAACGTAGGCCACCCCAACTATCTGGATAATTAGTGTCCCGACCAGCATTGAGACTTCAAAATTCAAGGTACACCTCCTTTACCATCAATGCGTCATCCTAGCGAATCACCGCCCTCGCCGTGAAAGACTACGTTATCGAGCCTGCTCACTCTGCCCTCCAACTTGACGATTCGCTCGCCGTGACCCCACTGGCTATCGCTCATTTTTTGTCCTTGGCAAGTAGCTAAATTACGCAGAACCTGGAAAATTGCCGCCTCGGATGGCCGCGTCTGTTTGCGCGACTTCCGCTCCCAACTGGATTATGGCGGATAGATGGATACCTGCACCTCGTCTATATAGGCCGCAATGGTGCCACCATTGCTGTTGCCGTCCAGTTGGAACTGGAAATTGAACTTGTTCGTCCCGGAATCGGCCAGATCATCATAAGTATAAGACGCCCCGGCGTCCGCGAAAAGCAGCACGCCATCCACAGCGAAGTCAACATATTGGTAGGTCCCGGTGCTTCTGTCAAAAAGCACCAGTATTTGCAAATGGTGCCAGGTATTGGTGGCCGCGAGGTACGACGAAGCGTCAAAGTTGGTCTTCACCCAGGAGTTGCCCGCCGTGTTCCATAGTCCCCAGCACTCTGTAGCCGGAGAGATGCAGTCCCCCGAATAGAACGAGGCGCGAACGCTTCCGAAGTACCTGTCGGTGCCGTCAAATAGGTCGGGGTCGTACTCGTATTGCTGGACAAGGCCGTTGTTTGAGGATGGGAAATAGATATAGAAGTCGGCCCGTATATACATCTGGCCAGTGAACTGGCAGCCCCCGGAAAGCGTCCCGCATCCCAGGCCAAGGTAAGTAAGAACATTGCAGTAATAGCCGGAGGTTCCGGTATGAGTGACCTCCATCGATGCGCCCGACAATGAAGGGCTTGCCACCCCCTGCGTCAGACCGTAGGCGTTCGTCACGCAACCCGATTGCGAGCCAGCGCGGCTGTCATCCACCTGTGACCATACATTGCTAGAATTCTGCAAATTGGAAAACGTTTCGGCCCCGGGCGGCACGGCGGGAAAGCCGGTCAGGAACGATGCATTTATCTGCGGCCCTTGCACCTGCAGGCTGCCGCAAAGCAGTGGCCAAAGCAGGAACAGCGGGAGCGCCAATGTTATCTTCTTCATAACTACCTCGCCGCCACGTTGAAGCTGATTGCCGAGTAGGTTATGTTCGCCGCCGTCTGGTTGCAAACTTCATACTGCACGGTGTTAGCAGCCGACGGCCATATATGAAACACCATTCCGCCCGACGCTCCCCACCCCACTAAGGAGGCCGGGTCTGAGGTGTAGCCCGGAAGAAGGGCCATCGTGGTCGTGACTCCGGGAATGTTCACAGAACCAGGAGTACTGCAGCTATGTGCGTTTTGCGTCCCGGAAGAGATGCTGACAATAAAATCCGGTAGAGGCTGAGCCGTCCATGCGCCAGACACGCATACGTAGAATGTCGATCCAGACGAACCTGCTGTGTTGCTGTAGAGGCTTCCACTGTTGCAGCTTCCAGATGGAGCCGCTGTACCATAAGTCCAGAGTGCAGAAGGAGACGGCCCAATTCCTGCACCAGATACTATACTTCCACCAGCGCTAATTGAGCCGGCAAATGTGTTCGTTCCGGTTCCAGTATATTGCGTGTTGGTCGCACTGGTTGCCTGAATGGATGAAACCTCCGAACCGTTATACACGAAGAACTCCACCGGCGTCGTCATCGATGTGGTCGCGGAAAAGGCGGGGCAGCTTAACAGACCTGCTGTGGATATAGTGCAGTACGGATCTCCAGGGAGCCCAAACCATCCGTAGTTGCTTGAAGAACCATCGGCGGTGTAATTGAAACCCCACTGGAAATCGTCGTTTACGTATGCCGCTGTATCTCCTAATTGACTGTAGACATTATCTCCGGAAAGAAGGCCTGATACAGCTCCAGATTGCATCAGGTTGTAGGTTCCCGATCTTGTGGCATTTTGCGTGATGCTTCCAGTAAATGCTGGTGAGGCCAGCGGTGCTGCGCCGGTCACTTGTCCGACTGAGTAGTCCCCACTAGCGGCCACGACAGCACCTGTGCGGCCAAATACACTGCTTACTGCCGCCGCTGCGCAGTTTGTCCCATCCGCCAGGCAGATGCTCTTGTTCGCCACCGTGGCCCCTGCTGGCATCTTGAAGTTTGTGTATTGGCTAAAGTCCCGCGTCGATCCCGCAGCTACGTTGCTTATCTTGTCCGTGGCGAGAGGAATCACAGTGTTTGTGTTACTTATGGAATAGCAGCCGGTATTCAGGTACATTAGCGTAGGCACAACGGTAGAGCCAGTGTTCGAGGACGGCTTAGTGACGCCGCAGAGATAGATAGCGCTGGACGTGCCGTTCCAAAAGTCCATCTGCTGGCCTATGTACGATCCCGAGTTAAACGTGTCGGTCGCAGAGGCACCGGATTGTACGGCGGACTCAATCCCATAATTGCCGTTCGAGCCGTAGAACTTCAGGAACGGGTAGCCCCCATACTGCTGTAGCTGAAGCGTGTACTGCCACTGGCTGGTGGCCGTATTCCATGAGTCAGCCTCAATGCCTGCGTTTCCGTTCGTGTTGTTTGGCCCTCCGGAAAGACAGAAGCGGGTCAGCGAATGGGTCTGCCCCGAAGGCGGAGTGTCATACCAGCAATAACTGTTCTGGTATTCCTCTCCAAAGGGGGGCTTGGCGTTAGGGATTCCTGATCCGGGATTTTCCCCGACGACCGGATCACTGCCCGTGGGAGGGTCGATAAGACTTATTTGCTGGCCTGTACCGGTGTTGGCGTAATACTTCCCCGGATGGGAGGCGGAACTACCAGCGTTGACAAGTATGGCGTTAGATACGCCCAGGTTATAACCTATCCCGGTGTCTGTGGTTCCGGTTTCGTTTGCAGGAAAGTTGCCCGACACGGCCCCAGCGAGCACCTTGATGCAACCCTGGCCGAGCGGTTCAGTGGCCGTGGTCGAGCATGCGCCCCACCATTCATCGTCTCTTGTATCGACATCTTGGGCCTCGGCGGCCACTGGGCTGTATTGATTAAGCACGTTTCCAACTATGACCTCTCCGCATATGTTCAACCCGCTGTCCGAGCAATAGGCTGCCCAATTCGTTCCCGTAGGGTCGATGGACTCTAAATGATCGTTTGCCAATTCAAATGTTCCATAGCTTGGCTGCGGATCGACGACGACAATCGAGCCAGACGGCCACGCCGTGTTGGCGGGCGCAGTTGAGCCAGCTTGGTTTCTGGCAGTTATATGAAGCTGCCCATCGCTGGCAAAGTTTCCCAAAACCACCTCAAACTGCCCCTTGTTGACCCCGGGAACGTAGGCGGAGGGGGCCGAAGAGCCACTAATAAAGTCCTGCGGCTCGATTGCATATTCGCCGCCCGAAACGGTGTTCGCGTCGGACGGGTCGTTAATATAATTCGGAAACCATTCCGTGCTGGCCACCGCTATCGTCCACGGAGCCGACGATCCAGTCATTGCTCCGGTTGCCGAGGTGTAGACCGGATTCCCCCCGGCTACCAGAGAAGCATCCGTATGGGGCTGCCCATAGATAGGAAAGCCCTCGAAATAACAGTTCTTGACAGTGCTTCCAAAAGTAGAGGACTTGGATACAGCGGGCATGAACCAGTTGGCCTTAATGGAGCACCCATCAAGTTCGACGGCAGCGCCGCTCATGAAGAACGCGCCCTGATTCCAGTTGTCGGGGGCAATGGCGGGGAGCCATGTAGCGCCTGTCACCGTTGCCACCCCGTTCGCCGTCGTCGCCCACTGGACTTCGAAGCACGGATTGGCAGACGTGCATAGGCCGCTGGGGTCGCTCGTAATTCCGTTGGTGATGGAAGTTGACTGATACTGCCCGTCCAGCACCGTACCCGTGGTGCCGCTTATCTGGAAGTAGTTTCCCGCATTGATTGGCGCAGTGCCGTCCGGAGTGGAGTTATGGTAAGTGCCATGAATGTAGGCGGTACCCGTCGTGCCATTTGCGCTGGCATACTCCAGCGTTCCCACGTTCCACTGATCGTTTGGGTACACTCCGTTTATGCAATTGGTACCGTAGCAATAGCCGCTGGAATCCTCGCCGGGAGAATTCAAATTGATGCTGCGCCATCTTTCCTCGTTGCCCATTGCCAGAATAGGCCAGCGCACCGTATTTACGGTGATGTCATAGAATGAACCGCGCTCTGTAGATCCGGCGGTGACTATTCCCCGGCCACCGCCATTTGACACCGTAACATGCTCGATATGGTATCCGCTGGAGTTCTGAATTTCTATCTCTGTGGCCGTGTATAGATGACCATCGGGTGTAAAAGTCTCAAGGTTGTATATTCCGCCCTCGGATGTCCAGACATTTGGGTTAGGATCATTTCCATTGACGATGGTAAGTACGTTGCAGGTATCACAGGTCTGCTTGATGATGGTCGATGTCTTGCCGTCGCCGGTGATTTTAACGAAATTAGGAATGCGGAGGGCCGCGCTTATCTTATAAGTGCCAGCGGGAAAATAAAGGACCGGAGCGCCAAGGCCTTGATAATTCGCCTCAAGAAACGCCAGTGCTGCTTGAATAGCGCAGGTCGAGTCGTTTACGCCAGTTGGGTCGGCGGCGTTCGCGCAGCCAGAGGGAACTCCGAAGTCGGGATGCACTACGTTGACCCGTGGGAGCTTGGTCGCCGAGTAGGCGCTGTACACGTCCCCTGTGCCATAAAGTTGCGGCGTCGTCACTGATGTGGTTGCGGTCAGCGTGCTCACACTCACCGGGCTAGGCGTGGCACTTAGCGCCGCTGCAATCTGCGCTGAGGTCGCCACGGAAGGCGCACTCGAACCATTCAAATATGGGAATCCGGTACCGTTCAAGCCGCCCAATGAACTGCTAGTTAGATAATACTGCATCGCACCAGCCGTGCCGCCAGGAGGACTAATGTCGCAGCCTGTAGCCAAGGTGCACACCTGAGAACCGTTAGCCAAGAAGTTAGCGGCGGAACTTGTCGTGATATTCAACGATGTACCTGCGGTTACATTCACCGCGTCAACTGCGTTTAATGCAAGAGGGGCCGTACCTGTTTGGTTAAGCTGCAATCCCGTCACGTTATCTGTGTTGGACAGAGTCAGCCCGCCTTGGCTGTACCAAGACCCGAGATTAGTGTCCTGTAGCGACAGCGCGCTACTACTGGTGAGGGAACTGCTGTTGGTAGAGGATAAGGTGATGGAGGTTCCCTTGACATTAAACCCGACGTTGCTAGCTCCGCCAAAGGTAAAAGAGTTTGCGGTTGTGACTCCGTAGTCTAATAGCGAATTCCCTACCGTATTGGCCCCAGTCCAGAGAGGGAGATACCCGCTAGTCCCTGAACCTGTGATTCCACCGCCGGTTCCGGAAATTGTTTGACAAACAAACCCGCCGCCGGGTGTATAGTTAAGAGCGTGCCCACCATCTAATGGACAGGTCGTCGGTAGGGTCAAGTAGTCGATACTAGTAGCTGAGACGCTCACAGCCACTTGACCAGCCGCAGTCGGCACAGTACCAACCCCCCCGTTAACTGGAGGGAGAATACCTTTCACCTGCGTCTGCAAGTTGACCTGCGTCTGCGCTGCTAATCCAAGAGGAATGAGCATTGCAGAGATGAGCAGCAGCTTAGTGCCGATAGAACGCCACATGTTTATCTCCTGTCGCCGGAGCGACGGTGTAGGTAACTGTGTTTCCTAATAGTGTATAATCTATTCCCTGAGTTTGCATATCACCATTCTTGAAAAGCCGCAAGCTGAGAAGAGGTGTAGGAGCAGCCGCTAGTGTATAGGTATTGTTGACCCCGTTAAGCAAGCCGCTAGGCACTTCCGCATCACTGAATAAAGGAGAGGAGGGGGCTGTACCAAAGCGATAAAATGCATTTAAGAGGTCCCCAGCCTGCGGCGGTGCAGCGGTTGTAATGGTCGCGCCGCTCAAGGTGTAATCAATGCCTGCTGTCATTAGCAGGCCGTTCTTATAAAACTCTAAGCTCAACGCCGGGGAAGGAGCCACAGATAAGGTGAAAGTTGTATTTGTTCCATTGATAGCCCCGCTGGGAACTTCCTCTTGAAACCCCCCACCCACCACCCCATACCGGTAGAAGGCTCGTATGATGTCACCCAGAGAAGGCGCAATTATGAAACTGATTATAGGTCCAAGCAACGTGTAATCTACCCCTTGCGTCATCAACAGGCCGTTGTTGTACAACTCCAAGCCGGTGGAAGGCTGAGGGGTTTGAGAAAGAACGAAGGTCTTATTAATGCCATTGACTGCCCCGGTAGGAGTTTCGTTGTCGATGAACGCTGGGACAGCGACAATGATGGCATCTAATTTACTACGAGCCGGCTTAAAAAAGTTGATGACGGAGGTAACCTGGGCGATCTGCGCAGGTGTGAGCGCCCCTGTAGAAGCTAGATTGACGCGGAAGACAGCCCAACCTTGACTCGGTGGATAGGATGTGCCTCCCCAACTAGCCTGTCCCTCCTGTATAGAACTGCCTCCATAACCCATGACTGTTAATGCAGCCAGTAGCGTGGCCGGGGTTCCAAGGAACTGGTGGTACTGTAGAGACTTCTGTAGAATTGAAATCAAAGAGACACCCGCAGCAACCATTGGAGCTGCTGGTACATCCATATCCATCTGCCACGTTAAGTATGGTAAGATTGAAGCCGGCGCACCAACAATCGTATACACAAGTAGCTGCGTCAAGTCAAGTGCCTGCAACCGAGAACTTAGCACAAGATGTGCCTTTGTCCGGAGATCGTTAATCGAACTAGGTGGTTGCAATAGTTGTGTCATTAGGATGTCGGTTGATTCTTGGTTCCAAGTACAATGGTTAAGTTGAGAGCGGTGCAATTGGCCCACTGGCTGCCTGAGAGCACAAACCCTCCATCGGCCGTGGGTACTAAAGGAACACCTGCAATGTTAGCAGCTAAGGTGATGTCTACATCATACACACCTGCCACCGATAAAGCTGCAACCCACTGAGAGAGCACAATATCTTGAGCAATGCTTGCAGCCAGTGACAAGGCTAGCTGCTGAGCGGCGGCGGTGATACCAGCAGCCACAGCTGCATAGTTTACATTCCCATACAGCGTAATAACCCCCGTAACCGTGTAGTCCACCTCGGTCACAGGGTTAACTACGACGCTGTCATTCATCGGACGCACAGTTGCTGCACTTAGCGCATTGTATACAGCTGTGATCAACGCACCCGAAGCAATGCCTGCATTGTTTGGAGAAGCGGAGGGCTGGGAAACTGGACCCGTCAGAATATACACCTGCACCTGTCCGGGTATTGCCGGTACCGACGGAATAAACACATCCACGATGCTGGAGCTCACCTCTAGAGCCAGCGCTCGGTAACTTCCTGTAGGCCCAGCCGTTGTAAGCAGGTTAGGAGCAGCTTGAATGCGCGTCCGAAAGTGATCATCTAACTCCTGTTCATCTCCGTTGGCCGAGGCCGCTGTGTTCGCTACCGTAGAGACAAGAGGTAGGGTAGCCAGTAATACAGATATCTGGCCCGCTAGGTACCCATTAGCGCCTGATCCTGCCGTCGTGCAAATCCCTGTCACCGTCCCGGTTAATTCACCGGCAGGGATACTTAGATCTGTGCTGGTTGCAAAGATAAACGCACCGTCCTTCGTTCCCACCTGAGTACCAGCCGGGATATCCGTAGCTGTTGTCTGTACGGCTGTCAAGGTAAACAGCAAAGGGGCGGCGGAAGGCTGAGGGGGCAGGCGCTCAACGTTGAGAAGTTGCCCTAGGTAGTCCAGCGCTGGATAGGAAGCAAACGCTAGTAGGCACTGAAGACCACAATACTGAATTGCATTCCTTACCAGAGATTCTCGATAGGCGTATAGGTTGATGAGTAGCTGCTCTACCTGCGCTGGGTAAAGAGTTCGACCGGTGGTAGCCTCAAACGACGTAATCATATCGTTGAGGATGCTTTGCACATTCAGCCCATCCGTGTCATTAACAAAGCTGGGAACCGGTAAGTTAACAGGCACCACTTGGGGTGTTCCTGTTGCCGGAGCTATGATATTGCCAGGAACTACTACAGGCATGCTCTTATCCTCCCACAGTCAACGTTGTAGATTGCACGCCGATAGTCGATTTTGCTGCTCCCAGAATACCCAAGTTGGGGGTCCAGGTGATTGTCACTACTAACTGCCCAGGATTAGATGGGTTATAAATTGCCGCTACACTTTCGAGAGTGATCCTTGGCTCCCAGGTGGCAATGGCATCGGATATCACTGACACCAGAGCTGGAATCGCTGCGGGTAGAGGCATGTCCAAATAAGATGTTAGGTCACAACCAAAGGTGGGGCGGAAGGGATCCTCTCCCGGTACTGTGCCAAAGATGATTTTCAGACACTGGTGCACATCCTCCAGCGCTTGCACAACCCTGCCAATGCCGGAACCGGCAACTCCAGTGACCGAGCTATCTAAGGCCAGAGCCCAGCTCGAGGAGGAGATGTTAGCCAATGTTGCGTAAGGTACTGTCCCCATTTAGTTGCTCACCTTTACCAACTCACTTTCTACTGTAGCTGGAGTCCAAGGCGCCGTTGGCGTCCCCGTACTTGGCGGAGTACCATGCGTGTGCGCATTGAAGGCCGCTATCAACTTGCTCACCAACGCTAATCCATCCTCAGCGGCAGCGCCTCCTTGTAAAAACGACACCGAAGCAGCAGCCTGCACTTCCACATTCCCTGTCGCATCTAAGTTAATCTGCCCGCCAGCCGCTTGACTGAGAGTAGCCGTGCCTCCAGCTACCAGCGCGATCGTTAGTTGGTGGGTTGCTCGGTTATATTGTAGTGTCGTTCCATCTTGGAACTGCACATAAAATTCATCTGGTGTCAACCCCGGAGGCGGTGCATCAACCAGCGAGGGGATGGAGCCTAGTACGCATCCATTCTCATCGTGCTCATCTAACAAACACACAACTTGCTCTCCAATATCAGGCTGCCAGAAGAACTTGTCATCTTGTGTCTTTGGAAAACAAATGGGAAGCCACCAAGAAATGACGTTATCCCGTTCCGGAAACTGCACCCGAACACGATAGGGAGGGGTATTCTCAACTTCATACACAAGTCCGGTCCGATAGGCCGGTGCGTACTGTTCCGTGTAAGGTCCGGTAACTCTGTCCATTAGTTTGATGCAGCTCCTGGAGTTGTGTATTCGTTGGAAATAATCTGAGAGGCGCCTGCGGGTTGGGCTACCGTCGTCCGAATCTCAAGGGAGGTCTGGTACCCCGTATCAGCTGATAGACGATGTCTGGCTTGCTGAATAATGAACTTGACAGAATCAAAAGCTCCGAAACCCGATAGATTCACGGTGTTTCCTGCTCGATACAACATAGTGCCCGCGATCAATATCTCCCCCTTGATTTGGTGCATGTTAGCTGTATGCAGGTGCGCCCCGGCCCGAAGTGCACCTTGTTGGCTGTTCTCAATTCGCTCCACAATCTTAAGGGTATCAAAGGAGGAGGAGTTAGGGTCTGTAGCCTCTGCTGATAGAAGTTGCTTAGAAAGAGGGTCGAAATAGCCTACCGAAGCGACCGCATAGCTACGCTGCCCCACCCGTTGATTCTGCAGTCGAAAGCGAATTGTATCTGCCTTATAGATGGTTGGGTTAGATGGTACCTGACCCTCTAGCCCCGGACGACTGTAGAAAACCAGCTGATTCCCTCGAATTGAAAAATCGTAGTTATGCAAGTTGGCGATTCGATGCAAGAAGGCAAGGTCGCTTTCCAACCGCTGCGTCAACCTGGCATAGATGACATCTGGCTGCACTGCATCTACTACAGCCGTCATGCCGTAGCGCTGGGCAATCGTCGTTGCGATAGTGGTCAGTGTTTGGTTTTCATAGGCAACAGATCTAGGTGTCCGTAGCGCATGCTTGATCCCAGCCTGTAAGCAACGAAGGACGAACAAATCAGGAGGACCCATAGATTCCCACTCATCCACCTCGAAGTCACCGCAGTTAATCAAAGGTGCCCCTAGGTAACCTATCGACAAGCTAACCGCTGTCCCAGCCGTAGGCGGGTTATCTCGAAAAGTTCTTGCTCCATTGGGCTTGGGACCATCCTCTAGCGCAATTTCTAGCGTGTTGGCTTTGCCGCCGATGGATTCGTAGTAAAATACATGTGCAGCATGCTTAATCAGATTTCCGGTGATGTTAATACCACCATACAACACTTGCCAACTAGGGATAAGCACATTGTTCATTAGATTACCCCCACGGCGTCGTACTGGTTGTAACAGCGGGGGGAGTAAGGAGAGGAACAAACACATTCGTTCCTGCGGGAATGTAGTCAGCTACCAGGATACCCGGGTTGTACTGAATCAGTAACCCCACCTGGGTGGAATCACCATACATCTTGTAAGCAACGCTGTCCCAACGTTCGCCTACAGACGTGTAGATAATACCCTGCGAAGGGGCTGCAGGATTAATAGGTTGACCCTTCAAAAGAGGGGTGATGACTTCGCCAGTTCCAGATGGAACGACAACTACCGGCACACTACTCCTCCTTTACGGGCTAGGGATAAACGATATCAACCGAGCAATCTCTGTCAACGGTATGTTTGTGAACGTCTGCTGAAACGGGATGCTAGATGGGTAAGCCGACGCCGGGGATACGACTAGGGTTGCGCCGGGCGTCTTGAACTGTGTAGTAGTCAAGCCTGGGGCAAGCCCCAGCACCGCAGCGCTCGGGGGCGCACCTATCGGCAATGCCGATGCTACAAACTCCTCTAACTCTAACTCTGCGGCAATAGCGATGGTATTTCCATTGTCGGCTTGCCACTCCTGCTTCAGTTGCAGATTCTGTACCACAAACGAGCCATAGTTCTTTCCATTCCCAAACACGAAATTCTGCGCCTGATGGGTGCTAGCCAACGCCTGAATCCCGGCCACCGCTGCATCTGGGTTGCACCACAGTTGATGGAGAAAAATGCTGAGCCTCACGCGCCTGAGATCATCGTAGATCCATTGCAAGATGGGAGGTGCGCCTATCACCTTGATTTTTTCGTAGTGGTACTTTTGATCCGTCTCCATCTTGGTGGGCGACGCGACCACCTGAAAACTAATTGTGCCTATGGATGCAAACACTGCTAATATCCATTCACAGTCGATGCTGCGGTTGTATCACGAAATGTCAATCGATTCTCCCGGCGACGTTGCTCATCCACTTTACTGAGCAGGTCATCGGCATGGCCAGACAGCGCTTGCTCAAGGTTGTACTTCATCTCATTGGGATTACTGCCTCCCTGCACCGTGATCTGAGCACCTTCCATGTAGTGTAAGTTGGTTTGGCCTCCCCCGCTCCCACTCGGTCCAATCGCTGATGCGCCCCCGCTCTCCCAGCCCTGAACCATTGCTTGGAAGCTGCCCGAAGCGAAGCCTTTGGCTGCGCCTACCAACTTCTGAAAATCCGGTAGACCCTCAACGTAATGGATAGCCCGCTGGATTGCCTGCACCACTTCCACAATGACATGCTTGATGCTATCCCAGTGCTTGTACACCTCGTAGCCAATCATCGCTACTCCAGCCAATAACGTGAGGGTCCAACCCACGGGATTAGACTCAAACAAAACCCCAAGCGCTGCCCCGATGCTGCCAATCCCCCCTTCAATAATGAGAGAAACAGCCGCGAAGGCATCACCCATCATAGCCCAACCTACTTTGAGGACATTGATAAGACCAACGATATGGCTCATCCCCTCTGTTAGAAACACAAAAGCCTTACCTAGGAAGCCAACCATCCCAAATAGCATCACCGCCGCCGCCGCTAACCCCAAGAAGTCAGCGATACCTTGCGCTATCTTCGGGTGGGTATCGGTGAAATTCTCAGCTACGGTTATCAACTTGGTGAGTTGCACCATGAGTTTTGTGAGTGCAGGCAGGGCTAGTGACCCGTACAAGTCTTTCACGTTCTGTAGACTGTTTTCAAACGCCTTCTCACGGTTCTGGAAGGTTTCTTGCTGCTTCTTGGTTGCCTGATCTGCGGCTCCAGCGGACTTATCCATCTGGTAATATGCACTGGTGAGGTCACCGATATGGTCCACCAAAGATGAGATGGATTGCGCTTCTCCAGGTAACTGAGCTTCCAGCGCTTTGAGTGCCGCTGGGTTCATCTTACTCATGTTCTCTAATGTTTTGATGAGGTTGAGGTTGCCATGCGTGGTCTTAACAATCTGCAATCCATACTTCTGCAGGGTGGGTATGCCATGAGTGTCTACCGCTGCCATAGTATGAATGAGTTGTTGGGCAAATATACCAGCGCCCTGCTGCCCAGCTACATGCAAACGATTCAGCTCTCCTAACAGAGCGAATACCTGATTGATATCCAACCCATAGGTCTTGGCGGAGGCACCTAAGCGAGCAAAATCTCTAGCCATTCGGGTAACGTTTTGAGTGCCCATTGGGAAGCGGGTATTGAGTATAGTTAGTTTATCCGCAAAGCTACCCATCTCCTTGTTGACGTCAGAGCCTCTGGGCGCGAGATTTAGGTACGCACTGGCCAGTATGTTGGCGGCTGCGCTAGCTTTGATACCTAAAGCCGTAGCTAGCTTGTCTGCCTGTTCGGTGGCGGCTAAGGTGGTCTTGGTGTCCCGGAAGGTCTGATACAGGTTAGTTTGCGCCTGAGTTACGTCTTCGAGATCGCTTGGGAACGTTTGCGATAGGTATTCAGCCTGCTCTTTGAATTGTTTAAGTTGCTCTGAACTGAACTGCGTAGCGAGCGCCAACCTTGTTTGGGCTTCCTGGAATTCAGATGCAGGCTCGATAAGCTTCTCAAACATCTCATAGCCGAGGAAGGCGGAGGCAAAGGACTGTGTGAGGCTCCAGATGCCAGATTCAAACTCCTCAAAGCTCTCATGGATGGCGCTAAGTGGTTCGGTGATCTTGTCCACCAGTTCCACGAGAACTTTGAGTACACTAGACTGTTCATCATCCGCCATTGTTTTTGCTTACCTCTTGATGATACACTTTCATGATCTGATACCATGAGTTTAGGTCGGATAAGTCCATCCTGTCTAGAGCATCTGGCGGCATTCCACTGTTGACCAACGCCCCCAATGCCCCCATGGTTAAGATAATGAGCTTGTGTTCTCCCCCACTACCGCCTGCGGCTCTTCCTGCTGAGACGTTTCCGCGGCTACCGTCTTCAGCTTCGTCAAAGGGTTGAGGATCTTTCCTGCCTCCCCCTGCAATGCCAGAACGTCTTCCAAGTCCATGTCGTCGATGCCTTCCAGTGTCGTGCTCTTTCCATCAATAGTAGCTAGACGAGCGATGATCGCAAACAAGATGCGGTACTGATCCGATGCTGGCCCTGCCGCCATCAAGGCAAGACGAAGATCTCTACCCTTCCCTCGATAGATGGTAACTTCCTTTCCGGAGGGGAGAGTGAAAGATGTAAGCACTTCTCTGGTTGGTTTGGAGGATGGATCGGGAAGGGTGACGGGAATGCCCATTTGTTACGCTCCTGACGCGCTTGGTGCGCTATCGTTGATACTACGATTGGTTAGGCGCTGGGCATTGAACCGTGAAAAGACGGTAGTATCACCCAGCGCCGGTAGGTTTGCTTGTCGACCCTACCCGCCAATGTTACTGCGATATTGAGCAAGTTGATCAACTCCATTAACAAGATACTGATTGCTGAATGCATCGAAGAGATAAATCTGCTCCCCTCCGACATACAGCTCGCAGTGGTAGACGGTGAACATCGATGTGAACTCCACCAGCTCCTGCGCCTTGAAATCGAGCGGACCTGTGTCTTTTGGAAGGCCAGAGAAGTTATAGATCACAGGAGCCTCCGCAATTTCCCCGCCGGCTGTTAACGTCTGCAAATCCCCTAAGCAGGAAAGTAGGCAGATGTTGAGCGAGGCGGAGACTTGCGCAATGGTGAGTGGGTCAAAGCTAGACCACTTGATGGATGCGTCGAGCTTGTCCCAACCAACCGGAACCTCAACGCGAGCCATCATCCCCAAACCTTTGTAGTCTGACATCAGACGCTTAGGTTGAGGAATTTTTACCTCCGCAGCTCGCCCGAGGAGACCGACACCATTCAAGTAGACGTTTACGTTACTGAGTGAATTAACTACTAACTGCGCCATGGTTTACTCTCCTCTTATCCGTTAGGCAGTACTGAATTCGCCGCGGCGTTGCTGGTCACAGTCGGCCCCAGTGTAGCCAGGAGGCTGGTGTCGACAAAGACGTTGAAAATAATTTCCTCAGCCGGTGGGGGAGGCATAACCGCAACCTCGAAGGTAAGTTGACCGGCCTGAAGGTTAGCCACAGGATTGTCCGCGGGGTTGTAGGTAACAGCGCCTCCCACTAGAGCTCCATTCTGGATCAGCGTGCGGACAAACGCATTCACTGTGCTCAGAATGGAGTTGATCAACCCATTAGTAATCGGCTGGTCCAAGAAAGGTAGCATCGATACCTGAATGCTCTGCTCAATCACATCTAGCGTCCGGCGTACACTTACGAATGTAGTGACCAGTGAGCTGCTCGGGAAGGAAGAAGCTCGGTTGCCCCAGACTCGATACCCCGTACCGAAGCTATTGAACACCGTCATAATGCCGGCTGCATTCAACTGGTTGGTGTCCGCATTGGAGTCAAAAGCGCTCATGTACATGCTGATATCTGGCCCCAGCGTACCGATAATCTCCGTGTTGGATGGGCTATACCAGTACCCTTTGGCCAGATCCTTGGCGGCGGTGGCGCCTGCATTCAGGGTCGATGGTGGAAATTCCATCGGCGCATTGGCATACTCTAGGACAATGACGCCCTGCGCGCTGATGGTGACCCCAGTCGGCACAATTCCGGTATCCGTCACCAACTGATATGGAGCGCACAGAACCAACCGATCGCTAGCCTGGTTGAAGGCATTCCCCGCAGCCCCTCGATTGGCAATAGCCGTTGCAACCAGCGTTTGCGGAGGAGCATCGGTAAAGGCTATGGCGCGAATCTTGTTAGCCATGGCAAGCAGGGCTGCGCTGGTAGTCACATCGGTGAAGGTGGGGGTAATTAGCAGCTTGGCAAACAATCCCATTGTCTGGAAGGTCGTCTGCAGTGCCTGGATGCCTGTATAGACACCGCCTGCCACCGTACCCACAATGTCCGCGGACGCTACTTTGGATGGGTCGCAGTAGGCGTAGCCAACTTCCAATGCTTCGCTGGGTGTGATAGCTCCGCCGGCTTTGGTGTACAGAAGGCCATTGACGTAGTCGATGGTGTAGTCGGTTCCTTCTATATAGGTGGTGGTGCCTGCTTGATTCTTCACCGTCACAGTAGAAGCCGCAATCACGTAGTTGGGAAGACCCGGACCCACCAGCCCCATGTGCCCTAAAAAGACGGGAATAGCGTTAGTTGCCGGGCCTACAACGACTGCTGGAGCCACGACCGTCTGGTGCACACTTGGGTTGAAGACGTCAATCACAATAACGGCTCCCGACCCTTGAGCCTGGATCGCACGCAAAGCGTATGGGATAGTATAGCCCTGTACCCTCGGGCCAAAGTTGCCAGCCAAGTTCTGTGTGGTTACGAGGGTAGGGTTATTGATACCAGGTCCGCTGCCTTCAGGCGCCAGCCATTGTGGAGCAGAGCCAATCAGGCCAATGACAGCCGAGTTAACCACTTGAATGGTTACCCCGCCGCTAGAGACCTCGGTTACTTCGATGCCGTGGAAGAATGCCATGCGATTCTCCTTACCCGTTAATGGGTGCTGTTTGTCCTGGTATTACGATAACCTGATCCCCTGATGGCTGCACGTTCGTCGTTGCCTGTATCAAGTTAGCAAGCGCATAGTTCGGGTCCAGTTTAGGACGCATTGTGATGACATTGTAATTCATATCATACAACCACACCCTACCTTGTGGATCCTGCTCCTGAAATCTTTCATCTGTGAAGTAGCCATTGCGACAACCGTCCGGTTGGAACCCTTGTAAGCAAGCCTCGATGGCATCAATCAGCGCATAGACACTACCTGCTCCTGTCAGTGGCCAAGCGATTTGCCTGGCTTCAACATGCACGCTGAACTGAATTGTGCGTTCTTGGAGCATCGTATCCACAGACATGGGCTTGCTAAACTGGCTACTCTTGTAGCTGATTAGAACAAACGCAATCGCCGCACTTTGCCACCATGTGTCAAGATCAAAGTTCGGCCAGATATAGGTGCTGATGGCCAAGCCACCAGAGGCGAAGTACGCATTCAGCTGCGCTGCTATCTGATTCTGTATGGCATCTATCGTCAGTGGGTTGTTAAGTGTCCGACCAGCCCATGCTGTCGGGTCAATCACTGTCGGTAAACTACCATAGGCGGGCACAGTCATTGCCTTACTTTATCTCCCGAGATAACTTTTCAGCCTCTGCCTTGTGATTTTCTGCTAAAGCTAGATGCTCCTTCGCTGCCATTGGACGTTCCTCTTCAAATGCTCTAGCGGCTTGTCCAAAGTGGTGCTCCGCGGCGCCATGAGCAGCAGCCGCAGCCAAGTGCTTGGCCTTCTGCTCCACCGACAACCCTTCCCCCGCCTCTCCCCAAACTTTCCCGTGATGCTCGCCTTGCTTCTGTCCCTGCTCTAGCGAATTAGCGCGGGCTAGATGAGCTTGCTCAGAAAATTTACCTAGAGTAGTGTCGCGCTTAACCATCCGCGCTCCTCTACAGTCAGAGCACAAGCAGCTTGACCCGTGCCTTTGCATCTGTGCGAATGTTTTCTGCATGATCCATCACCTCGAATGTGGTAATACAATCTCAATGCCGAAGTTCTGTTTGCTGATGCGCTGTGGATAAGAACCAGTAATCACTAACGTCCGATGGGTAATCCACGCTTGCTGCACCAGCCCGCCAAGTATCAGCTGTGCGGTAGGTTGACAGGCCGATTGTATGGCATTCTCTACCGCATCTGCTAGATTATTCAAGTCCGTGACATTCGTTTCGTCCGGAACCTCACCCTGAAGGGAGACAACCGACAGGTTACACAATAGAGATACTCTTGCCGGAGCAAAAAGAACGCTGCGATCATATATCTCTCCTTGCTCTAACAGAAAGAACGCTGGATACTGCTCCTCTGCTAACTGCGTATCTGGTACGGGTCGACGTCCTCCATAGTTGAAAGGAAGCCCTGGATTCTGCTCCGTCTTCAGTAGCAAAGGCGCTATCTGATTGAAGAAGGCCGAGTAAATAGCTTCCCGTCCCAGCGCCATCAGTGCGCCTCCCTTATGCCTTCACTCACCGCTTGTTTTAGCTGCTCCTCGATGTAAACCCTATTCGCATCCCGTACCGGACCTACATACGGTCTAGCTGGGATTGTTACGCTAGGGACGAGATAGAATAGGGGGTATAAGACCCCATCCTTTACCCCAAAGATCATGTGGTTATGGACGAAAGTGCGGTAACCAGCCGCCTCCGCCTCCCCTGCGCTAAACCTCGCCACACCTGCTGAGGTTAACGCCTCTTCCATCGGGATGGTTAGATAGGTAGCATTCTTTGCCCGGATGACACCACCAAACTCCTGTATGGGGCCATACGGCAACTTCTGACTAGCCATCATCCCGCCCTTGACTCCATGCATAGTTTCTTCAACTGGCATGGCCTGTTCTGATCTGCGGAGGTCGCCAGTCCGGACATGAAGCCCACTGTCACTAAAATGCTTCTTGGCATACGACGCTAGATGCTCCCCAATGATACCGAGACGTTTCTTGGCCGCCTTACGAATGGATGGGCTCATGTGTGCAATCTTGGCTTGCAACTCCATCTTCCCGCGCATGGAAATGGTAATGCTCATTACTGCACCCCCATCCCATCGGTAGGAAACACTTCTCGGTGAGGCTCTAGCATGGCGATAGTACTGGGATGCGCATTCTTCAAGAAGTAGTTAACCCTATCGGGTCCAACCCCGGTGCCTGTATCCCCCACTCGAGTGCGATTCTTGAATAGCAACGCGCTTTGCTGCAAGCATGCCTCTACGATATCATCTGGGACCAAGCCTGCGTTGCTCGGGAAGTTAGATGACGCTGGCCCGATACACAACCACAAAACCCCGTTGTCATAGGTGATGCTGTTGATGCTCTGATTCCAAGGATTAGGTGCTTGTGCCCCTGTCGTACCGACGTTGATGCTTTGATACAAGTACCCGTTGACCAGAACTTGGTAGGATTGACTTACGACAGTGCCGGCAGTCCAAGCAGGCAGAGAAAGAATTGCGAGTTGCCCCGGTGTAATATAGCCAGCGGTATAGTTGATGGTGATATTTTGCTTCCCCTGCTCAAAGCAAGCACCAAACCACCCTGGCTGCAAGTTAATGGACCAGTTATCCCATGTCAAGATGGGATTCGATGCTCCCGGCGTAGAAGGAACAATCGTAGCTCCTGGAGTGCCTAGCAGGGGAGCGATGATTACACTCTGCACGGAGAGGATTGGATAAACTAGAGTGCGGATGCTGAAACGCCCGTTGCCATTCCTCACCTCACTATACGTACCAACGGCTAAGGTACGGGACAGATATCGATTGATGCCCATGCTAACCGCTGAGATGATCTTTGCCAAGGTAGCATCCGAGGCAGTGGATTGAGCCAAAGAGGGACTGATATAGTTCTTCAGGTCCGTCAATGTCGTCAAATCCACCGGCAACGGCATGCTTGCTCCTTACGGCTGCTTGTCTTCTTCCTTCTCTGGCCCCTGCTGGTTGGCTGCAAGGGGGGCTTTGCGAATCAGCTCAGCCTTTTCCTCCTCGCTGACCGAACCTCCACCCACTAACAGAACGCGTCCCGGTGCCGGCACGAAGCCATGCCCCTTCAGTCGCTCCACAAACGGGAAGGGGACAGTTACTGTCCCATCCGCATCGACGTTGAATATCTGCTGTTCTACGGACACCTGCGTGGTACCTTTGGGTGCCTGTAGCTTTACGGTTCCATTGCTCATGATCGTTTCTCCGAGAGGAAAGGTGGCGAGGTAGGCGAGCTGGTTTGAGCTCACCTACCTCACTACGGTGCGTTGGGTTAGATGACCGGAGTGCCTGTCGTCGGGTAGACGTTGCTCATCACGCCAAAAGCTGGTGTGAAGTAGCAGGCAAAGACTTCGTCTGAGTAGACGCCATACTCGTAACGCCGGCTACGGAAGGGCCACTGGATCTGGTAGTAGTCCATCCGAACATGAGCTTCCAGGATGTTCGGTACGCCTGACAGCTCGTACGGTGCGCGATCCGACCAGAAGATAATCGTTCCCGGTGGGACATACGGGTGAATCTCAACGTCGAGCGTGTTGCCGAAGAACTTGTTGAGATAGCTCGTAATGCGCCGACCGGCTACGATCCGCCCAGTCTCAGCATCCGCATCAAACAAGATCCGGAACGATGCGGCTGCGTTCTGCCCCAGCATAGTGCCCATAAAGTTCGCAATGTCCTGCGAGCTCATCAAGATTCGATCGTACCCGATCTTGTACTGATCATACGCAGCTTGGAGAATAGCATCCCACTCTGCGATATTGGTGCCGTTGACGGTCAACCCAGTGTTGCCAGTCGGCTTGGTGTAAACCAAGGAACCGCCAGCACTGATGGTAACCCCTGTTGGCAGTTGCTGATTGGTGCTCATCGCCAGGGAAGGAGCCGTACCAAACACCGATCCGAATATCTGCGATAGGATACCATCCGGCAACAGCGCGTTGGTGCTGTTGTCTTGATACACCCCTCCCACTTGCAACGCAGTGATAAGCTGGCCGGTGGTGGAAGGCGCGGCGCTGAAGATGACAGCGTTGCCTTGGGTAATAGCCTGCAGCCGAGTTGCTCCACTTGCCGTGCCAAAGTACCATGCGTAAGCTACAGCATTGGGAACCACTTCGACAGAAGCCATAATGGTGTTGCCTGCTGCCGGGGTTATGGTGGCTTGGTTGGAGGGCTTTGCGGAGCCACCACCGAAGGTGTCCGTGCTGCCGTCCGTGTTGGTTTTAGTGATCTGTCCGGGGACGCCATTCTGCAGCGAACTGGACAACCAACCTTGATGAGCCAGCGCCACGCAGACGACATAATACGGCTGCGCCGTCAATGCCGAGCCTGAACCACCAGCCACCAGCGTCGGGGTGGGTGTCACTCCCAAAGCGGTGGAAGCGTTACCGCCAATCAGCGTCTGCTCCTCACCAATCATAACTGAGCGGAGTGTAGACTGAATGGCGTTGCCCAACGCATCCGGCGTCAAATTCATGGCACCAAGACGTGCTTCAAACGACACACTGGATTCGAGACCCAATGTCTTGTAGGAGCACTGCTGGTCTTGCAGATTGATGCTGATGCCTCCACCGCGATTGCCTTCCGACACACCGACGGAGACATTGTTGATGTTAATCGCTGTGATGCGCTTCCAGTGGAATGCGTTTCCACCGTCGGCAGGTACACGGGGGAGACGGCTGATGAGGGGGATCAGCTGCTTGTACGGATACAGCAACTGAACCACTGGCCGAAGGTCATACCAGAGCAGGCCCAGCGACTGATCGATCGTATCCGCCTTGCTGATCTGCCCCACCTTAGCCGCAATAGAACGAATCATTTCATCGTTCTGTAGCAATTTATCTAGTTCATTCATGATGTCCACTCCCGGGTAGTTTAGAGTTACGCCTGTAGTGCTTTCCCTAGCAGGTCTACCTCCTTACCGTCCGGCTCCTCCTTTGAAATCAGGATCGGTAATACGCTTCCCAAACTGGTTCGGTGCCATAGCGCGCAACCCAATGATTCTTGCTGCCGCCTGAGTAGCACTATCGGGATCATTGGGATCAATGCTCTGATAGGCTTTGGCGATCTCCGTATTGGTTGAGTCCTTGGCGTCATTGCCCATGATGGTGGCTACTCCGCCCTTCTCCATGCCTGTGAACAGGCGTGGCCGATTGCCACTAAAAGGCATGCGCTCCAGGACAGCCATCTGCCCTTTCATGAATGCGCTTTCCTCGGACTGCTTGACCAGCTTCTCATTCAGCTCTTTGGTAGCCTCAGCCACGGCTTTCTGAATCGCCGTTGCGATGGCCGCTGCACTGTATGGGCTGTTGGTAGCAAACACCCCGGTGCCTTCCGTAGTACCTTCTGTCATGTGCGTCTGCGGCAGAAGATCCACAGCATCGGCATTGGGTGAGGAAACGTCACCATCTTCCTCCGACTTTGGCGTCAGCGACTTCTCGCCAACCCAAGAGGAGTTCACCTTGCCGATGTTGGCAGAGGCAATGTCGTGCTCATCTGCCATCTTCGTCAGATGCTCGTTGAGTTTAATGAGGTGCTCTGCAATAGGGTTGGCATCGGCTTTGGCCAGCCCAGCGCATTTGGCAACTTCTTGCATGCACTTCCCGTGGAGTATCTGAGCCTTCTCCAGGTGGCGCTTTGCCTTCCGGAGAGCTTCTTTATGCCCCTCTGAGTAACGCTTCAGCAGGTCTTCATTCATGGTCGACTTCTCCTGTTTTGTGCTGCCGGGCCAATCGGCTGGCAGGTGATCTGTTGCTTTTAGTGCTTTTGCTCTCGATATGATATGGGCTTTCGCCTTCTCATAATCTCCTGCCCGTCCAACCGCCCGAACGGCGTTCTCAAGATCATCTACCGATGCAATCGGAAACGACCCATCCGGAAGTGCTTCCCCAGATTCTGCGAGATGCTTGCGCTCCTTCTCGGTAAACTCGCGCTTGCCAACATTGCCGGCAATACGATCAAGTTTCGCTTGGAGTTCCGCATTCTGATCCTCTTCGTCTTGAAGCGCCCGATCCTTCGCTTTGTTTTCCTGCAGCTTCTTCTCCTCATCCCCCATCGCGATGCCGTTGTTTTCAGCTGCTTTGAGAGGGTCAGTGTAGTTCGCGGGATGATCGATGACGTTGGGCAGGAAAGGATCTGTCTGCGCGTTGGTCCCAGTAGCCTTCCCTCCAGGCAAACTGAATCCATCCCTAGCTGCGGATGGGCCTGCTTTGGCTAGGCCCAGAAGATCTTTGCCAAGGTCCAGCAGCTTGCTGAATGCAGATGTATAAGGATTGGTTTCAGGTGTTCCGGGGGAGGCAACTTTGATAACCTCGATGCGGCAATCTGGATTGGCTGGACGGTCTACCAAGCTGATTTCCATTAACTGGAGTTGCTGAATGGTGTCTCCAACTTTCTGGAGTTTCTTACCTCCAATTGAGAACCCCTTGTAGACCTTCTCCTTGCACTTCTGCCAGGCAGACTCGTCTACAACCTTGGCACCGATGTAGAGTCCAGTCCCGTCTACATGCGCCTCTTTCGTAACGCCAACAGCGCTGGATGTGTGCATCTCTCGGATGTTAGCCCAGCTCATGTAGTCCGGGAGGGCGGCCTTAATTGCCTCCAGTGTTACCACTTCACCCTGGCTGTCTTTCGATGGTGTTGACGCGTAGCCCCACACCATTCGCTTCTCCTCATCAATCTTCTCAATGGGCATGAAGTAGTTAAAGTCCATCCGGGTTCTCCTCGTATACTACACGATCACCGATACTCAGAATAAAAGCCCGAGATAAACAAAGCCTTTGTTGAAGCTTCATCTACTCTCGGGCCTGAGAGCTTCAGTACCTGTAGTTGCGTAGGTTAGAGAATATGCCGGGTGATGTCAACTGGTAATCTTATGTGGGTAGTGTAACAAAGGGTTTGTTTTCCTGGTCATAGTATTCTCCTCGCAAGACTACCTGTCCAACGGGTACAACCGATATTCCACTACCTTTTTGTTCTGCGTGTCGTAATCGCACTCTATTGTGACTCTCCGGTATGCTCCAAAACCGTTTTGCAGGCTGGCTTTGTTTGAGACAAGCGTCAATACTCCGGGCTTGTTTACATGACGCAGGTATGAATCAAATTTGCTCCCGAAAAAACCCACATTCCATTTGAAGTCATATTTCGCGATTGATTGCAGATAGTCATCTGCGTGATCACCGCAATAGACAGTCGCGTCTATTCCATATTTCGCATCCAGGGCATTGGCATCTTCTAGTGGGTCAGCGGGTGAAGAGGTCGCCGTAGAAACTAGGGTAGGGGAGTAGTCGAAGCACCCCATCGCTCTGCCAGCAAAGTACAGGAGCACCATCATCACAGCGAATGAAGCAAATCGCTCTTTAGATCCCGGCCTCAGCTTCCCCCCGCAAGCTGGGCATAACTTCTTGCGAGAAGAGAATGGCGTATCTACGCCACATTTTAGACATTTCATCGTTCACCGCTCCCTCCGTTTGGCTGCGATCACCATCCCCACCCCGTACAGACAGACGATGATAAAACTCAGTGTCAGCAAAAGCTCAAGCGGGCTCATTTCTTTCCCTTTCCTTTCGTATCTCGGCACACTTCTGGCAGTAGCCGCCCGTCTTGCAAGCCACCCTCAATCCTCCCGATAGCGATCCGCCACATGTTTCCGAGCGAGAACAGCCAGCCCACAAATAGTATGGAAACGATTATCCAGTAGATTGGCGTCCCTGCGTGCCGGGAGACCACCAAGTGGACGGCAAACCCAATGGCCAGGATGCCAATCAGCGTTGCGGCGGTGGATACATAGAACAATACACGATTTTTCATTTTGTTTCCTCCATTCTGGTTTGCCGGGGTGCGACCCTGGGCGGATCAGCTCATCCCTTGCAGACCTCTTTCCGGGCATCCATCCTATTGCCATCGATGTCCACTTCATAGCAGGGAGCGCAGACGCGGGGAGCTTTAACTTTGTCTGGATACCGTGCCTCCGGATGGACCACGATCTCGCTCACTTTGACCGGGCAGGCTACCCACTTCACGGCGTTTGGAGCATACTTGAGGGTCAGAAATGGTGCGGGGCTAAAGTGGAGTCCGCCCCCACACTCTTCTGCTCCTCCGTCCCAGTCCTCACACTGCGGTTTTGTGCCGGGAGTGTAGTTCCCACCGCGAGGAGATTTGTATTGCGCATCGACGCCTTTGTAGAGGATCGCCACGCCGCGCACTGGTTCCACCCCGTAGTTCGCCAGCCATTCGGCAGCGGTCTTCGGGGCCTTGTATTTGATTTCCACCCCCCCAACAGCCACGACGTCTGGCTCCAGGATGAGCACGGGTACTTGCGGGGTAGCCGTGACGGTGGCACTGCCCGACGCCGTGACGGTGGCACTGCCTGACGCCCTGACGCTGGCGCTATCCGACGCCCTGACGCTGGCGCTGTCCGACGCCGTGACAGTGACACTGCCCGAGGCCGTGACGCTGGCGCTGTCCCGCGCCGTGACGCTGACACTGTTCCACGCCGTGACGCTGGCGCTGCCCGACGCCGTGACGCTAGCACTGCCCAACGCCGTGACGCTGGCGTTGCCCGACGCCCTGACGCTGGCGCTGCCCGACGCCCTGACGCTGGCGCTGTCCGAGGCGATGACGCTGGCGCTGTCCCACGCCCTGACCCTGGCACTGCCCAACGCCGTCACGGTGGCACTGTCCGACGCCGTGACAGTGACACTGCCCGAGGCCCTGACGCTGGCGCTGTCCGACGCCGTGACAGTGACACTGCCCGAGGCCCTGACGCTGGCGCTGCCCGACGCCGTGACAGTGGCTCTGCCTAACGCCCTGACGCTGGCACTGTCCGAGGCGATGACGGTGGCACTGTCCCACGCCGTGACGCTGGCACTGTCCGACGCCGTGACGGTGGCTCTGTCCCGCGCCGTGACGCTGACACTGTCCGAGGCCGTGACGCTGGCGCTGCCCGTTACGACGTATACTCCGCTCCCAGTCAGGCAAACTTCAGCGGTGGGATTCTTCAGGGCCTCATCCATCTCGGCCTGTGTGGTAACTTTTACGATCATCTCTTCGTCTCCTGCGGCTGCTGCCGCTGTAAGGGTTAATGTTTCGCCCTGATGTATTCATCATATATAATCATCAATCAAAGTCAAGAGAAAACTTTAGCAGAATGCTAAATTTCTGTGGAAAACTCTGTGGATATTTAGGAAATCTAAGGGGTGGTACTAGGCAGCTTCCGTGAGGAGCTGCCCAGCCACTTTGGTTAATTCCAGTTGACGTTCTGGCGACTCAGACTGACCAGCCACCCAAGACATTGCGTTAGACAGTCTCCATTGCGTGTTGCCGGCAGGAACGGCCTCAACACCCCCGAGCTCAAAGATGCCAAGTGCCCTTTCTCCCTCGGATTTCGTGACTACTCCTCGTGTGGTCAGATTCTTGATGGCTGCCTGAACCTGCACCAACGACAACTCCTTACTG
>Ga0078972_1001164_pt1 | contig 59301 bp, 32 predicted proteins | sample YelNatPaOPGAMG01_FD_67568 | JGI IMG/M metagenome (GOLD analysis project Ga0078972, IMG submission 67568) | Hot spring thermophilic microbial communities from Obsidian Pool, Yellowstone National Park, USA - OP-RAMG-01 (SPADES assembly) (version 2) | ecosystem: Environmental > Aquatic > Thermal...
AAATCTATTATCACATATTTGCCATCCAAATCTGTTGAAGCTCCATATCTTGTTCCCTCAACCACAACTGAAGCCCCTACAATAGGCTCTCCAGTCTCACCGTTTACGACCCTGCCAGCGATCTTCCCTTTTGTGCCCGCGTAAGCAAGAGAAGTAATCAAAATCAGCATTAATGCTATGATGGGGATCAAGCGCCAACCAATCATATCAATTTCTCCTCGATTTGAAATTTCGTAGTTCAATCATTTAAGAAGCGTCATTTTGATTGTTGAAGCATAATCATTCGATATCAACCTACACATATACATTCCTGACGGAAAGTTTGAGGCATCAAATGTAGATGTATAGACCCCAGCTAACAACTCCCCGTTGAACAGCACGCGTACAGTTCTTCCTAGAACGTCATCGACCTCGAGGATCACATGTGATCGCTTTGGAATATAAAATCTTATAACGGTTGAAGAGTTAAATGGATTGGGATAATTTTGATCAAGCTCATATGAATTCACCATGACAGATTTATTGCCATCCAACGACGAGACCGCACTGTAGAGCGCCTGAATATCAGCAGGGCGAAGGGGGTAGTTGTATATTCTTATGTCATCAATTATGCCCCTGAAATTATAATCAAAAACGTTAGGCAATTGCTGCGCTATCATAAGTGGATAAGAAGTCTGAGCAATATCTCCAGTCCATGGAGAATAAGCATCTAGTTCGCCGTTTAAGTATATCTCCATGCCTGAACCATCGTAAAGTAACGTAACATTGTAAAGGGTTTCTGGACTGAGCCTTTGTTCTGAATCCAGATCCTTTATACCAGTGTTTGTTTTGATCGTAAATCGAATTTTCCAGTCATTAGTTAGCGATACTTTCCATCGATTTTGCCAGCTTCCATGTGAGATTACATACTCCTCGTGAGTAATAGGCCCATCTTTTATTATCCAGAAATTGACTGTCATAGCATGACTGAAGTTTAAAGATGGGGATGAAGGGATCGTTATGTTGCTACTTCCACCATCGAAGAAGAAAGCTGCGTAGGCTTTCCCAAACCGATCCGTGTCGGCTATCACACGATAAAGAACACCATCATTCCCCGCGCCACTAGCATCATTTGCATTGCCATTAAATGGATAATATGCCACCAGGTTGCCGCTCCCGAGTGAAGAAAAATCCTTAACCAGAACTCCAATGCTGTCTGCTGCTAATCCTCCAAATGAATCCATGACCGTGCACCGAATGTAATAATATCCACGAAGATTCGGTGCGGTCCATATCGCCAAAGAATCTTTAGCTGATATGGCACCAGCATCAGATGACCAAACATATGATAATCTGTCGCTATCCGGATCTGATGCCAGGCAGTTCAGGACCAAACTTCCTCCCAAGTTTACTACTCTCGGAGGACCCAGGATAGCTTTGATAACGGGTAGGTGATTTACGTGCTCTACGACATCCAAAGCGATAATGGCAGAATCAGACAACCCATGTGAGTCAGTCACGGTGCATTCTATCTTCACATTTCCACTTGAATCAGATGATATAAAAACAGCACTGTCTGGATACGAAATAAGTCTACCTCTTGACGTCCTCCAATGGTAGCTTATAGGATCACCATCGATGTCTTCAGCGGAACAAAAAAGCGTTGTAGATCCGTTTATGGCAACTGTACTATCTACAGCAGTAAGAGCCTTAATTCGTGGTGGATGGTTTAACACAACATTGCTATTATTGTAATCAACGATTACGCCATTAACAGTTGTCTTATTGCCAGCAAAGCTGACCGCACCCCCCGATGGAACTATGACAATTACCATGGGCTCCATAGGCTCGATGCGCAATTCAGCAGTACCACTGACGCCAGACAAAATGAAGCGGTGACTGACTGCATCGTAAAGATCGTGTGCTCCAGTCCCAACATCTATATTGACTTCGTGAACTATGGAATCTGGGTTATAGAGTAAGAATGATGGATAGGCATTCTCATGGAAGTAATCTGTCTTCAACAGGTCAAGCTTCAAAATTCCTGGAACATTTGTAGTGTCTACGATCGCACCCAGTATTCCCACATGAGATGAAGAATAAAGAGTTAAGTTTGTCCTTCCCCATCCTCCGGCCACGGCGTCACCTGAAGCATACGGGGATATGGAGGTGGACTGCGGAGCGAACTGATGAATAGCTTCGTGTGCGATGCAGGAAAGAGTATCATATTGGATTGACCAAAGGTAACTGGGCTGGTCCTGATTTTCCTGAGGAAGATATCTGGGATAGAAAAGTCTTAGCGCGTTGGCAGCGTTCAGGACCCATTTGCCAATATCTTGTGCAAACCTGCTGTCATATCTGACCAACGGCACTAGCGCACCAATTTGTTCGACCGTGTTCATGAAGAATGCATAATCATTGCTGCCATTCACTTCACCAATTAAACCGGAACAGTCGTACGATCCCCATCTACCAACTATTGTCCCCCAATTTCTAAGGGGGCCAATGTCAAAACACCAATTTATCATCTTTCCAACGTCATAATTTGTACCGAGTTCGGCGTTCATTCTGGCTGCGGTATATACACCATAGGGCAATTGCAGTTCATAAGCGGGATTTACGGTCTGGTTGTTTAGGAACTCCATCGCTTGTTCTGCGCCAATTCTGTACTTTACCATTCCTGTCTTGACATAAGCATTGTACAGAATCCAGGCAACTGCACCCGCAGCTTCGGGTTCGAATGGGATCTTGCCATTGTACGGTGTCATGGTTGAAAAATCGAATCCACGATGATTGAAGTCCGGTGCCTTCCATGGGGTTGTGCTTCCACCAAATATTTGGACAACTTGAAGCCATTGATCGGCAGTGGATATAAATTGATCGGAAAACTCTGTAATGGATGGGTATAGCGACGAAAGCTGGTAAAAGAATACACTCGGCATGGTTTCATACCACATGTCGTCATTGGTGTTGTCATTCCAATGATTACGATAAATATTTTGATGATTGCTCCTGTTGAACCACTCTTTTGACATGGCAACCCAATTAATTCCATTTTGATTGGACTTGTCAATACCTATGAGAGATGCTCCTATCAAGGCTGGAAGACAATTAATTGCCTCAGCAGATGTTGGAACTGTCGTACCCACTACCGTATTTAGCCCAAAAGTTGGACTGGAAGGATAGTTTATAGTGTTGTAATTAAACCATACAAGGGGAAGATAAGTACCTGTCCTGTTCACATCGAACACAAATGAATCGTAATCCTTAGCCACATTTTTCCAGTTTATCATTTCGTATGGCTGCGGAAAATCTGGCATTTGAGAAATTCTTTTGATAACCAATTGCTGACCTATAGCACTTGAATCGTTGAATAAAATATCAATTAGTATTAAAGCCACACATACCGATCTGAGACTAAATTTCTCACTAAATATCATTTCAACTATTCAAAAGAAAAATATGGCCATCTCTTGGTCGATTTGTCCGCCTTTCGAACAAAGATGGGATGCAACCACAAAGCGGGTTGCATCCCAAAACATGATTTACTTTAGTAACAGCATTTTATGAGTGATTCTGGTCTCGCCAGCTTGCAGTACGTAGAGATACACTCCACTCGATAACCTTCCGGCATCAAATACAGCAAAGTACCTCCCAGGTTCACGGTCACCTTCAAAAAGTGTGGCTACCTCCTGACCAACAATATTGTATACCTTGAGCGAGACATGAGATTTTTTAGGTATGTCATATGATATAACTGTTGAAGGGTTGAATGGGTTCGGATAATTTTGAGACAAGTTGTACTCCGTGGGAAGTTTACTGCTCGAAGCCGGATTGTCATTCCGGATTCCAGTCAAAATAACATCTGGAAGAGAAGCAAGCTGGAAGTCGTCAAAATAAGCTGTACCTGTAAACTGAGGCCATGATCTAGCTCTAACCGATACGCTTGTTACATTGTTGTCTGGAACAGTAATGATTGTCGCGTATTGTCGCCAGTCTGTTGCTGTGTCTGCAGGTGGTAATGTGAACTGGTAATCCTCCGCCTTGTCCTCATTCCATCCCGTCGCAGTATCGTTAACCCCTTTCATCCATGTCCACGTAAAGCCTATTCTATAAGCAGAATTGTTCTTCAATGAATCCAAATTTATACCCTTAGTCTTCACCCACGCACTCAATACATATTTCTTACCAGCGCTGTTCGGCGGAATGGGTATGAACTTAGATATCCACACTATCTCTCCAGGCTGACGTCCAACAGGCGCATTTAACTTGAACGAATAATTACCCGTATGTGCTGCCTCTGTTGTAATCCCAGAACCAGAAAATACCGCAGGTGCAACTAAATCATTCGGCTCCCAGTAAAACCATCCATCATCTGCCTCTACCGCATCATTGAACATAGCACCTGACCACTGGTTGTTCCGACCCTGGAATATGAAATCATCTACCCAAACAGTACCGGTAGCATTCTTACCTCCAACTACTGACACAACTAAACTCCATGCGTCTTTCGGAAGTATCACCGTTCCCACTCCATTTGTGTCAGCTACCCATCCCCCAGTGCTTGCACTACTTTGTGGTATCGGAAGTATGAACGGCTGCCCCCCTATCATTGCTCCAGCTGAATCAAGAAATGTGTACTGTATGTACCACTGTGCATCCTGATTCGCAGGATTCGTATTCACATTCTGCGTCATTACATACGCACCAAGCTTGATGTCAATACCACCGTATATGCGCTGAGTCCAGTATCTCACCATATTATCGCTCTGCCACATCGCAGCATCTGTACCAGTAGTCGTCTTTACTATCTTCAACGAATGAACCGCACTGTGATACTGGTCCGTCGCCCAGCTCAATGTCGCCCCGCTATTCCCCGCCACAGGATGCCACAACGCAGGCTTCCCACTCTCAAAACTACCATTGTAAACAAGGTTTTCCGATGGCAGTGGAATAAGATAAAAGTCGTCAAAATAAGCTGTACCTGTAAACTGAGGCCATGATCTAGCTCTAACCGATACGCTTGTTACATTGTTGTCTGGAACAGTAATGATTGTCGCGTATTGTCGCCAGTCTGTTGCTGTGTCTGCAGGTGGTAATGTGAACTGGTAATCCTCCGCCTTGTCCTCATTCCATCCCGTCGCAGTATCGTTAACCCCTTTCATCCATGTCCACGTAAAGCCTATTCTATAAGCAGAATTGTTCTTCAATGAATCCAAATTTATACCCTTAGTCTTCACCCACGCACTCAATACATATTTCTTACCAGCGCTGTTCGGCGGAATGGGTATGAACTTAGATATCCACACTATCTCTCCAGGCTGACGTCCAACAGGCGCATTTAACTTGAACGAATAATTACCCGTATGTGCTGCCTCTGTTGTAATCCCAGAACCAGAAAATACCGCAGGTGCAACTAAATCATTCGGCTCCCAGTAAAACCATCCATCATCTGCCTCTACCGCATCATTGAACATAGCACCTGACCACTGGTTGTTCCGACCCTGGAATATGAAATCATCTACCCAAACAGTACCGGTAGCATTCTTACCTCCAACTACTGACACAACTAAACTCCATGCGTCTTTCGGAAGTATCACCGTTCCCACTCCATTTGTGTCAGCTACCCATCCCCCAGTGCTTGCACTACTTTGTGGTATCGGAAGTATGAACGGCTGCCCCCCTATCATTGCTCCAGCTGAATCAAGAAATGTGTACTGTATGTACCACTGTGCATCCTGATTCGCAGGATTCGTATTCACATTCTGCGTCATTACATACGCACCAAGCTTGATGTCAATACCACCGTATATGCGCTGAGTCCAGTATCTCACCATATTATCGCTCTGCCACATCGCAGCATCTGTACCAGTAGTCGTCTTTACTATCTTCAACGAATGAACCGCACTGTGATACTGGTCCGTCGCCCAGCTCAATGTCGCCCCGCTATTCCCCGCCACAGGATGCCACAACGCAGGCTTCCCACTCTCAAAACTACCATTGTAAACAAGGTTTGTTTGAGCCGTGATAGGAAGAGGGATCAAGAAAGCACCCAACAGCGCAAAACTAGCGAGAAAAAGGATACCATGTAATCTCATGGTTATTACCTCCTCATTTTTTTAGTTGATTGAATTTAGTGAAAATGTACAAGTGAAAAAGAATCTTAAATATGTACAATCACCTCACTTTCTACTGTTATTTAAAAAGCTCAAGGTTTCTGTGTAGGTTGGGATCGAGTCGGCTGACCCGGGTCTCATGGAGCAGAGAGCTCCCGCTGCGTTTGCAAACTCCAGTATCCCTTTCCATGATTTTTTTCTGGTGGATTTTTCCAGAAATCCAGCAATTAGTGCCGCCATGAATGCATCACCGCATCCTGTAGTATCGACTGAGCTCACATTTATCGCTGGAACGTAAGCCATGCCTGAATGAGACCATACGGAGCTTCCATGACTACCCTGCGTAACTATCAAGGCGTAAAGCCCGGACGATAAGTACTCTTCTGCAATTTTGTCGAGCATGAGAGGAGTCAGTGATTTCTTCCCAGATAAGATTTTCAGTTCTTGAAAATTTAGCTTCAGCACATCAGCATATCTCAGTAAGTCGACGGCAACCTTCCTCGCACGAGCAACTGTCTTGAACAAATCGAGACGGAAATTAGGGTCAAAAAACAAAAGAACGCCTCTATCTTTTGCTTTTGCGAGAAAGTTGACAAACACGTCAGGGATTTCTCCATTGCAAAAAGGAAGTGTCCCGTAATAAACTGCGGTAGCGCCTGTCAACCAGGTCGTGTCAAGGTTGAGTGTGGGAATAAACTCATCTGCACTGGTTCCAGGAATAAAACTAAAGCTTCTTTCACCCTTGACATCTTTAGATACAATCGAAATTCTCGTAGGGATGGACTTAATCACTTTAATTCTGTGACTTATTCCCTGACGCTTGACAAAAGATATTATCCGTTTTCCAAACCAATCATCGCCAACTGCTGTTATAAGATAAGGTTCAAGGCCCATTCTCTTTAAGCCAACAGCTACATTTAGAGGAGCTCCTCCCACCGCCAGCTTCAGGAATTCACCTGTATCAGTCAAGTCTGATACAACCTCTCCAATACATATAACTCGAGTTTTCATCATAATTCACCTATGCGGAACACTGCTTTGGGAACACTCCCCGTCCTCGAAGCTTCGAAAGCCGTCTCATAATCTTCAAGGGAAAAATACCCTGGACGAATCTTCGAAAAGTGTTCCGGACGATTCCACAACAGCTGAATTGCCCTGCTGAACGTATATGGATTTAGATAAGAGCCTATGATTGAAATGTCGCGGGCATAGATATCATTTAGATATAAATGAGTAGCCAGACCCACCGGAACAACACCGAACTGCAAAATGCGACCACCTGGTGCAACACTTTTGAGAGCTGTGAGAAAACCTTCTGCTGTCCCTGTAGCTTCTACGACAGCGTCAAATTCGGGTATGCTACCATCCTCATGACCCTCCTTTACACCAAGCGACAAGGCGTTTTGCAACCTGCTCATATTCTTCTCAAGGACAGCCAACTTTCCTACGTGATTGTAGAGAACTAAGGCGAACAGGATTCCGATATTCCCTGCACCAACAATTAGCACATTCTCACCTGGCTTTATATCAATCTTATCAATTCCGTGCAGGACACATGACAGAGGTTCAACTAAATAGAGAAGTGCAGAGTCAAAATCAGGAGGAACCCTATATACCTGGCTTGCTGGAACAGTGCAGAGCTCTGCCATCCCACCATTCAAATCTACCCCGATAGCTTTCATGTTGACACAAAAATTTGGTTTACCGCTTCGGCAGAAATGACACACCCCACAATGAATATTCGGGTCAACTGCTACCACATCGCCGGGCACAATATTGTCAACACAACTCCCTGTTTCGACTACAACCCCCCCGAACTCATGTCCCAGCACCACTGGCACTGTAGATCTGGATTCCCCCTTTATGATGTGAGTGTCCGTCCCACATATCCCACATTCTAGAACTCTAATTTTCACTTCATTATTGCCAGGGGGTGATGTGTTGATCTCTGAAAGAGAAAGTTGATAATTTCCTGACAATAGCAGAGCTTTCATTTGCGTGAAATATTCTTATGAATATGGTTTAGTGGTTGAGTCTCTTATGATGAGCTCGGGCTCAATTAACGTCGAACTAACTATTCGTTTCTCGGATTTCAATGAATGCGCAAGGATTCTCAAAGCAGTGGCCCCAAGCTCTTCTTTTTGTACCCTGAGGGTCGTAAGTTCTGGATCGATATGAGACGATAGTTCTATATCGTCGAATCCAACTATCGAGACGTTTGTTGGGACTTGAATGTTATATTCTTTCAATGCTCGCATTGAGCCAATCGCAACGGCGTCATTGCAAGCAACGATAGCAGTAAATTTAGCTTTTGACTTTAGAAGCTTAATCGTTGCATTGTAGCCGTCGTCCGGTCCAGTCCCGGGCTCGTCTACAGATACAAGCCTTTTATCGAACTTTAGACCATTTGATTCGAGCGTTCGCCTGTACCCCTCGTACCGCTGATTGATCGATGGATGTAAGAAATCTCCACCTACGAATGCTATATCTTTATGTCCAAGACTGATCAGGTGCTCAACAGCCAGGGTACTTCCCTGGACATTATCTATATTTACACTGGGCACTTTAGATCTGGGGTAGCGGTAATCAATCACAACTGCAACAATATCCTGGTTGAGAGCAGCCCGGACATATCCCTCGCTCAATTTACCTGCAAAGATCACACCATCGACACTTCGCTCACGTATGAACCGTGGAACACAGCTCGGCTTGAAGCTCTTTGGAACAGTGGTTAGTAATATGTAATAGTCATGCTGTCTAGCCTCGAATTCTGTTCCAAGAAACACCTTTGTATAAAACGGTTCAACCTTGGAGAAGTGTTCCTGCGCAACGACAAACCCTATGTTCTCAGTTGAGTTTTTTGCCAGTGCCCTTGCAACACGATTTGGTCGGTAACCAAGTTGCTCTACTGCCTCGAGGACCCTTTTCTTAATTTCATCACTGACATAGCCCTTATTGTTGACAACAAGCGATGCTGTGCTTACAGCAGTGCCAGCCCTCTTAGCTACATCCTTTATGGTCGGTCTATCGTCGGCCAATCACCCTCCTCCTTTTAATTTATCATGCTCCATAGGGTCTTTGTATTTTATATCGAAACGTTTCGATAGATAATACAAATCAGGAACGACAATGTCAAGAGCTTTTGAAAAATTTAGACCTCTTGTACAGTCCCTGAAAGGATGATGACGTTTACATTGATCGCGTTTAAGGATTTTAGATTAGTAAAGACTATAGACGCTCAAGCGGTACCCACGATACCGCTTGAGCATTTTCAACAAATATTTGTTCCCTCAGGACAAACCGAATTTAAAAGAATCCTGAAGGGACAAATGTCTTTATTTGACCAGCATCATTTTCCTTGTAATTGACAGGGAACCTGATTGCAATCGATAAAGATATATTCCACTGGCAAGATGTGAACCGTCAAATGTGACGGTATAAGTCCCTGCCTTTTGCTCACCTTCAAACAGTGTTTCAATTTCCTGTCCAAGAACGTTATAGATCTTCAGGCTTACGAAACTGTTCCTCGGGATTGAATAGCTTATAACAGTAGTGGGGTTGAATGGATTTGGATAGTTCTGAGTCAGTGAGTATGACATTGGATTTTCTCCCGCCAAATGTTCACGCACAGCGGTTAGCTTTGCATCGAACGTAAATGCACCGAGGCCATTATTTGTAGCGAGCACAAAGATAGTGACAGTTCCATTGCCGTTGTCCTTAAGTGCAATATCGCCTGTCCCATTGGCATTCAATGTCGTGCCGAGTACCGGAGTTGTACCTACCGAGTCACCTTTGTCTATCCCATTAGTAACATCGACTATCTGTACAAACTGTGGAGGATTATTTACCTGAGAACTGGTGTAGTTATAACCAAATACATACGCCTTCATCGGAGATCCTCCTGCAATATACGCCATACTCCCCATCGTTATCGGCATTGATGTCACTGCACCAACTAAATTGCCACTTGCATCATATTCTCGTATCCCAACTCCAGCTGAGCTAATAAAGAAATTGCCATTAGGCAATGGCCACACCTTAGGCGTAGGTCCAGTGTTAACAGTATCATTAAGCGCAATAACCGTCGCTTTAAATGTCGCCCCATTATCCATCGTCGTAAACTTAACAACTGCTTTCTTCCCATTCGCTGCTGCCCAAATTACTATCGAATTATCTGTCGTAGATCCAGTTACAGTAAAATGATCACCTAAACGATATGCACTGTCAGCATAGCTAATCACAGCAACCGGCGTCCCACCCTCACCTGTCCATTTATAAACCTTAAAAGGACTCGATTGAGCATTTACCGTAAGATTGGCTGCAAAAATTACCCCATCCGATGATACCTCAATATCATCAAGTGGAAATGTACCCCCAGTTATCCCTGTCGTATTCAAAGTCCCAACTGAATCACCTGTCGCTGCATCTAAAATTACAACGTTCGGTATCGACTTGTTGACTACATATACCCGATCGTTCCCACCTACTTTACCATATGCAAGACCACGCTGATTATCACTTGTCCCAAACCATCCAGGCAAATTGCTCGTCGCCTTCGACCTCTGCCATACTGTGGTCACTGTCTGTGCCATAGACCAACCAGTAAACGTAAATGCACCGAGGCCATTATTTGTAGCGAGCACAAAGATAGTGACAGTTCCATTGCCGTTGTCCTTAAGTGCAATATCGCCTGTCCCATTGGCATTCAATGTCGTGCCGAGTACCGGAGTTGTACCTACCGAGTCACCTTTGTCTATCCCATTAGTAACATCGACTATCTGTACAAACTGTGGAGGATTATTTACCTGAGAACTGGTGTAGTTATAACCAAATACATACGCCTTCATCGGAGATCCTCCTGCAATATACGCCATACTCCCCATCGTTATCGGCATTGATGTCACTGCACCAACTAAATTGCCACTTGCATCATATTCTCGTATCCCAACTCCAGCTGAGCTAATAAAGAAATTGCCATTAGGCAATGGCCACACCTTAGGCGTAGGTCCAGTGTTAACAGTATCATTAAGCGCAATAACCGTCGCTTTAAATGTCGCCCCATTATCCATCGTCGTAAACTTAACAACTGCTTTCTTCCCATTCGCTGCTGCCCAAATTACTATCGAATTATCTGTCGTAGATCCAGTTACAGTAAAATGATCACCTAAACGATATGCACTGTCAGCATAGCTAATCACAGCAACCGGCGTCCCACCCTCACCTGTCCATTTATAAACCTTAAAAGGACTCGATTGAGCATTTACCGTAAGATTGGCTGCAAAAATTACCCCATCCGATGATACCTCAATATCATCAAGTGGAAATGTACCCCCAGTTATCCCTGTCGTATTCAAAGTCCCAACTGAATCACCTGTCGCTGCATCTAAAATTACAACGTTCGGTATCGACTTGTTGACTACATATACCCGATCGTTCCCACCTACTTTACCATATGCAAGACCACGCTGATTATCACTTGTCCCAAACCATCCAGGCAAATTGCTCGTCGCCTTCGACCTCTGCCATACTGTGGTCAGCTGAGCGTAGGAAGTTACTGTGAGAGCAGCTACCCCTACAGCTATTAACAATAGTACCTTGTTCATTTTTTACTCCTTTTTGTTTGTTTGATGTTTATTACTTCACAATACGGTCGACCATAATGACTGCTGCCGCATCATGCAAAGCACCTCGACAAAGCATTACAGCTTTGACAGATGCTGGGATGGCTATTTTCAATTTCATTTTATGTTCTCAAGAATATTCTTTTTCTTGTGAATATTGTCGTCGAGACTGCTACGAGATAAGTAATAAAAGCACCACGTAATACTCCTAACCAGGGTGTAGGCGTAATAGCTTGCAGAAGTAAATCTATTCTTGTAAGCCCTAGAATTGGCGGTATTAGATTATTGATGCCGGCATATGCGATCATAGGATTTTGCCCACTGTCAATCAGGAACTGCACAACTTTTCTCTGGTTCATTATGTCTACAAATATGATCAGCGCTACCAAAATAAATATTGCCAGCCCACCAGTGACAAAGTAGTAACTGAGGGTCGCTGGATCCTTTTTGATTCCTCCCTCATACGGCTCAAGGAAAAGTCCAAGAAGGAGCCAATAAACTCCCCATTTGTAAATAGTCCTGACCAAATTTTCAGTTGGAGATCCGGATTTTCTGACTAACGCCCAACCACTTAGACACAAGAGAATGGCAAATATTAAAGTGGCTAAAACCCATCGAGCTTTTAGTCCCGACACCACAACGACATTAGTTAGGACCATTAAGAGCGATATGACAATTAGTCTGGAACCACTCCACGCTCGATTTGCATTGGATTCATTTTTCGTAAGGTTCATTTGTCTCAGGATTACATCCCCAATAATTGTCCCTGGAATGGTGATGAGAAGGTACTGCAAGAACCGGAATTGGTAGAGCCAGGTGAAAGGCGAAAAATACCAGATGCTCTGAACCCATCCAGGTAAGCCTGCCGAAAGCCGCATCGCAACCAACAAACCCATAATTCCCAATCGAAGGAACCAGTTGTCGCGACTGATCAGCCAGATTAATCCGCCAAACACTGCTACGTTGGCAAGAACCAGAATGATTATATCACTCCTATAAAGAGAAAAACCAGACCCATCCGGAAATCTAATCAAAGCCATAAAGAGAATTGCCCCACCCCATCCAAGGATACGCACTAATACTCGCAAGGTTTTAGACCAATTTTCAGGTAATTTCGCTAACACAGGAAATAGGATTGCAAATCCGAGCAATGCGAGAAGCCATATTTTCCAATCAGGATTATTACTAATTACGTGCGGCCTGATTTGCATTACATATATCGCAAAGCCAGCAAGAAGAATTCCCCGCCCCACTACAGCGAGAAAAGCCTGGAATGATGTCGCCCCACTTCTCAGTCTCCTTGACAGAGCCAGCGGAATTGCAGCTCCCATCGTAAACAGAAAAAATGGGAAGACAAGATCCACCCAGGTTATGCCGGGAAGATTAGGATTAAAGACATGTGTTGGTGGTGGTTCTTGTGCATGGTACATCCACGATGGAAGAACACCAAACGGGATCGTAGAAGAAAACAACATTAACAAGATTGATAATCCTCTCAGAGCGTCAAGCGCTAGTACCCTTTGTTGCTGTGAAGGGTGGGTTCCAACAGTTGCAGTCATTATTCTCTCCTGGTATTTAAGAGTTGAAAGAGTAAAGAGACTTAAGGAATATTACATGTAGGGGTATCCTCATTAGTTTTCTCATGATTGATCCTCAACAGAGAGTGTTTCCACGAACCTTTTCACAATTGCGATCGGTCTTGTAATTGCTGTGCCTACACACACAGCATAAGCGCCAGAATTGATGGCTTCTTTAGCTTGCTCAGGCGTCCAGATCCCCCCTTCTGCAATTACTGGAGTGCTTACAGCAGAAGTGATTTTTTTAACTAGGTCAAGATCAGGAAGACTTCTCTTGGCGACGGTCTCTTCCGTGTAGCCCGACAGAGTTGTGGCAATGAAATCTGCTCCTGCACTAGATGCTTTCAATGCTTCATCCAAAGTGGAAACATCTGCTATCACTGGTACAACTACTCTTGACTTCACCATTCGGAGGAACTCATATCCAGGCCTACCATCCGGCCTCAGCCTCTCAGTAGCATCAAGAGCAATGATATCTGCCCCAGATTCAATAAGTTTTAGAACGTCATCCATAGTAGGAGTTATGAGTACACTCCCGGAATTGTATGAACCTTTGGAGAGCCCAATTATTGGTATCTTGACCTCTTTTTTAACTACAGTTATGTTTTCGGGATCCCTAATCCTGACTGCAATAGCTCCACCGAGTTCAGCTGCCTTGGCAAATGCTGCTATAAACTCAGGTTTATTAAATGGGCTCCCTTCTTCTGCCTGGCAGGATACTATCAGGCCTCTCCTCAACTTATACATGAAAGCTGCTTCCTTTTAGAGGTAACGATTGAATTTTAATCATCCGCTCCTCCCCGATTGTCTGGTTGCTCCATATTGTTTTGGCAACCATCATATTCAATCTGCCCGAATACGAGAGCCGCAGCTCCAATTACTCCGGCGTCCTGCGAAAAGTCAGAGAAAACAATTTCCAGCTTATCTGCAGTTGGTCTAATTGCACGCCGTCGCAGGGTCTCTTCGAAAGCCTGGAAGTAGATATCGGGGAGTTCAACCAGGCTGCCAGATATGATTATTAAGTCGGGATTAAAAACGTTTACCAAACCTGTCGCGGCAACGCCCAATTTCTCCCCCGCCGACTTCAGTAAATCTATTGCAAATATCTCCCCTGATCGGGCTGCATCACCAATTGCTTTAGCAGATAAATCCTTGACATTTCCAAACTGAACACCGGATAAAACTTTTTCCCTGGCCCACCGTTCAATGCCCGAACCGGAGGAGAACAGCTCCACACATCCATAGGACCCGCATGAGCATTTTGGACCGCTCGGATCGACACTAATGTGTCCTATTTCAGATGTAAAATTGCTGGTTCCTCTCAACAGCTTACCTGCTACATAAATACCACCAGCTATACCCGTTCCAAGAACGATCGAAATAAAGTTGCTGCTTGACTTTCCCTTGCCAAATGAGCGTTCACCAAGTGCAGCGCAATGGCCGTCGTGATCTACAAAGACAGGAATGTTGATTTGCTCTTCAATGATCTTCTTAATGGGCACTTCTTTCCAGTCAGGCAACAAAGAGGTTGAGTCAACTATAACACCATTCTCAAAGTCAACCCTTCCCCCTGTGCTAATTCCGATCCCGATTACTTTAAACCCTTCAGCTTTGGCAAACCTCAAACCCTCTTTCACGTTGATAACAATGCGGTCAATTATTTCCTGCCGAGTTTTAGGTGTACTTTCTTGCCTGTAATGAATGACCTTTCCCAGAGCATCGACGACGCCCATTCTAAGTCTTGTACCCCCTAGATCTATAGAAATAGCTACCCGCTTTCTTGGTATGAAATAAGATCCAGATGGTACAGGAGGATAAGGTTTAGCCTGATAAGTACCTTTGACAAACAGGTAAATATCCTCGTAGAATTCCCGCTCGATAGGATCTGGATGATGATACATTTTTTCGAGAGAGTCGACACCCTGAAAATGTGCACATGCGGACTGGGTCATATACCCGTGTGTAACGCCTGCGTTCAGGTATTTCCGAAATCTCAAATGTTTCTCGTTTTTAATCGAAATTGGTTCATCTAAATCCATGTAATATTCCAGTTCAATACCTGCGCCAGTTTTCTTAGCGACGGTAACAGCTTTTTCTATACATTTACCGTTCTTGTAAAAAAGAAAATTGGGCTGTAAAAAAGCAATGTCGAAATAGTAATCTTTATAATTTTCAAGGAGATGGAAATTGTAAGTGGCATAAAATGGAATCCACACAAACTTAAGTCCTCGAGAATTGATATGCTTACGGAGTTCCTTAAGAAGGAAGTGATCGTCTATTTCCCATGATCTGTAAACAGTTTCGAATATCCAGTATAGACCGAGCAAATTTATGTTGCTAAAACGTGCCTTTGACCACAAATCCACGATCCTTTCTACAAACCAGATCTCAGCTTCCAGTCGCGATCGGGTGGCTTGCGTGAGGTTTTGGCCAGTGACTGAGAAGTTTAGAATTTTCCCGTTTGGATTGAGAATGCCGAATTCCTTTTGAGTTATATGTGGATAAGGAAGGGTTAGGACAACATTTCGGAGACTTTGTGGGGGGGTAATCACTCCAGATAATTCCTTGATTGTCTCGTCAAGTGTTGATAAGGCTCCATCTTCCCCGAAATAAAAATCGAGAAGGTTCTCCCAATCAAGCTTGTTCGCAGGATTTGGAGAGCAAATCGTAAAAAAGTCGCCTTCCCCCGACATCGACTTTCCAAGATTGATATCTGCTACATAATCTCGACCAGATGTCGACTTTGTGTTTATAAACAAGAAAGAATCAAAAAGCCAATCGTCTGGCTTCCCATCATTACAGAGATGAGCAACATAGTACTTTAAACGTTCTTTCGTCCACGGATTTTTTCCGTCGCCGTAGAGCAATACAAGATGCTTGAGATAATTGAATTCGGCTAAATTTTGATTTAAATATGACATTTATTCTCCGACAGTAAACAAATTTTTAAAAGCGCTTCTCTACAACGATAATTATGACGGTTTCCGTGCTGGGAATTTCTTCAATCTCAGCACGACAGACAGTCATGATTTGATTGACACTGACGAGGCTGGATAAATCAATAACCCTGCCACCAACGACTAAAAAAACATCGGGTGCTAATAAACCAGCATCGCTGTAAGAAGCCATTTTATCCAACAAAACAGGCAGCATCCCGAAAACTGCTCCAACATTTGTGACAAATGTTTCAGCTGCGCTAAGGGTTAACCTGGTAATGCCCCTCCTATCAATTACAACCACGGAATTTTGCCTTCGCTGCTTCAAACCAAGAAAAGATTTTCTCAGTTTAATTGCCTTATAGACACAAAGGTGCCTGGTTTCACCAACGACTATGAGTTCGTTTGGATTTGTCAATAATGCCTTTGCTGCAAGTTCTGACAGCTGCCAGTCTGGCAATGGTGAGGTTGATAAGTCGTTTGTCCTCAGTTCCGGGGTTCCATAAGCTGTAGCGCTAACTGTCCTGGCGCGCTGATCTATCTCTACATGAACCTCGACCGTTTCAGCAGAGGCTCCCATCCTCAACACCCCGTCCACAGCTTCCTGACGGATCTTAAGGATATCTTGTTCGGTCGGCTGGACAACGTTTCGCTCCACCGTTTCCTGAATAAGTCCAAGAGCAACTCCTATTGCTGATACAACTTCAGCATTTTCAGATATTGAAAACTGAGCTTTAACACGGTTAGCCGTAAATGGGACAATCACTTCTGCAGCTCCCCCGCCACCAACAAGGTGCAGAAGTTCCCTATTTAACTTATACTCATCGACAAGGGATTCGACCACACGGCTAATTTTCTGAGCCGCTTTTTCAAGGATCTCAGTTGCAAAATCTTCAGGGTTCAAATTGAACGTTTTGGATATCCTGTCAAAGACTTTTTCAACAGATCTCCGATCACCGCGTGCATATTCACCCTTTATCAGGCCAAGATAGTTGGCTGCATCTGTTGCAGTTAGAGCGAATTTCGGCTCTTCCCCAGGCTTTCCTGAGATTGCACAATAGTCATCTGGATCTGATGGCGTAGGCTTGATCAAGTGGATTTGTGGATCTGGAAACTCTTCCGGTGCCGAAAAAGATATATATTTAAGTCCTGCTATATGAGCGCTTCTCGGGCCAACGTCGATCAGATTGCCTTTAGCAGATAATCTGACCATTGATCCGCCCGCTACTCCTACAGTGCGAACGTCAAGTGTTTTTAGAAACAGCCTCTTCCCACCCACCTCAGCCGTTTTCAACACAGGCCGCCCTCTGTGAATAATGGAAATATCTGTTGAAGTTCCCCCCGCTTCGACAAAGATGCCCTCTGAAACACGCACATACATCAATGCTGCAGCGACGCCAGCAGCAGGCCCAGAAAGCATGGTGAGTATCGGTCGCTTTCGCATCTCGTCAATGTCCATAATCCCACCATCGCTTCTCATTATCATCAGCGGGACTGCAATCCCACTTGACTTTACAGATGTTTCCGTCATGACTGCTGCTTCTAACATCTTGGGTAGCATACTCGCATTAATTGCAGCAGTTTGAGTGCGCATCTTTAGCCCATACAGATGAGATATTTCAGATGCAATTGCGCATTGATATCCCATATTTCTGATAAATTGTGCTGCCTTAGCTTCGTTCAAAGGATCATCCACCCCAAATCCTTCTGTACACACAAACACTTCAGCACCGCTTACTCTAAGTTTTTCCACAGCCTCCCTTATTAATTCTTCCATCAAGCCATTCGTCGTGTCTACAAAGGCAAAATGTGTTTTCAAGAACTTCTGGGGAGCTATCTCAAGGCCTTTAATGTTCTCCTGTGATTTCATGCGGAGTTTCATAGCGCCCTTTCCCATACCAATGATACCGACCGCGGCCACATCACCTTCAAGAAGAGCATTTGTAGCCTGAGTTGTGCTGTGCGCAATCAGCACAACTTCAGCAGGGTGAATTTGGACAGACTCGATCAATTTCTTCAGAGATTCGACAACACCGAGTGCTACACCTTCTTTAGCCGTGTGCGTCGTAGGCACCATAGCTTTTCCAAGTAGCTCTGCGGAGCGTGCATCAACGGCCACTGCATGAGTAAAAGTGCCACCGACATCTATCCCGATCTTTACTCTTCTTGACCGTTTTATGGTATCAAAATTCATTAGAGAAACCTCAGTCCAGCCACTACTAATCCTATAAACGCAGTTGCCCATGCATATGGAAGGGTCCGCCACATAAGAGCGTTTACATCAACCCTCAATTCGTTTGCAAGCCAGACGTTCTGCGTGTTAGTTGGATCAGATATTCCCTGCACTATACTCATTGCCATCAAAATGCCCATTATCGAAGTAGCCGTTAGCTGTCCTGTCGACAGAAGGATGCCAGCAACGCCGTATCCGAGTCCCCAGACGTTCATTGGCCCGCGATAGAGAGCAAGAGGAGCCAGCAGACCAAACCCCAACGTGTACTGCCAGAATGAGCGAGGAATGATTACCTGAAAAAATGGGCGTATGTCAGCAAGTACTGGCCATTCACGGGCTGAAACGGAGAATAAGTTAGTGGAATTATTTGTGAACAGGTGGCCACCTGGACCAAAAGGTGAAGGCCCAAGGATAGAGCTGAGGAGCATTCCGATTTCAATGATTAGCACAATTACCGGAGCAACGCCTTGCACTCCTTCAATAAGAGAGCGAGTTGATAATTGTAAACTCCCAGGTCTAAGAGTTACCAATATGCTATACAAAAATCCAAGAAGAAAAGCTGCAATATATTCAACATGGAAAACCAAGATAAGAAAAAGTGGAATTAGTGGGATTAGATAGCTATACCATTTGATCTGATCTGTCGAATGGCTTCTTGCCATTGATGCGCGGTCGAATACAACATAAACAATGAGCACAATTCCAAGAAATCCTGCTATAACCCGAAATATTTTCCATAGATAGCCTGTGTAAAAATTTCGAAGAACGAAGTATGCCAGAATACAAAGCATCAATGATACACCTGCAAAAAGTAAGAATTTGGATACTTTGCCAATGTCGAGTTTCAGAGTTTTTGTGCGCCACAGTTCGACAATGATGAAAATTACAGCAATGGGTATTTGTATCAGAAAAAGAACAAGCGCATAACTTGAAATTGAAGCTGGATCAAGAAGCAACACTGTCTTATAAACCGCCCAATTGTTAACATTGAGTAATCCTCCCAGGCTTATTCCAAACAGCATCACGCCACCCGCTACTTCATCACGTACGCCGACCGACGCCAAAATTGGTAATACCACTGTACCAATCATGATGACGGCACCCAGTCCTGTAATCGTTGTAAAAAGGATTCCAACAACAGCAAGAACAACCAGGGATACTGCAAGAGGACTCGCGCCGGCAAGTTCAGCTCCTACCTTGACAAGGTTTTCTGCAACACCTGACTTCTGGAGAAGAACACTGATTGTGCCTCCAAAAATTGTTATTATAATTGGCTCAATGAGCCGCTGGGAGCCATTGGCTACTATTACCAACAAAGCTTCTTCGACGCTCAAGTGACCAACCGCAATCTCCACCAGACCTATTCCAAGAGCGAGTATCGGGAGAGCTATTATTGCCGGTAATTTTCGCAAGAACATCAATGATGCTACCGATACAAACAGGAGTAAGATCAGAATAGCAACAATCACTACAGTTACCTTTCCGGAGATTCTGTCTTCATTTCAAAAAGAGAGAGCCTGCTTAGTCCCCTTTCAATCCTTCTGCGGCATATTTCCACCAATCGTTCTTGTCCAAATGCACCAGATCAAATACCATGATGCCCTCTGTTTCTTTTAGAACTTCCTTCATTGCCCGCACGAATTGATGAGGATCATTCCTTTCAACATATTGCTGCACATAAAGGCTACCGTAAACAGGTGTTGCACCAGCTACCACTCTTTTGGCAATCTTTGCCGATCCTTCAACAGAATACCACCAATAATCCTCGGGCTTTTTGCCGCTATCTGGCGGCGGGGTGTGCGACTTTATGGCTTCCTGTTCAGTGACATCAAAGAAATAGTTGCCCACAAAGAGGAGGTCCAGGTATTTTGCATAGCCTGTCTTATGGTATTTATCTGTAGCCCAGCTATAGTCTTTATCAGTCCTATATTTATCGCTTGCCCAGTTGACACCTACGTTGAAATAAGTGGGGTACCAGGCACCAACATAATCGCCAAAAGCAATTTTAGAACTAACAGATTTAACCGTCGATCTCGCTTTTTTGAAGAAGTCATGTATAACTTTAGCTCTCCATTCAAGCCATTCTTTGTAGTATGGACCAGGAATCATATTCACTTTCCCATCATTCGAAACTTCAATTTTGTACACATCTTCGGGCCATCTATCAATAGATTTACCAAGAAATTTTTCGAAAGACTTTCTCGATGCAACACTGAAGTCACCCGAGATGTTTGGAAAACGTGCTCTATCGAGAATAATTCCATCAGGCCTATACATGCTTACAACCTCTTTAATTAACGACAATTCGTATTCTTGAACAGCAGGCAAAACCGGGTTCACGAAGATCGCAATTTCTTCGTTTGAATGGGAAATCGGAACAACCCCGTCCTTCGTATAAACCTGCACCTGCCAGTCTGGATGCTTTTCATATGCTATTCCCAGATGAGTTTTTCTATCCCCCTCAGAGAAGACATTCATAGAAAAGTATACACGCAGTCCAAGTTTGTGAGCCTCATTAAGCACAACCAAGGGATAGTTGTAGTCATCACTGCGCTTAAATCCATTAAACTCCTTAAGGACCGGAGCTATATGACTCGGGTACAGGACATAGCCATCAATACCCCTCAAATCGACCACGACATCCGTAAAACCTACAGATTTTGCTTCCTTGAGTATTCTTGACACACCTTCAGCGGTACCCAATCTCTGAAAATTAGCATGAGCATCGAGCCAGAGAAAAGCTTTATCAAAAGTTGAGCCATCTGTTGTGGAACAGAAAAATCCAAAAACAAACAAACTCAGGGCTATGTGTACAATCTTCATTTATGGTTTCCTCATTATTTTGTGCTGAATTGAATATGTTTCAAAGATTAGCTCCTCTCATTCGCAATGCTTTTCGAAGTTCAAATCCATCGATTTCACGAGGAGTCACATTATTCTGAATAGAGAGTGCTGCAGCCAGCCCCGCTGCCTCGCCCATCGCTCGGCAATTACTCTGAATGCGGACTGAACTCTGAGCTTCAAATGTTGCCGAGAGACTCCTACCGGGAACCAGCAAGTTGTCGATAAACTTTGGCACAATACAGCGGTATGGAATTTCATAGTATGTGCCAGCCGCCAGGTGCTGCAACTTCATACCCCCCTTATCATCCGATCTATGAATGTCTATTGGATAGTTACTCCTTGCAATCGCATCTTCAAATTTCCTCCCATGAATAATATCATCTTCTGTAAGGATGTACTCTCCCCTTATTCTTCTTGACTCTCTAACACCAACCATAGGAGCTATGTTCGTAATAGTTGCATTTTCACATCCTGGAATATATTTACGGCAAAATTCTGTGTATCGAAGTATTGCTTTGTGGCCAAATATTTGTGCTCTTGTCAAATGAAAGGGGTCGGTACCGTCGACTTGATTAGTAATCCTGGGACAGTTAAAAAATAGTTCTCCGCTCCTTCCAGCGACGGTAAAAGCCTGGAAATAGTTTCCATCGGTTTCCTGTAGAACCCCATCTTCTACAGCCTTACGAAAGACCGGTTCAAGTGGAAAATTTCTTCCCCATACCATTGCCATATGAATTAACGGGGTAGCGGACTTCCCCTGCTGAAAAGTAATCTCTGCCTTTCCTAATGACTTCAGAAAATGTATTAACTTTTCTGTATCGATTCCACCAAGAGAAAATCTTACAGAAAATGGTTGGTTAATTCCTGAATTTTCATCTCCAGAGAAGAAAGGAACTCCTGAACGAAACGCGACATCGGCATCGCCAGTTGCATCAATAATTCGGCTTGCTAGAATTGCCGCCCGGCCAGCCTTGTTTAGAATCGTCACACCAACAACCTTTCCGTCATCAACAACTGAATCTTCAAACATGGTATAGTAAAGAATATCCGCACCAGCTTCGACCACCATGTCCTCTAAAACAATCTTTAACATCTCGGGATTGAACCAACCAGCGTTCCCATCAGACCAACGCCCCGTTTCCCCACATTCTGCCATTCGACGATTTATTTCAAGGTCTATCCCACGATTCAATGGTTCCTCCCCTAAATGATTAGGCATCATGGGCGTAACCAAAGCAGCAGTTTGCGTCCCTCCAAGAAATCCAAACTGTTCAATTATAAGAGTTTTTACATTTTCTCGCGCAGCGGATATGGCAGCAACTGCACCAGATGTTCCACCACCCACAATGAGAACTTCCACATTCGCTACTACCTTCAAGGTTTCAACCGCGGTTTTATAATTCATCTTGACCTTTCATTTCACATTGACCTTTGACGTTTGATACGAAGGAGGTCAGGTCTTCTCGCATACAAATGCGCCAAATTAGCTGCTGTGGCCACTGATTGGAAAATAAGTTTGGCTGTCTTTCGAGCGTGGCCACAGCTAAAGCAAAGTCATCTTATCAATATCATCTTCCTTGTTATCTTTCTATCTCCACTTTGAAGGGAATAAAAGTACAAACCTGATGGAAGGTTCGACCCGTCAAATGAAACCGTATGGATTCCAGCTGATTGAACGCCATCGATCAACGTTGCAACCTTCTCTCCAAGCACATTGAACACACTAAGACTTACTCTACCACTTTTTTCCAATTCATAAGTTATAATGGTTGTCGGATTGAATGGGTTAGGATAATTTTGTCTGAGAGCAAAGTGATACGGCTGCAACGGTTGCCCTCCGTCAACTTTTGTAATCGTCGTGCTAAAGACAAAAACTTCACGAGCTGCTTGGTCTGCTACATAAACTTCTCTCTGATCAGGTGAGAGCGTTACTGCGGTTGGACCCTGAAACGGTGCACCCTTAGGGTCAGGATTATTCGGGTCTGTCTTACTCGGCAGATGCCCAATTTCAGTAGCAAACGTACCAACAACCTGGAAAATCTTAACCCATTTATAACCTGAATCAGCTCTACAAACGAAGAGGTTACCCGACGAATCAGCCGCTATTCCATAGTAGGTGTAGGATCCAAGAGATAAATCCCCTGCTACATCTGTCACTTGCTTTGCGCTGTAAAGTGATGGTTGTCTATCGTAGCCACCCGTCCAGATAGCAATTCCTCCTGTTGATGGGTTTACTGGACTACTACTTCGAGAAGTAAAAAAGTAGGAGTTCTTAATAGCATTAGCACTATCTGCATAGTTCATCCCAGGGATGAGTGCAATACTTCGAATTTCGTCTGTTGCATTGGCATCCATTGGACCTCCAGGTGCAGGCGAATAATAACCAGAATAAGCATAAGCTGGGTCGCCTAAAAGGAAATAGCCGAAGTTACGTGTCGACGGTGTACCCGCCTTGTCATAAGCAACTATTTGGTGACCTGTCATATTGTAAGCCCTCCATGACGGCCCCACATGATTGGGATCATAAGGACACCCAACAAATGCAATCGAATCATTTGTCATTTGAATGCAATCGATGTATGTTCCAAATCCGCCCCCTCTCATTCCGTACCCGAGATGAACTGAGTCGCTGACACTCCCATTACGAAGTATATAAATAAATGAAACGGTATTCGGTTGTGTCAACGGGTAAGGCTGATTCCCGCTCAAATATATGTCCTGTCCCAGTGCAGAAATTCCCCTCAGAGTTCCAACGTTTTTATCAAAGTATGAACTTGAAGCCGGGTCGTAGTAACTTCCAAAGTCAACCACTTTAGTGAAAGTGGTATCCTTAGGACCTGCTTCCCAAACTGAATTGTGAGCGGCGGTGTCAGTTGCGGCAGACGATATTACCCATATATTCCCTTTTGCATCAATGGTTAAAGCATAGGGTCTCACTTGGGCTGTATCAGATGGTGGAAATTTAATTGCGCGATTATAGTACCAGACCTCCTGCGCACTTACCTGAAGTGCAACTGCGAGCGAGACAACGGCCACCAGTGAAAAGCCAATCTTTCGAAATGGTAGTAGCGTTCTCATAACTTGTCCTCCTTAAGATTTAGTTTAAGATGATGCTGACCTATTGCTTGAATTCTCTTATATCTCGCACCTTACGAAGTCGCTGCTTAAGTTTGACTGCTGGTATTTGAGGCTCGAAGAGCTCATAGAGTATGAGACCTATTGCTCCCAGAAGGACTTCGTCGGCTTTGTAATGAGCTGGTTCGACTCGGACGCTTTGTACAGGTGTCGAAAGAATATCTCTTTTCAGGAATCGTGATACTTCATTCAGGACCTGGGGATTAGAGTCTATCACACTCCCTCCCAACACCAGGAGTTCAGGGTTGAGAGTGTTAACAAGCATAATTCCGATAATACCGACGAGTCGACTCAACTCACGAAAGATACTTGCTGCAATGATGTCTCCTTTTGAACCAAGTTCAAGAATTTCACCAAAGGTTATTTCGTCTGACCTCGACCTTCCGGAAGCTCTAATATAGGCTTCGACTATCGAGTCTTCTGAGAGGAGATCGCCAAAGTCTTTTTGGCCACTGTACAAAAGGGGATATGATTCTTTGCTAGAAATTGAGAAGCCGACCTCATTGTACCCTATTTCGCCAGCACTTGACGTTGCACCCCTTAAAAGTCTCCCATCAACCATAATTCCTGCACCAATCCCACTACCAATCCATAGCAAGACAAAGTTAGGAATTCCTTTTGCAATCCCAAGCAAGTATTCAGCTATTGTCATAGCTTTAACATCGTTTTCGACGTAAGTAGGAACACCAAACCGAGACTCAAACGTCTTTGTTATACTGACCCCATCCCAACCTCTTAGGGTATCGGCAACTATAAGAGTCCCAGTGGTGTAATCAATGATTCCAGGTACTCCGATGCCGATTCCAATTAGATTCCCTGAAGAAGCAGGCTTGGCAGTCAGCAAATTCTCGGCAGCTTTAACCAACATTGGGATTACTTCAAGAGGAGTTGAACCTTTGGGAAACTTTACTTCGGTCTTCGAAATTATCGTAGCATTGAGATCGGACAGTGCAAGTGTTGCAGATGAGATCCGTATGTCAACACCTATGACCACGCCAGATAGAGGATTAAATTTTATCAGAACACGCCTACGTCCGCCGTTCCTTGTCGAAGAAGACATACCCATCTCCTGCAAGTAACCGTCTGCGAGGAGCTTCTGTACAACCTCGGAGACAGTGGCTTTCGATAGCTGACACGTGCGGGCAATTTCAGTCTGTGAAGTAGTCCCCTTTTCCCTGACGAACCGCAATACCCTGACCGCAGCACTTGGCTCACCGAAGGTTTTCATCTTTTCGGAAAAGAAATCCCACATACCTGTCCTCTTTTATTCTTTAGCAGCCTTTATCGAAATTTCGAATTCATTCTTTATTTGTACATTTTTGTTTACTGAGAAAGCTATTTTAGCTGTCGTCATGTTGGTTCGTTCACCATACAAACTAATATATGCAACCGACCCACATTTGTCAAGCGCCAAACAAAACTAATTTGGAAGTATTCCATAAGCACTCCCTAAGCTATTACCTCTGACTTATATTTGCTATATTTGCTAATCACTCACTTCAACAAGGTCATCTTACGACTGATAGATACATCTTCGGCGTCAAGCTTATAGAAGTACACTCCCGATGGCATATTAGATCCATCAAATACGATTTCGTGGTCACCAGCATTTAGTCTCCCGCTAACAAGAACGGCAACTTCCCTGCCAAGCACATCATAAATCCTTAGACTCACATTACAGCTCTTAATTAAATGAAATCGAATTACAGTTGATGGATTAAATGGATTTGGATAATTTTGAAAAAGATTAAAGGAAACTGAATTCACCGACCCCTGTGACCTCACAGAAGTAGGTATGTCGAATGCAATAAGGATAGCATCGGCAATCACTATTCCATTGGCATCATTTGTCAGCGATACTGATGCAGTGTCACCGCCTCTAAAGAAGAACGACCCCAAGAGATTCCACTTGCCGCCATTAGTTTGTTGATTTACTCTAATAGTGTCAAATTGGCCAGAGTGGCAAATAATATAAGGAGCATTTGTTGCTCTGTTAGAATAAGCACTCCACCATGCAAATACTTTGTAATTCCCATCGTTGAATATAGGAACTGCCCAGGTGGCTCGATTTCTACCATCTCCAGAAAAACTGTAATAATAATAATCTGCGTATCTATCTGGCTGCGAACTTGAAAGTTGCCATTGACCCGTTTTCTTGAAGTGCAGAGTATCGGACACTTCAGCGATCTCTTCAGGATAGAATCGACCTGCGTATATTGTGATCGAATCACCGTCAAAGTTCATGAATCCTGAATGCGCGTATGCTGTCATTGAAATAAAATGCCTGCCATCCTCAAGATAATTCACGTCTACATATGCCTGGTAAGGCTGGGACATTGTCGTTAAAATTGTGTTGTCATCAATTTTAAACACTACGCTATCTATAGGTGAATCAGCCAGAACTGTACCACTAACATCTATTCTGCCCGACGAAAATGTGTCAGGTGCAACTTGAAACATGTTTACATAAGGTATGTTCCGATACGGTGTTGTCAAGAAGTATTTAGAGGATATTGCATTCGCATAAGCATTAAGCACCCGCACACTGTCGGTCAAACAATAGTCGTTCAGATTGGACGATACACCTGTTGCATTGTAATCAAAATAGCATACAGCTTTCACATCTGGAAACTCACTCTGGAGATTCGCGTACAAAGAATCAATCTGCCTAATTGCAAAATCAACTGTCGACATTGGTGGAATCGTCCTCTTTGTATATAAAGTGGCCCCCCATTCGCAAATCATGATTGGTTTTTTCTGGGAATAAACATTATAAATCACCTGAAGCTTTTGTCTGGGATCGGCCTGATCCGGGGTACCATCTGAGTGCACATATGTCGCATAAAAATCGATACCTACCCAATCCACGTATTCATCACCAGGATAGTAAGAGTTGATATAATTTGGAGTGCTCAGCTCATCATTAAGTATTACATTTGGAGCCCATACCATCGCAACATTTGGCGCGTAGCGCGCCATTATATCATGCACCAATCGAAACTTTTCAATGTACAACTGCGGATTGCCATACCATGCAACCCACGGACCATTCATCTCGGAAGCCCATCTCAACAAGATCATCGCGCCCGATTTGCGTGCCGCAATCGCCCAATTCCTCAAATATTCTGAATCTTTCACTGAATCAAGTCCGCTATTTGGCTCAAATCCAATTTGCACAATAGCCCCTGTCGCAGCGTATGCTTTTACCCATCTCGACGGAAATGGATCCCCGTAATTGGCATAGTTCAAATACATCGAATGCTTTTTTCCAATAGCAACCTCGAACTTTCCAATGTCACCATTCACATTATAATCGTTGGCTACAAAAGCTCCTATATAACAACCATTTGATGGCTCGTACTTTGATTGAGGCAAAACATTTGAGTAACCAGTTAAAAGAATTATGAGTAGACCATAGATAGAACTCTTCGATTTCATTGGAAACGCTACCTGAAATTTTTTTAACAATTTTCTTCCTCGAGTTTCAAAAATTACTTTGTTAATCTCAATAAAGACTTCACGACAGATACAAAGCGCATTCTTTAGAACCGGTATCTAACTCCAACGCTCAATCTTCCCATTTGCATAGTGCTGACATTATCCATATCAAGCGAGAGAGTCTGCCATATCTCCCCTATGATTAACTGATATCTCAGGTCGGCATAAATCGATGTCCGCATAGCAATCTCGTAATCTGCTCCTACCCCCAGAGAAAACCCGGCAGACCAGTCGGCCAATCTAAAAGAAGGAAGAAAGTGTGTGGAATCCAATGAATTCCCAATTCCAATTGCATAATGAGATCCTCTCGTATAAAACCACCGGTACATTCCTGCACTGCCGGTAATATATGGCCGAAGTCGGCTAACTGTGTTCAAAAAGTAAGTCATCTCGGCAGCACCACCATACACCTTTAGATCGAGAGATATGTCTCTCACCAATGCGTTGAGGGAGCTCTTGTTGGCCTTTGTGAAAGATATCCCTTCAAATTTGACTTCCCAGAGCAAATTTGGCTCTGTATACTGACCGACCTTTATCACAAATGCCGGGGCGCCAACAAAGAATGAGTTCAACGAACCAAGAGGTTGGGCGTAGTACGTCGCTCCAGAAGCTGTCCAATCGCCATTCTGCTGTGCCAATGCTACCCAGGGTAAAAGAATTAGAAAAGTTATTTTGCGAAGGTCTGACATAGATCGTTCCTTATTAATGAGTTCAATAATAAAATCTAAGACCCAGTATGCTTGATGCTAGTACTTTCATGGGAAAATTGGAGTAAGAAAAATCATTTTGAGCAGCGAGGTAATCAACGACAGAAATTTGCAAGATGGCACCAAGTCTTTCAGAAAATGGGTATTCGAGCTGTAACAAGGCTTTCAATGCATACATTGTTCCTACCTTTAACCCTGCATCATTATTATAGTCATACGAAAAAGTATAGTTGTAAGTGGGATAATACTTACTCCAGTATTCATGAATCCACAAATGTCTCTGATAGAGCTGCAGCTCTCCCCCTGCACCCGCATAAAAACGGATTCCCTCGATTGAAGGTAACTTCGCAATGAAGACAGCACTGACCGGGACGATATACAGGTGCTGGTTGGGCTCAAAGGTGGCTTTATAAGTCGTATCTCTGAGTATGGAAGATACCAGCCCACTGTAAGGAGTAATATAGAATCCCCAGTTCCAATTGTTGATTGGATCATACTGGTCAAGAACGAGATCCGCGTATCCCAAACCAAACATCAAGCTCCAGTTGCTGTTGAGCTGCATCCTCACATTAGCTTCTGTCCCTATCCCGCTCGCACCCTGGAAAGTGCTTTTTAAAAACCTACCGACGTTATAAGATGGACCAACATCAACTGAACTTACCCGCACCTGCGCATTAGCTGTCAAAGTAAATCCTGATAATACTAATAAGACATTAATCAACTTCATAGGACTCTCTCCATTATACTGATACTTGAATTGACAACCTCACCACATAACCAAGCCTCCCATAAGCAGTGTAGGAAACATCAAGTTCCCCGGGAACCGCCAATGAAACCCCATTGAATCCAACACCCGCAGTGAGCCCTTGCTCGTCATAATTAAATTTGTATCCTCCCCTCAAAGCGATCATATTTAAATACCAGTATTCAGCACCAATATTAATTCGCTCGGAGTAATCGCTTGGATGCAACCCCTCAAATGAAAGGGTCAATCTGGTTGGAGACTCGTAATCCCCGATTAGTTCCATTGCGGCTCCAAGTCTGAAAGTAACAGGCATACTGAAATTATCACCTGTAAGAGTTCCACCCGACTCAAGTGGGCCGGTAAATCTTGCGTTTACTCCTAAATTTTGTATGCTGCCAGCTACTCTCAGACTTTTAAAACCTGTAAAGTAAATCATTCCAAAATCAATAATCTCGTTGGAGGCCTTAAATTCAGCTATTCCCTCCTGGACATATTTTATCGTTCCACCAAACGAGAATTGATCGGTTAACTTGCGTACATAACTTAACCCAATTGCAATGTCTGATGCATTAAAAGACCCGATCACCTTATAACCACCACCTGGATTATTGGGATCGGCATTTACCGTCCTCGTCATTGTCCCTTCATCAAGACGATATACGCTAACCCCGATCATCCCAAAGTCTCCAAAATCAACAGCGTACCCAGCAGCCTCCTGCTGGGTCTGCGCCAAATAGTTGCCAAACGAAACCAATGCAAACTGTTTGCCCGTCGAAAATGCTAGCATTGAAGGATTCGTGAAAAGTGCTTCTGCTCCCGGGTTTGAAAGTGCAAGACCAACCTCACCCACAGCTGAATAACGAGCAGTTACTGGAATTTCCAGAAACGTAAAGCCGGTAGTCGCAACTGTCTTGAATTGGGCATATGAACTGCTGCTTGAGAAGAGGACAATAGCAATTAGAATTTTTTTTATCATTTCATTTCTCCTAACGAACAATGGCAAATTTTCCTATCTTAGTCTTACCATCTGACCCAAATGCATGCGAGGTAAGCTGGTAAATGTATATCCCGGGTTTGGCAAAAAGTCCATAGTCCGTAATCTGATTCCAGCTTGCTACTCCAGTACCATCGGCATGATTAATGGTCTTTACCAAATTCCCACTTAGTGTGTAAATCTTGATTGTACATGGGCTCGGTATATTAACAAACTGGATGTAGTCTTGCTGACCAGGAATTATGAAGCCACTTCTTGCGATAAACGGATTAGGAACAACCAGCACACTATCGAGGGTGCCATTTACGGCAGAGAACGTAGTCATGAATGGTTCGGTTGTGTGATTAGGCCACTTCGAACTCTCGAGCGGGGGAACTTTGTTCGATCCTGTCTCTGGAAAGATCGCCGTTGGATCAATAGGCCAGCTGGCATGTCCTGTATCATAACCAACTATGGAATAATAATATCCAAATCCAGGCACAATAGGAGTTGAACCTGAGCTCGCAGAGTCAATAAATGTGTACAGATGACGTAATGGATCATATACGCCAGGCTGGCCTTTGAGTATCGTTGCGACCAGTTGGTAAGGCCCCGTTGGCAGGTACTGTGATCTATAAATCTTGTAACCAACCAATGTCGATGTTCCGTAGTCTGGATTCTTTAATGATTCAACACTATCACTCCAGGTGATCACATTACCCACACGACTTCCTGGAAGATGCGATAAGACAAAAGAAGATGGAGAGGGAGGAGGATTGATTGTCCTGTATCCATGATTGAAATTGAATTGCGCTCGATCTGCATTTCGTTGAAGATCTTGCAATCCAAGTTGGGCTATTTGTGCTTGAGTACTGTTTGGACTCGTGACAAGGCTGTCGGGCGCCATGCCAACAACCTCAGCCATGGAGACAACAATTGAATCGCCAGGCTGAAGGGTAAAAGGTCCCAGGTTGACAACCGTCCACAATCGAGCATTTCCCCATCTGGGATCAGATAGCCCCTGAGGGAAAATAATGGGTTTATACATCGTCGTCGGATCAACCATTGCGCGATAAGTCAATTCGCCAGAATTGAGGCCGAGGTAAGGGTATGAATCAGGTGGATCAGCAACCGACCATGCAACAGACGAGATATGGTTAGGGATACCCGTATCATCTTTGGAAATATATAGGAATTTAATTCCTGCAAACTGCGGAGCCAGCCATTCCCTTCCCCCTGGAGGACCACCTGACTGATAGGTGAAGGGATCGAACTTGTCATTTCCTGAAGTTGGGGTAAAGTCATCAGCCCAGCCGTATACCATTCTTCTCGAAGGGTCATAAAGAAAGCGATCATTCATAGCACCTGCTCCATACTGAGAGAACAACATGTTCCATCCTCTCGTGGTAATTGATAAGGCATAATTAAATGCCAAGTATGTATTCTTAAGGACAGAATCTTTTGCAAGAACCTTCTCTGCAGGATTTGCAGTGTCAGAAGGATGATATATATCAGGATCTCTTGAGATATTTTTTATGATGTAATCAACAATTATATAACGTTCGTCACGTGAGCTTCCGCTCCATGCCCTGACAACTCTCTTCACATCGACGGGAAGGAATTTTGCGGGAAGGTATTGGAAATGATAGCTGGGATTAAACCGCCATTCCGTTTGAACAACCTCTTCACCTCCTACAGGGTTCGTTTGCAACCAATAGTTGGCACCATTTTGGTAAAGTGGGTAATTTTGAATTAGAAGGTATCTGGAATCAGAAACTGACGAACCTACTGAACCGGCATACATTGCCCAGTCCTCGACACCCCAAACAGAGTCGTTGGGAGAAGTCGATGGCTTTAACGCCGATATCCAGAATCCCCCTCCTGCACTGAGGCTATTTGCGCCTCCAATTTGATTCCTCGGAAAGTAATCAGGATCAAACCCAGGGAAATCCATTCCGTAGCCTGTCCTGTTCCAACCATAAAAAATCGGCCCCATCTTAGCTACGTTAACAGTTTCCCACAACATCCCTCTGTTAAGGAGAACAGAGCCTGTTATAGGTTGTTGGGCAATTGCCCGGGACACAATAAATAAAACAAAAACGATTAACAGTTTCTCTTTCTTCATAAAACCCTCAAAATTGTAAACCAAAGATTAAATAAACTTCTCGAGGAACATTACGATAGGTTTCAAACGCGTAAAACTTGTAAACATCATATTGTGGATCAAGTTTAGACTGCGGGGGAGTATCTCGTGTAATATCGTCGTTTACCCACGCAATCATTTGTCGGTTGTAGCCATCCAATGGAGTAAGCCATTTGTTGTCAAAAAGGTTTTGTACTCTTACACCAAGAAGAGCGTTGAGACCAAACAAAGGGAACCTCTTTTGAATGCTTAAGTCAGTGCTCGCTTCCAATGGATATCGTCGGTTGTTGCTCACCCCATCAAGGCGGTTTGGAGGATATGTGAAAGGCGTCCCACTTTGAGCGGAATAAATAATACTGAGGTCCGTCATCTCAAATGGATACACCCCAAATATGTTGATACCCTCGTTCTTGTTAAGGGTGTAGCTGACAATAGCTCTAAAAGTGTTCGTTCTGTCATCTGGAGTAACATATTCGCTGGCTTGAGAAACAGGAATTTGAATTCTCGGGTCATCAGGATTTGGGTAAATGTCCGGTGAGCCATATACCCCATAAACCGTCCTTTGAAACGTGTAAGACAACCGATAATGCCAACGGCCTGGCGATACCTTGTCTAAGTTAATTTCAATACCTTGCGAAGAACCAAACCCATTATTTTGATAGGACACAAAATATGGATTATCCTGTGGAGAGTATACTTGACTCCCAACTGGCGAATGTATCCTTACACTTACAGTTTGATTAACCCTGTCATTGTAAAAAGCAGCAATGTCCAGCCTATGGGTCCCTCCAATATTTTGCTGAATTCCCACTTCGTACATGATAGTTTTTTCTGGACCGAGGTTAGGGTTATCATACATCCACCATCCTTGAGTCGTAGTCATAGAAACTGCGTGTCGAAAAATAGGCATGGAGTAAAAGTGCCCATACTGCAAACGAAAAGCCGTTGCTTCGCCAATTGGAAACGATATCCCCAAGCGAGGTGAGATCATGTAATGGGTTCTAGATGGAGCTGTCTCTGGGTTTCCTCTGTCTCCGACAAATGGTGTTCCGCCATTACCAGTTCCAGGATAGAATGGCCTGAACATATCTACAGGCACAGGTGCCCCAAAATTATATGCATCCCCTCGGATTCCAATGTTGGCCACCATCCCCTCATACTCCATCTTATCCTGAATATACACTGCAGCAGAAATAGGGTAGACATGATAATATTCAGCAAAACCACTATAAGTGACCAGAGCATTGAGCCTGGCGCCGGAGACACCACTATATCGGGAATCCCAGTACTGTAATTTAATACCCGATTTAACCTGATTTGTTTGATTAACCTGACTTGTCAAGTCAAAACTAAGGTGTGTAATGTCATCCTTTGCGTCCAGTGCATAGAGGGACGTTACCTGTTCGTCGTACGGAATCCTCGAGTAATTATCATCCCAAACTCCAGGCGGGATAAGAGAAGGATCTGTCCGTCTGATGGTTGGCATATTTCTCTCTGTTGTCCGTTGAAGCTGATGCCACAGCGTCAACACAAAGAAAGTCTTCTGGCTTAACATACTCGTCCATGTTACGCTTGCCGTAGTAGTGAGCTCGTCCTTTGGGCTGTCGGTAAACGTATAATACTTGTAATTAGGGAATTGTCCCATAATGGATGCCCACCTGATATCATTAGATCCGCTCCAAACAGATCCCTGGTTCTCCTGGTACATAGTGGTGAGAACAACTTTTTGCGTTTGCGTAGGATTATAGGAAACGTTAAGATTATAATCCTGATAAACTTGAACTCTTTCAATGCTCGGAATTCGATCGGGATTTGCTCTATACTCGCCGGAAGCGTAAAAAGTTAACGCATTTCCAAGTCCAATCGGACCCCCAAGACCGAATAGGAAACGATTGTACGCAAGTTTTCTGTAGTCGTAGACATTTAATTGATTTGGCCCTCCTCCCGGTGCAGGGCTGTGATTTTGAATCCATAAATTGTAAAGTGTACGAAGGGAATCATCCGACACATTCGGAAATCCCGGTACATTTCCGCGCGCGTTAAGCCAGTTACTGAATGAACCCCAGTCCTGCCATTCAACAGTCTGTGGTCCAAAAAGATAGGGTCCGAAATGGTATTGACCGGGTGGCCTGAATTCATATTGAACTTGTCCACTAAGTTTTGGACCGCCCTCCTTTGTAATGACCTTGACGACTCCACTTTGCGCGTTCCCGTATTCTGCGCTGAACCCACCTGTAATTACCTCTAACTCTTGAACGCCTAATGGATTGACATCGTACTTCCAGCTCGTATTTGAGCGATCACCAAAAGCAGCGTTGTAGCCGGGTACACCTGTGTTGCCCTGCAATTGGTCTATTCCATTGATTTCAAATTTCAACTGGAATGGGCCCCCACCTCGCACAGAGTAAGTACCGTTAGGGTCCTGTTGTATTGACGAGCTCAATTCAAGTATTCCTCGCACTCCCTGGACAGGTGCTGTTTCTATTTCCCTTGAAGTAACTAGAGATTGGGTTGATGTTTTATCCCTTTCTATCACAGGCCTTTGCCCCATCACAATTACAGGTTTCTGTTCTATAGGTGCTGGAAAAAGTTCAAATGAAAGATTTGCTGTGCGATCAGGCCCTATGATAACGTTTGTCACGATAACCTTGCGGTATCCAACCATGCTAGCACTGACATTGTATTCGCCAGCGTCTATGTTGATAACTGAGAATTTTCCTTCGAGATCAGTCACTGCACCAAATTTGGTTCCTTCAATCATAACTGTCGCACCTACCAACGGTTCTTTAGTATCACCATCAACAATTTTTCCCGTAAGTTTACCCTTTTGAGCCTGACTAAAAGCATCTAATGACAACAGGAAAAAGAGCAAAACAAAGGAAATCAATCTGGGCATACATCCTCCCATTGCTGTTTGAAAAAGGCCAAATTTTGTCATTTCACTAAAACCATCTTTCGACTCTCAGCGTTGCCTTTTACGCGAAGAGTGTAGTAGTAGACACCACTAGGAAGACCTTGTTTTTTAAATAATCTTTGATGCAGCCCTGGCTCCAACTCTTCATTAATAAGTGTCGATACTTCTCTACCAAGAACGTCATAAACTTTTAGAACAACGTACGAGCGCGCGATGAGCGAAAATGTTATCTTCGTATCAGGATTGAAGGGGTTTGGAAAGTTTTGGTAAAGATAAAAGTCTTTCGGTTGATTCCAGGTCCGCTTTATAGAAGTTGTATTACTATTCGGATAGCATATCCTCAAGTTGTCAATGAATATCGTACCGCTGTAAGTTGAATTTACTGTTCGGCGAACGCCGCCACAAAGAACTACTCCTAATTCTTTGAGCGTCATAGGATATATGAAATTTTGATTTCCTAATGGAATTGGGTAGGATATAAATCTTGTCGAGTCGGGAGGTTTAATTTTAGAGAAGAACCTGTATTGCACCCCGATAGCATCAACTGCGGAAACAAAAAGGATGTGCGAGTAGATGTCCGACTTTAAATCGATCCAGATAGTGTCAGGAACTCCGTAAACTGGGAAGTTCTTGGCAAAAGTTGCATAACTGGGGTTCCCATCATATTTAAATTGGTAAGATATTTTGAACGAAGCATTTCCAATTGAAGATGTAGCATTGCTAGATGCAACAGTTGAGACATTGCTATCCACATTCGAAAAAAATGGTGTCCAACCGCTCAGGGTTTCCATCGAATCAAGGAGTGTACATCCCTTTCCTATTTCTACACGGACGACCGCCGTATCAGACAACTTGTTGTACGATGCAATGACCTTCGTCTCACCTTCCGAGACACCGCGGAAAACGCCGTTGCTGTCTATTGATCCAATCCCTGAGTCCTGGACACACCATAAAATCTCTCGATTGTTCACATTCTGTTCCACGCCGTCAGTATCATAAGCCCTGAGGTTAAACTTTGCTATCCTAATCGTGTCAACGGTTGTCATACGTGGTGAAATCCTGACGAACTTGAGCGATTTTACGACTACAAAAATAGAGTCGACTGATGAACCATATCTTGCATAGACATATCCGCTGTCGAGGTTTTGACCGGCTACAAAATAGTAGTTACTGTTAACTACACCGAGTCCACTTTTTGCACTTACTACCAAAAGAGAGGTATCGAATGGAATCGGGTTATAATATTTATCTAGAGCTGTTACAATCAATTTCAGACTGTCTCCCGAAAAAATTCTTACTCTTCGTGGTGTCATACGAACAAACCTCACAATCCCGTCGGTGCGTGCAGAAGAAACCACCATAAGTGAGTTACTAACGGATCTCTCAGGTTCAGAAGGCGAGTTGACAATAGCTTCCCGAACAACCATTGTAGTCGAACCACCCCCATCAAGATTTATTCCTTGGTAACATCCTAAATCTAGCATTAGACGAGCAAACTCGTGGAGCGTCATGCCGCTGCTAAACCCCGGCTGCCTACCATCAACCGTTACCAGATAAAGCTTACTGCTATCCCTGGAAAAACCAACACCCGTCCTCGGATGTCTTTCATAAGTATGGCTTGGACCAGCTTCAATTTGGTAACCCTGATCAACGTAATCTGAGCCATTATATATGATCCTGGGAAATCCACCAAGCATTTCTTTAAGCTTCGGGGGCCCTGGTGTCAAAGATGTAACAATTCTAATGGTATCATTATTGAGAATTTTGGATTCCAGAAACGTTGCTGCACTTCCATGTCCTGACAATACGACACCCCCCTTTAAAATTCCCATATTGCCTACACCGGAGACAATTGTGTCAACGACACATCTTACCGTGTCATTGACAAGCCAGTCATCTATAGGATGGGCTGCAACTTCAGTTCCCCATTGGTTTGTACCGGTGGTGGGCCCCATAAAGCTATTATACATGACAAGTGAGTTAGCGTACCTTGTCTCATTTATTCCGTTGATTGGAAGAGATTGGCCATTGACGATCAACACACCCGAGAATGTAACTATCCCTATTACAGGATTGTTAGCAATATCAAATCCAATTGTCGATTTGCTTATCGGGCGTTGCAATATTTCTCCGTTTTGCACCTGGACGTTAATGGGAACAGTTCCGAAAAAATCGCCATTGATTGCTCCGACTACGTAATGACCATCTCGGTTGTTCCTTTTTGCCATTGAACTTGTCGTTTCAAATCCAGTAAGAACATCCCTGGCTTTAAAGGTTTCCATTTTTACAAAAGGATTTTTTAGATCTACTTCAAGTACATTGATATTCCACGGGACAGAGTAGACATAGATGCGACTGTAAGTTACTCCTGGACCAACTGGCATCGTATATAACGTGTCGTACGATACCTGCGAAAAAACTCTGTTAACAAGAACAAGATTTAGTACCAGGATTGCAAACAAACAATTCTTAACCATTGACATAGGTCACCCCCTTTTTTAAAATCATAGAAAGAAAAGCCTTTCATTGGACAATTTCATGAAATGGGATCAAGAATTGTTCTTAGGCGAGTTTTGTGTCAAAGCGTAGCATCTTTCATGATGTATTGCCCTTCGAAGTTAGTTCGTTCAGTCAACGAACTAATATAGCAATCTTAAGCTCTCATGTCAAGTTCTCCAAATAACTCATCAAAAATTTCTACAACCTGGAAACAGCCCTACCTAGAGCTGTAAAATCATTCTGAAAACATTCTCTGTAAATCGAAATTCGTGCAGCAGTTTTGTCCGTTCCATCAAGCTGAAAAATATAAGCTAAATATATCCTAACAATTTTTGATAAGTAATGTATCTATCGTATACCAGTTCACCTCAAGCGTCATTTTGACAACCAGTATGTCTGTTTGTACCGTCGACATCAACATATTTCAGGGTTTTGCCGCTTCTTTTTCCAAGAGATGAAATAGTCTCGCCCGTAGGTTGAATACACATATAGGCCTGATGACACTTCCAAATTTCAAGGCATTTATTAAGTCAAGTTCTTGCGCAAGAAAATTGATAAGGCATCATATAGAGCTACTCTCCTGACTTCAAGAACTTTTCGTATTTCTTCCTGTATTCGTTTTTATATTTGTTGACAGTATCTTCGAAACTTAACCGCGGGGTACCAACCCTCTTGCTCCACACGATGTCCACTTTCCTTGTATCGACCGGGAGACAAACCTTTGACTTCCCTTTAACCAGTATGTTGCTTCCGTCCACAGCAATCGACTTCACCTCCATAAACCACGGAAAATGAAGAACAAGCGAATCGGGATTGTCCGTAAAGTGATTATTCATCTCGAGGGTTGCTTTGTTTTTGTCGAAAATTATTTTAAAATTCACTTCACCAAAGTACGTCGGTGCTCTCTGTACAGATATCTCTTCACCATTCCTGACCCAATCAGGAGAAATGCAAGAGAGAAGATGAAGGCTTCCATTGTCGTTCAATCCTCTTACTTCTTCTCGTACCATCATGTTTCGGATGAGTGATCTAATTTCCGCTGCAAACCAACCGTGAGGACTGAGATTACCATCGAAGTCGCGTGTTCCCCAGGGATGAATAGCAAATTCGAATCCAGCGTGAGTTGAACTCGTGTGGAGAAGAAGTGCATAGAAATCCTTAAGAGCAGCTTCCTGTTGATCGCGTACCAACTCGTTCTGGACGTTTCTGATCGTAAGATAATCATGCAGAAACATCCGATCGGCATAAGTCATAATTCCTTCAGCGTACTTCGCACGCGTAGATTCAAGCGTTGCAGTCACCATCTTATCATATGGCGGAAACAATACTTCTGGATAAAGGGTATTCATATTTCCCCAATCTTGTCCAGGAGGGTTCGTACCATCAAGTCCTGGTGGGATATATCCCCCTGTACTGACTGTCACTAGCGCAAGTCGCTTAATAAGAGCAGCATAAAGGTCTTTGTACTCCCTCTCAAATCTGTCTGCATCGTATTTTTTTCCCAATCCTCTTGCAACCGCAATAATATTTCTTAAGCCATTGAGTGCCCAGAAATTATGACCAGTAATGTGGCCATTTATGTTTTCATTGTCACCTGGTGAAGTCCGGGGCAACAAGTGTAGGGGATCTTCTTCGCGGGCTTTTACAAGCCAGTCTACTCCTTTCAAAATTGAAGGATATACTGCCTCAGCAAACTCTCTGTCATGAGTAAACTTGTAATATTGACCGTAAATCCACATAGTCTGACCCCAGCCGTCAAACTGACCACCCTGTGATACGAAATTGCCGTCGGGACGCTGCCATCTAGAAAAGAATTTCAGACATTGCTTTGCGATATCGAAGTAGCCTGACAACAAATACATCCGTACAATATGTGAAGCATCGCGTAGCCAAAATGCATGATACTGAAAATCATTTACCTTTTGAATATAGAAACCACCTTCCTTGTTCCGTGCAATCAAATCATAGACTAAATTTGCCCTGAATGTGTTCACCACCTTTGACTCGGGAACCTGTATGTCGATGCCCTCCGAGAATATTTTATTCCAGAAGTTTACAGTCTTTTTAAAATACTCTTCAAACTGTGCTTTACGAAGTTCTTCAACCAGCGGGCTGTTGACAGGTATTGGAGTATAGGGCATTTTGAACTCGATAGTCTTTTCTTCTAACGGTTTCAGATGAACTTCATAGTTAACGATTCCAACAGGTGTCGTCGGAAGTATATGCATTTTGCGAGGAGTCAAATCTTGAGGATAATTGTAATCAGTGGTTAAAACCATCATTCGGGTTACTGGTATATTTAAGGAGAAAAGGTACATTACACTGTCGGAGCGAAGAAACGTATCGCCTGAAAATCCATAAACCCACTCTGTATTGAAAGTAGTGCCTGCTTGCTCGTACCCCCCTAAATAAGTCGCCTTCGCTGGCCGGGCAAATCGATTGTCACCCGTTCCATCTTCTCTATTTGCGTCGTTCTGATATCTTAGTCCAGCACCAAAAAAACCGGTACGACGAGTGCTAGATACGTTTTTAACACGAACTCTGATAAAATTCATCAAAGGACTATCAGGCTTCCCATCGAGAGTTGCAGCAAATGCGGTGAGCTTATATTGAATACCGTTTTTCTCAAATTGGTATGATATTATTGGGAAATACCCCTTGAAAAGAGTTTTCACCCGATGATTAACAGGTTCGGGTGGGTTCCCAGTAAAGAACATCAGTTCACCATATCCAGTGTACAAGTATCCTTCGGGGGTTACTTCCGTCCCCCATTTACCATCCATTACTCCAAGTACATCTGTTGGTTTACTATAGTACGAAAATGGCTCTTTAGGATTATCAATTGACGGATTTACCATCTGGGCTTTCAGATTCATTACAACAACACAACCAAGGAGATAAAGAGAAATTACTAACATGAATGATCGTTTGACTATCATCGAAACCTCCATTCTTATTCGTAAATGAGTCTCACAAGATACAAATCTACATGGATTTTAAATTGACAAACAGAACCTTGAGCTTCGTCAGCAACACGTTTTTCGAAATCATTGGGTCTGGACCTCTCATTGATTGGTTCTTGAAATAGACTCTAGATTCCCAAAAAGATCCACTGCCCTGTCAAAAGGATGCAAGTAATGATCGATCAACACGGCTACCATTTCCCTACTTAATAATAAATGAATATCGTATCCCTTCATAAATCTAAATTTCACCCAATCCCTCCTCAGTTCTTCAGGCGAGATTGGTTTTCCTACAGTTGAAAAGATTTTAATCAACGATTGCAGCGTGATTTTTTGCATGGAAAACCAGCGCTTGTCTCGAAGAACCGAATAATAATCCTTTAGCCCGTTGACAAGTTCTTCCTCGGTGATAAATCGATGAGGATAAAACCATGTCTGATTCTCCCAATCATAAGGAACTCCGACACCCTTAATGATACCAGTTGCCCCTATCCGCTGTATAGCCTTAAAGTGCGGATCGGTGGGATGAACGTCAACAAACGGGAGGAGATAACAACCAGCATCTAGTAATCTCCTTTGTACTTCTCGAACATCGACATTTCTTGGCTCTACACCATTAATAGCTGCATAAGCTGCAAGAAGCCCTGCTGCTTGCCCTGTCAGCATAACGCAGGTCTGAACGCGACTCGCTCCATTTACAATATTAGAGACTGATATCCCCTTCTCAGCTACTAATAGACCATCAACGTCTTTAGGTACAAGGCAACCCATAGGGATGCCAAATGAAGGTACCCGTGGTAAAGATCTTCGTGGTGCCTCAGGGTTTTGATCAACATGTGAGTCAATCGGATAATCTCCAACAGCAATATAAGTCCGATATAACTTCATCGGCTGTGAGTAAGGACGCAGTAAATAGTTTACAGTAAGCCTCACCACGCCATGTACCCTCCTTCCCTCTCGAATATAAGGCATAAATGGAAGAGCATCAGGGGTGGGATATTCGTCGTCAGGCAGTCCCAAATTTTTGTACCCAAGCTCATGCTGTATGAAATAAATAAAGCACAACGTCTTCATTTTAGCCGCTTGAAAAACTCTTTCTCTTCGCATGCGGTCCAGGTCAGATGCATTTAAGGGAAAATCATTACCGTGAACAGGCCAGTTGACCATGTATTTACGGTTTGGAAGTCTGCCATAGTTCAGCATTTGCTCACAAGTATAGGATGCATCTTGGCAATTACCATTCTTGCATGAGCATGTAAACAAAGTAGAATCATATGAAGCTGGACGTGGTATCGTCTTGTCTGTCCCCTGTCCGTAATCCTTCAATGTTGCCACATACGTGATATCCTGGAGCACGCCATTCGACGAATCGAGGGCACATGACTCGCCTGTGTATGACTTTGCATCCATTCCAACATCATAACTGGCGCCAGCATCCTCGAACACATCACCAAGTTCTGTGGCATCAATAGTGACCCTCGCATAAATATTTAGTTGCCTCCCCGCATCGTTTAAGAATATCGCACCCAATACTCTGTTTTTCTTCTTTAAAACATGAAGAAAACGATAGTTATAAAATACTTGCAGATTACTCTCTTTTGCTGCCATAGATTTGAAAATGCTGTCGGCTACGTGTGGCTCAAAGCATGTATTGCTCACCCACCCAGTAGAGACAGCCTCCTTGCCGCCATAATGTTTCCACAAGGCTTCACGAAATTCCTCCCACATCCCTGACGGTAAATTATTGTTGCCATCAGTTGCACTCACTCCCTCCGTGGAAAGCATGCCCCCCAACCAGGTAGATTCTTCTACAATAATAGTTTTTGCTCCCGATCTGGCACTCTGTATCCCAGCAGCTGTCCCACCTGTGCCGCCACCAATGACAAGGACATCACAACTTATAGATTCCTGAAACGAAGACTGGAGACCACTCATCGATCCTAAGATAATGGTCATAATCACAACAACTGTTTTTTGTCCCATCGGATAATCACAACTTCTTAATAATACATCTGAAGGAGAGGGTTATAAGTCCACAAACTGCATGTGTAAAGTCCTAACCACCGTAAAGCGGTGTCATACCTTCAAAAACCATTTTCTGCGCCACATGAACCAGGCAATTAAATACATAAGGAGCATGAAGGAGATTGCGAACAATAGCGATGCGTTAACGGGACTAGCAATTGGTAAAAAGAATTTCTGAAAGAGGTAGTCGTGTAATGATACAATCTGGCCAGCCTGTGTCCTCCACACTATCACATTTGAATAAAGCTTTGCAATTATTCCCGAAAGGAAATATACAGTAAGTGGATTCATGCCGTAAATTACAAACGGCATCGCTATTTTCTTATATCCTTTTACATCTATTATCCAATAAAAAATAGACAAGCCAAGCAACGACCAGCCTGCCATCAACACACTGAATGAACTTGTCCACATATTCTTGTTAATAGGGAGCCAGATGTTTAAGACGAGGCCCAATAATATAAAAATAATTCCTCCCGAAAACATCCACATAGCTTTTTCTTTACTCGTGTATTTAGACTGCAGCCAGTGTCCAGTTAATACACCAAACAAGACAGTTGCTACTGAGGGAATAGTGCTGACAATTCCTTCGGGGTCGAAACCCGGTGCTGGGGCGTAAGCGTATGTATGTCCTGCAAACACATGCGAATCTACATACCAACACAGGCTACCAACGGGCTGCATGACGCCTGCCCCATAGCCGGGAACTGGAATCAGCTTTACCATCATCCAGTACAATGCTAGCAATGAAACTGTCCAAATTGACTGTGCCCTGATACCTGAATTCAAAACAATTAAAGAAGCAATAAAATAGCAGATGGCAATGCGTTGAAGAACTCCGGGTATACGAATTGTAGCAAGGTGATAAGAAGGAAAGCCGTTCAGAATAACACCTAATAGAAAAATTATCACGGTACGGCGAATTATATGCCAGTACAGTTTAGTTTTGTCCGAGCCTTCCTGCATCCGAGAGCGGAATGAGAATGTCATCGCCACCCCAACTATGAACAGGAAGGACGGAAATATCATATCTGTAAATGTCCAGCCATTCCATCGGGCATGCTCTAACTGCCTATATACATTAGTCCATGAACCAGGATTATTGACAAGCATCATTCCTGCAATAGTTGCACCGCGAAAAGCATCGAGCGCAATGAGTCGTTCGTGTTTCATAGTTCATCGTTCCTTTATAGTTTTAATGAAGAGGTCATTGACTGGATAAGATTCACTTTACCATCACACTTTCATTGAGTCTTATATCTCTTGAAGAACTCCCAACGCTTATATCATATCTCCCGGGCTCTACAACCCACATTCCTTTCTTTACATCATAATACGAAAACGCATCCCTCTTTATAGTGAATTCAACTCTTTTTGTTTCACCTGGGTTCAGAGAGATTCTTTGAAATCCTCTCAACTGTTTTAAAGGCAACTGGATTGGCAACCCAGTGGCGCCAACATAAAGTTGAGGAACTTCGACCCCTTTACGCTTACCAATGTTTTGCAAATCAAATGATACTTTGTATAGCAATCTGCCATTCGCCGAGCCGCTGTCAATTTTCATATTTCTGTAAGAGAAAGAAGTGTATGAAAGTCCATATCCAAAAGGAAAAAGCGGAGCGATGTTATTTTTGTCGAACCATTTATATCCAACAAATATTCCTTCACTATAAACGGAGACGCTGTCTTGCTTCCTGTACGAGCTGTATGCTGAACAATCCTCCCATCTTACTGGAAAAGTAATCGGGAGTTTTCCTGATGGATTTACATTCCCCATGATAACGTCTGCAATTGCATTGCCCGACTCAGATCCGCCAAACCACGCTTCTAATATCGCTTTTACATTATTGACCCACCTGTTCATTGTGACAGGCGCCCCAGTAGTTAGAACTACTATTACGTTCTTGTTAACCTTTGATATCTCTTCAACCAGTTTGTCCTGATCGTCCGGGAGCAGCAAGTTATTTCTGTCCCAACCCTCTGATTCGAAGTAGTCAGACGTACTGGCAAAAATAATTGCCACATCAGATTTTGATGCAGCTTCCACAGCCTCTCTCAATAAGTTTTCCTTTGTAGGATACCATCCCAATTTTATTATAGTTTGACCCCAATGATCAAAATACTCCAGCCTTAGCTTATATTTTTTTCCACCTTCCAGTTTTAAGTTACAAGTATCAAATCCACCCCCACCTTTCGAGGCTGCGTGGTCCGTCCAGTTGTTTATGACCAGCTTATCATCAATGTAGAGCTTCGCCCCATCGCTGCTCAAAACCTGGAAGGTATAATCACAAGTTTTTGGTGGCTTAACATAACCTGTCCACCTCACCGAGAAATTACTTTCCCTAAATCCCTTTGATGGAGGTTCACCACCCCAGTTGAAATCGACTTCAGGATCCACCCTCGTAAAGATGGGCTTTCCTTTCAACTCTGTGTTTTCAAAATACTCGCCAAGCAATCCATGCTTTTTCCCCTCTGGCAGGAAGAGATATGCGGAATCAATAGGAAAAACATCACCATCGAGTCTAACCCCGAGCGCGTAGTTAATCTTAACTTTGTTACCCAGCCTGAGGCGAAATGCCGAAATGGGACTTACAGAATACGCGGGTGTCACATACGAACTTCCACCTCCACCTGTTCTCGCTATGGCTGCGCCAGGCCCTATCAAAGCAATTGATTTTATCCTGTCAACCTTCAATGGGAGTATTTCTTTCTCATTTTTCAAAAGGACGATCCCTTCACATGCGGCCTTATAAGCAATCTCCTTGTGAATCTTGCTAATGGTCGGAGTGCCGTGCCTGATCGTATGATGCTTAAATAAACCAGCTTTGAACATCACATACAATATGTGGCTGACCATATTATTAATGGTCTCTTCGCTTATCAGACCTTTCTTGATCGCATCTGTCAGTGTTGAATCATTTAGATGTTTTCCAGTGGGCATTTCCAGATCCAGACCGCTATTGACGGTCGGTATTGAACTGTGGACTGCCCCCCAATCGGACATCACCAATCCTTTGAATCCCCAATTTTTCCTCAGTTCAGTTGTCAAAAGGTAACTATTTTCACTACAGTAGACTCCATTGACCTTGTTGTACGCTGCCATTACAGCAAGCACGTGGCCATCTTTCACTGCTGCCTTGAATGCGGGAAGGTAAACTTCATGCAGGGCACGTGGATCAACAATTGCATTTACAAACCCTCTGTTATATTCCTGGTTATTGCAACAAAAGTGTTTGACAGTTGCAATAACATTTTTGTGCTGAACTCCCTTAATGTAATTTACAGCCATCTGTGATGTCAGATAAGGATCTTCTCCAAAGGCCTCGAAGGTTCTACCGTTAAGCGGCACGCGGGCGATGTTCACATTCGGACCTAACAGGACATCCCGTCCTTTCGCCTTGGCCTCTTCTGCTATCGCTTCCCCAACCCGCATCACTAGGTCGGTGTTCCACGTTGCGGCCATAGACATCCCACAGGGGAAGGCTGTAGACTTGCCCCACCTCACCCCTAATGCACCGTCTGTCATTTTCAGTTCAGGTATGCCAAGTCTGTCGATAGACCTTGTTTCAAAGCCGATTCCACCCAGGAGTTCAATTTTTTCTTTAAGCGTCATCAAACTGATGAGTTTCTTCACCCGCTCATCAATTGAAAGCGTGGGACGCTCATGAGAAACTGTTTTCGCCTTTGCATCCGGTTTGTTACTTAATCGATAAATTGAACCTGGATCCAGGCGCTCTGCGAAAGACATCATCATAAAAGCTTCAAGTTGTGGCAAATTCAAATTGCCACTAAAAATGATGTCAGAGATCCGCTGCATCTCGTGGTCTGCGTCCGCCGACAGATCCCAGCCTGTATTAAAATAGTGCGAATAAATGTATTGATGAAAAGGGAGGCCTCCGTATTTCGCACCCCACCAACTCGTAATTTGCCACTCCCTCTGCGAAACGGGCTTTTGCTGTTGATTCTTGACCCATTCCAGGCACCATGTTACCTGACCAACAGCACCATTTTTAACTATACTGTCCTTCATGATATATGGCCAACCAGCAGAATAACATTCAAGAACGTACATCGGCATGGATGGGCCCTGATTCGAAAGTGGAAGTGGACCTGCTTTGGCTAGATCAAGCTTGTTCAGCCAATTGACAACCTTTAGTCCGGCATTGAGGTAGCGATCGATCCTGGTATCCTTGTACAACATAAACAAGAGTGAGCCAAAAAGCGCTGAGCTGCACCACCAGGGTCCATTGTAATCTGGCCATGAACCATCAGTCACGCCACCTGAGGCCATGAGATACTTTTTCATCACCATCAAAGCAAACCTTTTGACCGAACTAAGGAGACGTTCTCGCTCTAGCCCACTACACCTTACTGAAGTGGCTAGGACACCCATAGCTATTGACGAGCAATCCGCCACATACCAATCGCCTGTATCCTCACCAGGTTTGCGACCGTAGTTCATGTAGTACGCGCCTGCAGGAATCATCCCCTTCTGATAGTCAACTATTTTGTCCGACCACTGCCGACATGCATTTAGGTAATCCTGATTTCCTGTCATATCATATGCCACACAAAGCCCACGAATGCTGTAAGAATCGATAAAAAAAGGATAGTTCCGGTTTTCTTCTTTAAGTCGAGATACTGCAGAATCACATAGTTGAAGAAATCGAGATCTGAGGGTGCTTGTGTCCAATTGACTAACCCCTGCCTCATGATATTGACTTGTTGAGCCCGCGGATTCAAACAGATCCTGTCCCCGCAAGGGAATGGCAATGCCAACCAGAAAGGTTAAAACTAGTATGTTGATATAGTCTTTCACATTAAACGCTTCCATGACTGCTGACTTTGATTACATTGAATCCGCTATTGACTCTCCGCACGCCTTTCATCGCACTTGTAATTGCATCCTCCAGAGTCTTGTGAATTTTCACATACACATTATCTTTCTGCAGCAGAGTATATAAATCATTGTTCAAATCACAGCAAATATTTTGTGAAAATGCCTCCACAGCAAGAAAGAACGAGAAAAGGACGAAGCTATTGACGAAACATCTCTTGCTCATAGCAGTAACGTATTCATTTACGAATTTATTTAATGTCCTCGCACACCATTTCAATCACCCTGAAACTCCTTGGTTTTATTTCAATGTCCAGGGGTTCGTTCTTTTTCAAGTGTGCTATCTTCTTGCCTGAGGCTATGTCAATCCACTTTTCCGACTCTCGTGGTCTGAAGGTTGTGAGCGGTCTGAGAGTAACTTCAATTTTTTTATCGTTATGATTTACCACCGCCGCTACAAAGCCGTTCTTTGTCTTCGATACAGCAACGTCGCAATTTTCATTTGTCCCGACTATATCAACAGATCGATGAACTCCGGCTATGTCAAAGATACCTCGCACAAGACTGGAGAATTTCAGAGCGGATGTCTTAGCATCGATCAAGACTGATACAACTTCGCCTTTTCCATACCTGTTCAGCGTTATAGCTGGCGATCCATCCTCAAATCTAGCGATCACCTCAGCACTTTTGCTACGCCAGACAGGAACTTTGATCTTTCCAATTTCCCATACTCGCTTCTGTGCTGAACCATCTTTAAGCCTGGTTTTCGACATAACCTCAGTATGTAACGCTATTTTTTTGGTTTTCTCTATTCCGAAGAGAATACCTCTATCGTAGGTTCTCCCCATAGGGATTTCTGGACCAAATGCCACGATTATACCACCATCCTTCACAAAATGTTGTATCAAGTCACTGTCAGTTGCTTGGAACCCCGTTATATTTGGAAGAACCAACACTTCTTTGAGTTTCAAGAGTCGTTTCAATACATCGGCATTTTCGTGATATGGCCAGTAAGGAGGATACGATTCATCTTCTGGAGGTGCATATGGCAGGATATCTACTGGAATCCCCATTATTCTGAAAGCATCCAGCGCACTATAATAATAACATTTCCACCTATATTCCTGCCAGTCTGTGTAAGGAAGATAAACTGCAATTTGATTTAGTTTCTTGGAGGCCATCCCGATCAATTGAAAGGCTTTCATCCCGTCGAAAACAGCATCACGACTCTTCGCAAGCACATCCTTGTACTGTGGATTGTCCCTTAGTGTGTTGTAAATGATGCTGCTGTAATCAAACATAATAATCCCGTCATTGTCGGCGACAGTCCCGGCACTCAAAATTTGTTGGTATATGTTGTCATATCCCGTAATGAACAAATTTCTTAAACTAGTTTCCCCATATCCAAACGTTTCAACATGAGTTAAGGCAATTTTATTTTGGAGCTGCTTGGAGCCTGTAGCTAATGAGCAAAAATCTTTCACTCGTCTGAAGGGAAATTTTAGTCGGTTGTCCGGCCTGTAACTTGCCATCACCATCCCTTGATAAATTATGATGTCTAGATTACTTATGACACTGAGATAACCGGCCAGTAATGGATTATCGACGTATGGTGCACATGCAGTCAAAAGTCCAGGATTAATCCCCTTCACATAGTCACAAAGCTCTCTGATAAAAGGAGCGTAATATATTCCACTGCCCTCTTGTTCTACGTAGAATCCAACAAACGATGGGTGATTCAGGTAGGCTTCATAAAGTTCCCTTGTTATTTGTTTAATGCTACTTTCACGTTTTGGATAAGGGATATTCCTTGTCATATCCCAGGTTGCTGGAAGCATAACGGAATACCCATTTTCATCTGCACACTTAAGCAAAGTGCCAAGATAGGCTCGGTCAACAGGAGAAGAGCTATCGGTATTACATATTTTCGAATTATAGTAAACTCTTTTTGATGTCATAATCCCAGTGGCAATCAAGAAATTTGCTCCGAAGCGCTTCATCTCTGTAAGGTATTTTGTCATATCGATTCCAGGATGCTCAGATTCAAAAATTCCAACCGAGCAAAAGTCTGCAATAATCTTCCCATATAAGAATGTCCCCTTTCCCACTGTCTCAGGATTATTGCGATTGCCCTGCCATGCTTGAACAGCATAAATCCCCTGTGGATACTGATCACCAATCACAATTTGTGAAGTGTAAATTGATGGCTTCGTGCATGTCAATTTTAAACCAGTTAACCCCCTATCAGGGACCAAAAGTGAGGCATTGACGGGCGTATCCTCTTTTGTCTTAATTGTTATCTGCACCGTGTCACCATAAGAAACCCTGCGTGGGACAACATTTATGGAAATGAGCCCGGAAGAGAAATTAGAGCTGTGAAATATATTGTTATCACGGCTTTTTGTCAAAGCATAGTTTGATCTATTAAAAATGAGGATTAGTCCTACTATCAGAAACCTCTTTATTCTCCGCCCCTCCATCAGTACAACTCCAGGAAAATTTGATAGCTTCGCTTACACTGCACCGCTGTACACTCCTGTTAAATATGTTTTAGGATTCTTTGAGTTCAAAATGAAGTAAATAGTTATTTTCATTTCAACAAAAGCATTCTTCTTGACAGGACACTATTGCCCTGTTGCAATACATAGAAGTAGACCCCGCTTCCAAATTTGTCCATATTCACATGATAAACATATTCCCCAGCAGACTTATAACTGTCGTCCACTACCTTTACCAGCTGACCAAGTATATTGTATATCTTCAAGCTCATGACTCCTCCATGACTGAGGCTCACTTTAATTGTTGTAGAAGGATTAAAGGGGTTTGGATAGTTTTGATAGAGGTTGAACAAACGGGCTAAAGTAATTCCCTGTGTCCGTATCGGAGAGATGCTGACGCTTTTCCTGAGTAACACAGCATCTGCAACGAGGTATTGGGTAGTATCAACTCCCGACAATATCATAACTGCACCCACGTCACCAGCAACATATTTGAAGTTACCAAGGAACAACCTCCCATTTATGGCATCCTGTTGAGACGTCGTAACAGAATCAGATCCACTATGACTTAGCACAATGTATACGCATTTGGTTGACAGCGGATATCCAACATTTGGAATAGAAGCGTAGACATCGTAGTACCCATCTTTATAAATTTCGAACGGGCCCCATTCTGCTCTTACAATTGTTGTCCTTTGCTTTATAATTCTACAAGATCCGCCAACAGCGCTCGTGTCACTTACCGAAACCCATGGAAAGCCCATTGTTGTAAATCTTGAGGAGGTTGTATCATCCAATTCAAGAAGTGTACTATCTGGATTATACTCTATCGATATAGTAAAGCTAGAAGTATCATAGTTTGCAGTCACGACATTAACTGCATGCAGCATATAAATAGTCCCGCTCGCCATCGGCGGCACGATCAGATGTAAAACGGTATTGTCATTGTTATCTAAAAAAGCCTGGTAAGTCGTAGTGCTGTCATTGAAGTAAAATTTTGTGCAAGATGGTATCGGATTCAGGAGATCCTGATTGAATTTGAGCAATATGTGTCCACTGTCTGGAACAGCCTGATCCTCCAGCTGAAGGGGTATGCCCTTGCGAAGCCTGAATGCATCCGCTATTACATTTCCGTTGCCCACCCCGTATACTGTGACACGAACAGTATCTCCAGCATTGAGGAAGGATTCGGCTATGTAATTCCAATTATCGAGCCCCTTGGATTGATCAACAGTGTCAACCATGGAGACATAACTTGAGGATAAATTTACAACTACGGACTTGCAGTTGGATACGCTATCCCCTGACCAGTATCCATACAGTGTATAATTCCCGCTCCTTAGAACTCGAAATGAATATGTTGCACGGTTACCTGATGTTGCAGTCGCTAATAAGTAAGTCGGCCCGTAACCTCCTCGCGTGCGATAAGTTGATCCATATCCACCATTCACGAGAGACCACGTTCCCTCGGTAGCAAACACGCCGGGCATCCAGTTATCCACCACTAAGTCATCATAGCTCGGCAACGTCACATCATGATACACGGAATCTCTCAGCAATGAAAGATCTTGCTGACTTAGGCTTCCATAGTAGAAAAGGACTTCACCGCCAGCGTGAGCACTGCGAGCATACCGTATCTCGGTAATCACGTTGGTGATCGGACCAGCACCATAACCATCAGTTCCTATCCCTGCGTTGAGCTTGAAGCCGCTCGGAATAAGATTGTTGCAAAGTTGCATCTGGTTTGGAAAGTCCGATGGCGGTAAGTATAACATTGGTTCTAAGACGTCCGCATAGCTATTCTTTGCCCAGACGTCCCATTGTTGAAGAACACCTTGCATTCCATACGGTGGCCAAACCGCACAGGTGACAACGCACGTTGGATTAATTCCTTTGACTGACTGGTAAATCATCCTCATGACGTTTGTAACTTGTTCTGCTCGCCACGCTCCCCACGATGGATCATCATCCGGCAATGAGAGAGGATCTGGCCCACCAGTTTCCTTCATAAATCGTATTCTTGAAGAATCGGAGTACGATAGCGAATTATCAGGGTATCTCATCCTATCCATCTCAATTCCATCAATATCCGGATATTTTTCCGCACACTCCTCATGCAAATCGACGATGAAATTTGCAGCAGTCTTTACTGCTGGGTCAACCCACCATTCATAACCATACGTATCATGGATAAAATGCTTTGTTGTATCGCGCTGAACCATCGCCCATCCAGGATGCGACTTGATGATGCCCGGAGGATTGGATGAGTCGCTACTATTGCCAACCCAAAATCCCCATTCAAACCAGGCAAAAACCTCAATACCGTTTTGGTGTGCTATGTCGATAAGCATCCTGAGAGGATCAGTCCCAGCAAAAACAGGATTTTGCAACGGCCCTCCGGCGTCAGACACAACCTTGCTGGGATATATAGTTGAGCCATGATACCAAACATCTATGTAAATAATGTTTAGATGTGCTCCCTTTACATTTTCAACCAGGTTCTGTATTGCCGTGGAACCACCTTGAAGATAATTACCAGTGACCCATACCCCTCTCGACTCAGGATCTGGAAAAGTTGTGGCAAGCACTTCAGATTGATATGCGAATGTAAAACAAATACTTAGAATCAAAAGTGCAAAAGCGGAAAATAAAAAGGTAAGAAGACTCTCTTTGTCGGCAGTCGACTCTTTAATTGGGAAAATGTTAGAATTTAATCTATGCAAATTCACAACACCTATACACATGAGTTTATTCCTCATACTGTTTAAGATTCACGAGATCAATTGAACGCTGTCTCTCCAACCAGAAACACGTAGACCATCATGCTTATTTCACGAGAATCATTTTTTTAGTGATCATGATTCCACCTTCCTGAAGCCTATAAAAGTATACGCCACTTCCAAATTTGTCCATATTCACATGATAAACATATTCTCCTGCGGTCTTGTAACCTTCATCCACTACCTTCACCAGCTGACCAAGAACATTGTATATCTTCAAAGCAATCAATCCACTGTGCCCAAGGGTTACCTTAATGTTGGTTGATGGATTGAATGGATTGGGATAATTATCACTTAATTTGAACTCATTTGCCAAATTATATATATCCCCCTTAATACCGGTTACCTGAACGGATCTCATGATCTTCACTGCATCGGCAATCAAATATTTGCTGGTATCTGATCCAACTACAGAGGACACCATGACTGCAAATTGGTCTCCAGCTTTATAAGGAAAATTGCCAAGTTTAAACCATTGACCCCGTGCTGACGATTGTGAAATGTAAATCGAATCGACTCCGAAATGATCCCTCACGATGTATAAGCATTTATCTGTAAGTGGGATAGTCACATCGGGAACATTTACGTAAACATCATAATAACCATCAAGCTTCACTTGCTGCGGACCCCACTGGGCTCGTGCTACTATTGATCCCTGCTTTATTGACCAGTATTCTCCACCCACTGCGTCATAGCTGCTGTCCTCTATCCAGACTCCAGATAGTTTCCAAAACAAACCCGAACTCTTATCGTCAATAATGAATGTGGTACTGTCAGGATCATAACTAATGGTCTGAACGACATTCAATGTGTCGTAAAATACATCAAGTATGCTATCCACTCGTACTGTAAGCTCAAGCCCGCGTGTAAGGGGAGGCGTTGTTATATGAAAAACAGTGTTATCTAAAGGATCCACATAATAACTTATCCCGTTGTTTCCAATTGATGTTGTTACCCTTGTAACAGATGGGAGGGGTGTCAAAAGTCGATTAGAAAATTTAAACAATATCGATTCACTGTCGGGAACAGCATAATCAATCAATGTGAATGAACTTACACGTCTTAGCCTAAAGGCATCCCCAATTATATAACCCGCGCCTGTCCCGCTTAACTTTATCCTCACAGTGTCTCCTGAGTCCAGCCAAAACTTGTCTACATAAGCCCACACATTCATATTTATCTTTTGATTTACCGTATCCTGCTTAGAAAACTTCGCTGTGGAGGTGTTCACCAGAACGGTTGAACAATTCGTTGCTGAGTCACCACTCCAATACCCATATAACGAATATCTGCCGCTCCGAAGCACCCTCACTGTAAATATAGCGGTATCACCTTCAACAGCTTCAGAGGCAACATAGCTGCCATTGTAGCCACCTGGTTTTGTCACCCACTGCCCAATCGTTGCAAACAATCCAGCACTCCCGTTATCCATTAACAGGTCGTCATAACTGGGAAGAGTCTTAGACGCAAATGCACCAGACTTCAATGCAGCAAGTGCGTTTGCAGTTGAAACGGGGGTATAATACCAGATCACTTCCCCAGCCACCCCGTTTGACCGTGCGTCCTGGATTTCAGAAATTGCATCCTGCACAGAGTTACCATCAGTAGCTGATATCCCTGCTGATAATTTGAATCCAGGTGGGACATAGGACAAGCAACCCTTTAACTCATAGTCAAAATCACCTGGTGGAACGTATAGCATCGGCTCAACTATGTCTATGTAGCTCTTATTTGCCCATTCGTCCCATTGCTCAAGATATTTGAACTGTCCCCATGCTGGAGGGGCAACAGCAGCCGCTACCACACATTGAGGGTTCACCTTCTTTACATTTTCGTAGATTTCCTTTACAATATTGGTGACCTGCAATCGGCGCCATGCCAACCAAGCAGCGTTATTAGCTGGCAACGTCAGCGGATCAGGGTTACCCGTTTCTTGCATAAAGCGAAATCGGGCAGTATCTGAATATGAAAATGTTGTATCATTTTCTATATCAGATTCTATTCCATCAAGGTCCGGGTAATTTCTAGCACACTCCGTGTAAAGATCAACTACAAAGCTTGCCGCACTCGATACTGCTGGATCGATCCCGAAGTAGTATCCATAAATCTCATGGTGATAACCTCTCTTTGTTGTATCACGTTGGACCATTGCCCAGGTGGGATTTGCCTTCAAAAGCAAAGGTAAATTAGTGGAATCACTGCTTACACTTATATCGAACGGCATCAACTCAAACCACGCAATAACTTCCATCCCGTACCTATGGGCAATATCAATATAAGTCCGCAATGGATCAGTGCCAACAAAGTCAGGATATTGCAGCGGTCCACCAGCATTTTTTACCACTGTACTTGGATAGATGGTGCCAGCATTTATACTATGGCCGTCCCAAACACCGACATAAATTACGTTGAAGTTAGCGGAGCTTAAGTTCCTTATCATAGCTTCTATTGAAGCTGAATCTTTTGGGGAAAAACCAGCAGGCGCCCAAACACCTCTCGTCTCAGGATCAACAAGGACCTGAGCATAAGATATCCCGATGAGTAGGTCAATTGCTACCAATATCGACCATGTTGCTTTCTTCACTCTGCCTCTCCCGTTAGTTTTGAAATTCAGTCGCCTCTGGGCTCCAGAATAGTAATTAGACCAGAGGCGACAAATGTGGTTATTTCACCAGGACCATTTTTTTCGTAATCGAAACACTGCCTGCCTGCAGCCGATAAAGATATATGCCGCTTGCACACTTACTCCCATCAAAAGTTGCGACATAATTTCCAGCTTTTTGGTTACCAGCGAACAGCGTCGCAACCTCCTGTCCCAACACGTTGTACACCTTCAAGGTTACAAAAGTGTTCTTTGGAATAGAGTAAGCAATGAGAGTAGTTGGATTGAAAGGATTTGGATAGTTCTGACTCAAGGAAAACGATGTCGGGACAACGCCCGAAGTTCCCGCAAATATTCCTGTTGGTATGTGGGCCTGGAACTTATAAGCGCCGATTCCGTTGTTGGTACCGAGAACAAAAATGGTGACTGTACTGTCTGCATTGTTCTTAAGGGCAATATCACCTGTACCATTCAGATTTGCTGCAGTACCTAAAACGGGCGTCACCGCAATCGAATCAGCATTGGCAATCCCGTTGGTTACGTCAAGTACTCGAGCAAACTCATTGGCATAATCGTACTCAATAATGTAATCATGCACAGGAGAACCACCAGATAAGTATGCCATGCTCCCAATTGAAGTCGGCGTCGAAGCAACTGCTCCAATAAAATTACCAGAAGCATCATATTCCCTTATACCTACCCCAGCAGAACTCACAAAGAAATTACCATTCGACAATGGATATACCTTTGGTGTGCTCCCAATATTAACAACATCGTTAAGCGGTATAACAGTCGGGGTAAATGATGCTCCATTGTTCGTAGTCGTAAACTTTACAACCGCTTTCTTACCCATTGCCGCAGCCCATATCGTTATCGAATTATCTGCTGTCGAACCCATCACTGTAAAATGATCACCAAGCCGATATGAACTATCTGCGTAACTAATCACCATCGATGGTTTAGAACTTTCGCCTGCCCACTTATACACCTTGAATGGCGTACTCTGTGCATTCGTAGTCAAATTCGACGCAAAAATAACCCCATCAGAAGACACTTCTGCATCATTCAACAAGAACGTCCCACCACTTACCCCTGTCGTGTCCAGTGTCCCTACAGAATCACCTGTAGCTGCATCCAATATCACAATTGGCCCCGACTTATGAACAACGTATAAACGAGCCTTCCCTCCAACATTCCCATATCCAAAACCACGCTGATCATTACTTACCCCAAACCACGTTGGAAGATTCCCAGTCCACAGCGAATACTGCCAAATTTTTGGCAAGCCCTGCGTTGAATTCAGCGAATTAAATACATACACCATCTTGGAACCACGATCCACAACGTAAGCCGTTGAGCCGTCTCCATTGAATGCCACGTCTGCAGGTTCTACAAAAGGCGCACCTGCTATACTGACTGAACTCTTGTCCTGAGATGTGCTGCTCGGAAGTTCATCACTCTGAGTCGCAAAGTAACCAAAAGCAGGTGCATACGTCACCTGGAAACCTTTTACCCATCTTCTGGTTGAATCAGTACCACAAGCAAACAGGTATCCCGTTCTGGGCTGAACAGCTATACCATAGGGAATGCCTGTCCCCCAAGTAAGGAATCCATTGGGATCCGTGACCCTGACTGCATGATAGTTAAGCGGGTTGAGCGCATTACCTCCTGTCCAAGCAGCAATCCCACCATTCAAGGTGGCACCGCTGTTCCGTGAAGTAAATAGGGCAATAGTTGTGTCGGCTGACGGAACGGCAAACGTATAAGCGCCGATTCCGTTGTTGGTACCGAGAACAAAGATGGTGACTGTACTGTCTGCATTGTTCTTAAGGGCAATATCACCTGTACCATTCAGATTTGCTGCAGTACCTAAAACGGGCGTCACCGCAATCGAATCAGCATTGGCAATCCCGTTGGTTACGTCAAGTACTCGAGCAAACTCATTGGCATAATCGTACTCAATAATGTAATCATGCACAGGAGAACCACCAGATAAGTATGCCATGCTCCCAATTGAAGTCGGCGTCGAAGCAACTGCTCCAATAAAATTACCAGAAGCATCATATTCCCTTATACCTACCCCAGCAGAACTCACAAAGAAATTACCATTCGACAATGGATATACCTTTGGTGTGCTCCCAATATTAACAACATCGTTAAGCGGTATAACAGTCGGGGTAAATGATGCTCCATTGTTCGTAGTCGTAAACTTTACAACCGCTTTCTTACCCATTGCCGCAGCCCATATCGTTATCGAATTATCTGCTGTCGAACCCATCACTGTAAAATGATCACCAAGCCGATATGAACTATCTGCGTAACTAATCACCATCGATGGTTTAGAACTTTCGCCTGCCCACTTATACACCTTGAATGGCGTACTCTGTGCATTCGTAGTCAAATTCGACGCAAAAATAACCCCATCAGAAGACACTTCTGCATCATTCAACAAGAACGTCCCACCACTTACCCCTGTCGTGTCCAGTGTCCCTACAGAATCACCTGTAGCTGCATCCAATATCACAATTGGCCCCGACTTATGAACAACGTATAAACGAGCCTTCCCTCCAACATTCCCATATCCAAAACCACGCTGATCATTACTTACCCCAAACCACGTTGGAAGATTCCCGGTGGCAGCTGACTTTTGCCACATTGCTGGCGTGATTCCTGTTGTCACCCTGAACGACCCATAATCTGAGTCGGGATAAACCGCCACACTGCGAATCAGATCAGAATAGCCTGGAGGCGTAAAGGCTCCACCTGGTTCCATAGGGGTACTCCAGTCTTTCATAGCAAAACCAATTGTTTTTCCAAAATGCAATGAATCATTCTTCTCGCCCCAAATTGTCCCTATAGTCATGAGATAAGACTGGCCAAAATAAATGTACCTATCATGCGTACTTGCTAATCCGGTGTACCATGTCCCATAATCACCCCATGGATGTCTAAAAGTGACTCTTTTAGCTGGATCACCGTTCGGCAAATAAGTCAGCTGAGAGTACGGATAGGCCAATGGACCAGCTGGGTTGTACACCCGTGATGTGACAAAGATATCATTTCCAATTGCTGTGAGACCAGTTATATCACGAACGCTGTCAGAGTCGGCAAAAGTAAGTACGAGATGGAGATGCGCCTCACCGGGAGATGCCTCAAAAAGGGCATTGATTACCGTAGAATCATCTCCTGTTGGAGTAATCTGGGATGATGCCACCCATAGATTTCCCGAGGAATCCACTGCACATAAATAAGGCGATATCAGGGAATCTGCAACAGGGAAAACAACGGCTTGCGTAAAGTTATAAGTCGATGTTTGGGCAAAAAGAACGGAGTTCAAACAAGGAACTAATCCCAAAAGTGAAACTAACAATAGAATCTTAATATCCTCAGCAAGTTTCCGCTTTGCACTGCACACGGAGTTTCTTACCACTGGCAACATTGTGTTATACCTCCTTTCATCTTTTTTGCAATCTACAACAATACCTGTGGTACGGCCCGAGGAGTCCCTCCTGCCTTAGCTCAGGTGTAGCTATGACAGGAGGGATAGAGAGTTACTTCATGAGAATCATTTTTTTAGTAATCATATTATTTCCCTGCTGCAGCGTGTAGAAGTAAACTCCGCTGCCAAAGTTATCCATGTTAACTTCATACACATATTCCCCAGCAGGTTTATAAC
>Ga0078972_1002575_pt1 | contig 59289 bp, 57 predicted proteins | sample YelNatPaOPGAMG01_FD_67568 | JGI IMG/M metagenome (GOLD analysis project Ga0078972, IMG submission 67568) | Hot spring thermophilic microbial communities from Obsidian Pool, Yellowstone National Park, USA - OP-RAMG-01 (SPADES assembly) (version 2) | ecosystem: Environmental > Aquatic > Thermal...
TTGGCTTGAGCAGCAAGGAATGCTCTAGCACAAGCCCCGAAGGGGGCTTTGCCGCTCTGAGCCCGATGGCTTCAGCCTCGGGTGGCCCTGCTCGAGCGCAACCGGGTTTGCCCGCAGAAGTGCTTCAGTCTCGCTCCTTATTTGAAAGGTATTGGGCTCAAGCCGCCACTACGAGATCGCCAGTTGATCTGTCACGGAGCTTGCTTGCCTTACCTGGGCACCCGCAGTATACTGCGGGCACGCTATTGGCAATTGGCCATGTCCTCATGCTGGAGGTGCGCGGCATGCGCGGTTTGACCCGTCTCTTCAAATACTTTCTTGGCCTGGTAGGGCTCTTTGTGGTTCTGCAGGCATTGGTGCGTCTATTCCGACGCCTGGTGCCTTTCCCTGTGCCGGCGGGCGTGGCGCGCGTGCTGGATTTGTCGGCGCACGAGCTGGGCCAGGCGCGCCAGCAGACCCTGGGGCGCATTGGGCTCAAGCCGGGCATGAAGGTGCTTGAGCTGGGGGCCGGCCAGGGATTTCTGACGATCGAAGCGGCACACTTGGTGGGGCCGGATGGGCGGCTGGTGGCGGTGGATATCTCGCGTGAGCTGCTGGACGTTACCGCGGAGAAGGTGCAGCAGGCCGGTTTGCAGAATGTGGACCTCCAGGTGGCCAGTACCGACTGCTTGCCCTTCCCCGCCGGCACCTTTGACCTGGCCTATATGGCGACCATGCTGGGGGCTATCGCCGACAAGGGACGCGCGCTGCGCGAGATTCGCCGGGTACTCAAGCCTAATGGGCGGCTCTCTATCACCGAGGCGATTGCCGATCCCGATTACATGCTGATGGCCGAGGTGGTCGGCTGGGCGAACCTGGTCGGCTTTGAGCTGGTGGAGCAGCAGGGCAACGCCCTGCTGTATACTCTCAACTTTGTGTCGCTTATCGGCCCATGAGTCTCGACTCTCCCTGCTCGTTTTCTCTCTTCAGTTCGCCGAGTTTGTCCGCTTCGCCCTCGACCATCAGTTCCACCCTGGATTGAGTTTGGCGGCGCCGGCAACGCAGCAATCAGCTGCGCTTTGCATTCGGGAGATATGACAGTACCTGGCGCCGGCGGGCCTGTACAGCAGCGTCCAGTTCCTGCGCCAGTGCCTCGACGGAGACGAGCTTCTGCAATGCCTCGAACCAGGCGCCGGAACGTACAGGTGTGTGCTCCACGCCGCTGCGTACGACGGTGAGCGCACCCTCGCTGGGGCAGAGGGTGCGGCAGGCGCCGCAATAGGTGCAAGAGTGCTCGTCGAGCTGTACCTGATCCTTCTGCCAGATGAGCGCGCCGCTGGGGCAAAGGTCGGCGCAGGCATGACAGCCAGCCGGGCACCGCTCGGCCAGCAGCTGGATGCGGCCGCGCCAGGGTTTACGCACACGGATTGCCCCTGCCGGGCAGACGGCCTGGCATCGGCTACAGTAGGTGCAATGATCCTCGTCTACGGCGACCTCGGTGATCGCAGTGATCTTCCCCTCGTCGTTGCGCTGTATCCGCACGGTGATTGCATCCATCCGGCAGACAACCTCACAGGCCAGGCCACAGCCGATCTGGCAGGTGGAGGTGTCGATGGTGATCCCCTGCTCCAGGCGGGGGAAAGCGCCCATATCTATGACCGGGATGCGCTCCTCCCCATCGACGTACAGATGCAGGGCATGCGTAGGGCAGAGCACGCTGCATTCGCCGCAGAAAACGCACCGCTCAGGATCGATCTCGATGGCAGGGCGCTCGTTGAGCTGCCCATCACGCACGGCAGCAGGCACAAGACTGATTGCCTGTTGAGGGCAGGTGGCCACACACAAATCGCAGCCCAGGCAGCGCTGACGCTCAAAGGCAAGCTCGTGCCGGCGGGTGATCATCCTGCGCTCGATGGTGTAGCCATTGGCAAACTCGGTCTTGACAGTCGCGCCACGTGACATGTATCACCCCTCGTCCGGTAGCGAGTCCAGCTGTGCGTACGAAAAGACCGGTCCGTCTCTGCACACATAGTAGGGACCGATATTGCAGCGACCACACTTGCCCAGGCCGCACTTCATGCGCCTCTCCAGGGAGGTATAAACCCGTTCCGCCGGGAAGCCAAGTTGGTTGAGCACAGGCCGGGTGAAGCGCAACATGGCGGGCGGTCCGCAGACAATGGCATAGGCGTTGGCCGCGGCAGGCGCCGCTTTTTCCACGATAGCGGGCACAAAGCCCACCTGATGGGGCCAGTTGGGCGCCGGCGTGTCGACGGTGAGCCACAGGTCGACGTCATTGCGCACCGCCCAGGCCTCCAGTTCCTCGCGGTAGAGGAGCATTCCCGGGGTGCGGGCGCCATAGATCACTGTGATGCGACCAAAGCGCGGCCGCACGTCTGGCTGGAGCAGGGTCACCAGCAGCGAGCGCAGCGTGGTAAAGGCAAAGCCGCCGCCGATCACGGCCAGGTCGTGCCCGGCAAAGGTAGCGAGGGGGAAGGCGTTGCCGAAAGGCCCCCGTAGCCCGATCACATCGCCCACTTCCAGGCGATGCAGGGCCTGTGTGACTGATCCCGTCCGGCTGATGGTAAAGCGCACGCCGGCGAATTCGCCCGGGGCTGAGGCAATGCCGAAATGGGCTTCGCCGACGCCAAAGACTGAGAGCGAGCAGAACTGTCCCGGATCAAAATGGAAACTCGCTCCCTCAGCGGGCGACTCGAACTTCAGGTCCAGCGACTTGAGTGAGCCATCCTCCGACTCGACCCTGGTGCGCGTGATACGGCAGAGCATCGGCAGGTAGGGGTTCTGCGCCGGGCTGCTGAGCGGGGTGCTCTGGACGATGGTCATATCAGACATGGCGCACCTCCGCAATGATCTCTCGCAGGTCAATGTTTACCGGGCAGGCGCGCACGCAGCGGCCGCAGCCCACACAGCCGAGGAGCCCGGTCTTTTGTTCCACATAGGCCAGTTTGTCGAGCACCCGGTTGCGCACCCGCTCGCGGCTGCTGGGGCGCGGATTGTGGCCCGAGGCCTCCAGTGAGTAGACGGCAAACTGGCAGCTATCCCAATTGCGCACCCGCTTTCCACACCCCTGGCAGCCCGGCTCATCGACGATATCGAAGCAATGGCAGGTTGGGCAGACATAGGCACAGACGGCGCAGCCCAGGCAGCGCTCGGCCACGGTATGCCACAAGGGCGAATCGACCAGCGTCTTGGGCAGTTGGCACAGGTTGGGGGGCACGTCAGGGGGCGGGAGCGCAGCTCGCGCTGCGGCGGCCAGGCGGCTGGCGGCGGTGCGCTCGGCGGTGCAGACCACTGGCCACCTCTGCCTGCCCGCCAATGCCCGGCCCGCGCGCGTCAACGCCTCAATCAGGTAGCGGTCGCCCAGGTCGGTCACAAAGAGGTCCGACCGGGCGCTGCCAAAGGGATCGCCGCCCATGGCCGTACAGAAGCAGGTGGGGCGGGGGCTTACGCAGGCACGGGCGATAATGACCGTCTGCTGTCGCCGGGCGACATAATAGGGATCAGGTTGTCCGGCGGCGTACACGGCATCGAGCACGGCGATGGCGCGCAGGTCGCAGGGAGCGGCGCCCAAAAGCACGGCTGGCTTGGCGGCCTCGCCCGGCTCGATCCTCATGCTGCCGGCTACGGAGCGGTAGCGGAAAAGCGTCTCCGTCTGTGGCAGGAAAACGTTGCGTGGTGACACGGTGCTGGGCGGCTGGCCCCAGGCCACCTTATCAGCGGGCGCCAGCGCTCTGTAGACGGTCGCCCCATTCTGGGCCTGCGGGGCGTAGACGGTGCGTTCCTCGCACAGGAGGTCCACAAAGGCCTGCCATTGCTCGTACGTTACGGCCCAGGCGGGCGGTGGCTCGTGGGATACCGTAGCGCTCATCCTTGTTCCTCCTTGGCCACACCGCGCGCCTGTGCATCGAGCTCCAGGCCAGTACCCGGCCCGAAGAGGTCCTCCACGATGTGGTTGAGTTTGTCGGTCAGGTGTACCAGGGAGATGCCCATTGGACAAGCGCGCTCGCAGGCGCCGCAGCGCGCGCAGCGCCCCGCCTGATGGTAGGCACGGATGATGTGCCAGAACTGGACGCCCTTGGGTTCGACGCCACCGGGCGCCCAATGCGGTTGGCTGTGATCGACAAAGCACTCGGGGCAGTAACACAACGGGCAGGCCTCACGGCAGGCATAGCAGCGGATGCAACGCGCCGTTTCGGTGGCAAAGGCGGCCCAGCGTTCGGCCGGGCTCTGCGCGCCCGCCCCATCAGCCAAGTTGCAGTTGGGCGTGTGCGCCAGCGGCTCACCCAGGGTGAAATCGCCCTGGGGAGCGGGGGCGTCGCAAGCCTGGCAGGCCCGACAAAGGTATTCCTGGCGCGGCAGCCGGATCTCATCGGTGTGGGTCCTGAGGAGGATTTCATCCTCCACTTCTGCGGCGGCCAGCACCGTGGCTGGCGTTTCTGCCTCGATGCGGCGCCGATCGATGATGCCGACGCAGGGGACAGCAATGATGATCACCTGCTCGCGCTCAATCTGGTGCTCCTGAAGGAGCACGGTGAGCGACCTGGCTTCGCAACCGCGCGCAACGATGCCCACGCGCTGGCCGGCCAGGTTACACAGAAAGCGCGCCAGGTTGCTCTCGGAAAAGCCATCGAGCACCAACCGCCCGGCCTCCGTGGGAGTGCGCGCATGAAGTGGGCGGCTGCGTAGCGGCAGTGAGCCTCGCTCAAAGCCCAGCACGACATCCACGCGGCCGGAACTCAACAACTCGCTGGCCAGGGCGCATAGTCGCTGTGTTGCTTCGTTCATCGCTCACCAGTCTGCACCAAGACGGTGGCGGGCCCCAGATCGCGCGCCGCTGCCTTAGCCTCAGCCGCCAGTGTGTTGAACGGACGATCAGGAAGAGGGCTGCGCCAGTAGAGGTGAATGCGCCCCTGCTCGACCCCCAGATACTCTAGAAACTGGCATAGGGTGCGGAGGCGACGTTGGGCCAGACGTGACCCATCACGGTAGTGGCAGCTTTCGGCCTCACAGCCGACCAGGAGGATGGCGTCAAAGCCCTGTTGCAGGGCATTGAGGAGCAGAAAAGGGCTCACCCGACCCGAGCAGGGCACACGCACCACCTGGTCGCGGCCGTTTTCGGCGACCTGGTCGACTTGAGCCCGCTCCGAAGGGGTATAGTAGGCCCAGTTGCAGACAAACGCCAGCAGGCGTGGTTCCCAATCTACTGCGCTCATAGGCGCGCCTCCACCGGTTCCAGCCGCCCCACCTCACAGGCCCGCACCTGCCGCAACAATTCACCATCCGCAAAGGAGGGCACCGTAATGGCATTGGACCGGCATGCCGCCGCGCAGATGCCGCACTGCAGGCAGCGCACCGCACTGACGGTAGCGACCTTTTTCTGTTTGCCCAGGACCCTACGCACCTGCAGTGCAATGGCCTGGTAGGGGCAGAGCTCTGCGCACTGGCCGCAGCCTGCACAAATACGCTCGTTCACCAGGGCGCTATCGCGGTCGGGCTCGATGCCCAGGCGCAGCGCAACGGCGCGGATGGCCGCCATGATATCCGATAGCCGCACTCCTCGCGGACAGCGGTGGTAGCACTGGTCACAGGCCGAGCAGAACCAGATGGTGGGGCTCGTCAATAGGGCCTTGCTCTGCCCCATTACCGCCAGCCGCAGCAGCCGCCGTGGATTGTACGCCGGGTTCCACCACTGGATGGGGCAGACTGCAGTGCATGTGCCGCAGGAAAGGCAGGTATGCAGCTGCTCGCCCCCAGGCTCGGCCATTACCTGAGCCATCAGATCAGGTGTTTTTCCCATTGACACTATCCCTCATGTCAGCGAGCGAGGGAGGCCAAAGGGCCCAAAGTGGGCTCCGGGTACTCCCTCAGGGTTTCGGCCACGCCGGGCACATCGGGCCAGCGACGCAAGCGAGAATCGAGCTGTGCGCGGGCGGCCTGATTCTCTGCTGCGATCTGAGCCGGGTCCATGGCGCGCAGGGCTTCATCCATCTCGCGGATCACCCGCGCGTACTTTTGCCCTTCGGCTGCCGAGATCCACTCGACCCGGAAACGCTGCGGTGAGATGCCCATCTTCTCCAGCGTTCCCGCCAGCCGCTCGAAACGCCTGGCGGCATGCTGCTGGCCGGTGATATAGTGGCAGTCCTGCGGATGGCAGCCCGAGACGAGGACCATCCCGGCCCCGCGCCGAAAAGCCTCGAAAACAAAGTCAGAATCCATGCGCGCCGAGCACATCACCCGGAGGCCGCGCGAAGACGCAGGATACTGAAAGTGGCTGGAGCCGGCATTATCCGCGCCGCCGTAGGAGCACCAGTGGCACATAAAGGCCATGATTTTGCGCTCCGGCTGCACCGCCATCAGCGCGCCGATCTGCGCGATGATCTGGGCATCGGTAAAGTGGAACTGGGTGATGGCGTTGTGCGGGCATTCGGCCACACATGCGCCGCAGCCATGGCAGCTCGCCGGCACGATCTGGGCCGCGCTGCCCGGCTCGACGATGATAGCCTTGTAGGGGCACTTGGTGGCGCAGATGCCGCACTTTTTCCCCTGGGCGCTGATGCAGCGCTCAGGCCAGGCATAGGCGACTGTGGGCTCGATCAACTGGCTGTCGGTGGAGAGGATGCGCGCTGCTCGTGAGGCTGCTGCCGACCCCTGGGCTACTGCCGCCGGGATGTCTTTCGGCCCCTGATCCGCGCCGGCCAGGAAAACGCCCTCGATGGGCGTATCGACTGGGCGCAGTTTGGGGTGATACTCGGTGAAAAAGCCGTTTGTATCTCGGGGGATGGTCAACCTTTCAGCCAGCTGGCCCGAGTCGCTGCGCGCCTCGGCTGCGGTCGAGAGCACGACCAGCTCCGTCTCCAGCTCGATCGTCTGGCCGATGGAGATATCCTCGGCGAGCACGCGCAGGTTGTGCGTGACCGGGTCTTCGCTGATGGCGGCTGGGCGGCCCTGTACGAAACGGATACCCATCTCCCGCGCCCGCTGGTAGAACTCCTCATAGCCCTTCGAGGGCGTACGGATATCCATATAGAAGATGGTAATATCCAGATCGGGCTGGTTCGTCTTGAGCGCCACGGCGTTCTTGATGGTGTACATGCAGCAAAAGCCCGAACAGTACAGGTGATAGCGCGCATCGCGCGAGCCTACACACTGCACCAACGCGAGGCTGTGGGGCGCTTGCCCATCTGAGGGACGGACCACTGCGCCGGCGGTGGGACCCGCCGAGTTACTTAGCCGTTCCAATTCCAGCCCCGTCAAGACGTTGGGGTAACGGCCATAGCCGTATTCAGCCATTGGTGAGGGGTCCATCACATCAAACCCGGTCGCGACGACCACCGCGCCCACATCCAGCTCATGCTGTTTGGGCTTTTGGGCCAGATCGATGGCGTCGAGCTTGCCGCAGGCCTCCACGCACTGGTAGCAGTGGATGCAGTGGTCCATGTCAATAGCATAGACCAGCGGCACGGCCTGCCCATGTGGCACATCGATCGCCTTGCGGGGGGCGATGTTGGCTTCGAATTCGTTCGGGACCTCGATGGGGCAGACCTTGGCGCAGGCGCCGCAGCCATTGCAGCGCTCTGCGATGACATAGCGGGGCTGCTCTTCTACCGAGACGTGGAAATTGCCGATATAGCCCTCGACCTTTTGCACGGTCGCTGGGGCCAAGATAGTGACCTTGGGGTGACGCGACGCGTCAACCATCTTGGGGGCCAGAATTCATATGGAACAGTCCATCGTCGGGAAGGTCTTGTTCAGCTGTGCCATCCTCCCCCCGATGGAAATTTCCTTCTCCACCAGCACCGTCTCGATGCCCATATCGCCCAGGTCCAGGGCGGCCGAGATGCCAGCAATGCCGCCGCCGATGACCATGGCTCGCTTGGTGACCGGCACCCGGATGGAGTCCAGGTCCGTCAGGTAACGCACCTTCGCCACGGCGCCCGCGACCAGGTCCTTGGCCTTTTCCAGAGCAGCTTCCGGTTCGTGGCTGTGCACCCAGCTAACCTGCTCGCGGATGTTGGCCATTTCCATCAGGAATGGGTTCAGCCCCGCCTCGGCTACACACTTGCGGAAAGTGGGCTCATGCAGGCGCACGCTGCAGGCAGCGACTACCACCCGGTTCAGGCGCTTTTGGCGAATATCCTGCTTGATGAGCGCCTGCCCCGGGTCGCCGCACAGGTAGAGATAGTCACGGGCCACCACCACCCCGGGCAACTGCATGGCATACTCCGCCACCGCTGCTGTGTCGATCACGCCGGCAATGTTGGATCCGCAATGGCAGACGTATACACCGATGCGGGCAGCATCCTCCCCCTGATTAGCCATGTTCACAACAGCTCCTGCAGCAACCTGGCCACCACCTGACGGCGCGACTTTTGCGCCACTTCCTCAGGAGTGGCGAGAGATAGCGCCTCCTTGGGACAGTATATGACGCACTGGGGCTCAGTATTATCCGCACAGAGGTCGCACATGGCGACCTTTTTTGTCCTGGGGTTGAGGAGGATGGCGCCGAACTCGCATGCACTGACGCACCAGCCACAGCCGTTGCAGCGATCCGCATCCACGCGGATGGTGCCTATATCGGGGCGCTGGCTCAGGGCGTCGCGCGGACAGGCTACGACACAGGGCGCATCCTCGCAATTGCGGCAACTGACCGAGAGCATCACGGTGGGCTCGATGCGCACGTTGCGGATGCGCGAGCGAAGGGTATCAAACTCTCCCTCCTTGGTAGCCGAGCAGATATATTCGCAGAGCTGACAACCTATACACTTGTCGGGATCACAAACAATGTGGCGGTGTGTCACGGTCCTATGCCTCCGGTCCGTCGACGCCGATATCCTCGGCAATGTCGTCCATGCCCAATTCCCTCAGCTTTTGGCGTGGGATCAGCCCGTTTGCCGTCCAGCCGCGCGCCTCATAGTAGTCATCGATCTCCAGGCGCAGTTCCTCGGGAGTGATATAGTGACCCTTGGCCGGCCCATCGGGGATCGGTTCGTGCGTCAGGCGATAGGGGAGGTCATCATCCGCTCGGGTCCAGCCTTCGCGGATATTGAACGCCTTCTTGAGGTTCACCGTGCGCTCGCCGAGCTGCTTCAGCTCCGCAGGCGACATGGGGATGCCGGTAACCAGGGTGTAGAGCTCTGAGGCCTCGGCAAAGAAATCCTTAAAGCAGCCGCGCAGGAATTTGCAGAGGACCAGGTCATCGTACACGGCGGCCAGGTCCTCCTTCTCGCTGGCGATCTTGCCGCGCCCCTTTTCGGCCGTGAAGCGGTTCACTTCGCCCTTGACATCGGCCTCATAGGCCAGCGAGCGGTTGTGGCAGCCGCCGCGAGTGCCTACGGCCAGGCTCATGGCAAAGGTCTTGAGGCTACGCGGATCGTACCCGGGCATCTCCAGGCCCTTGATGTGCATGGCGAATTGGTCCGAGCCGCGGCCAAGTTGGGCCGAGGCGCGCTTGACGCCCTCGGCCAGCAGGTTACCCAGGCCCTCGCGCCGTGCGATCTTGGGTACCAGCGCCACGGCCGCCTCGTGGTTGCCAAAGTGGAGGTCGAGCCCGTCGCATTCGCTGGCGTTGAGGATGCCGCGCTCGTAAGCTTCCATGGCCCAGCCAATCGAGACGCCGGTGCTCATGGTATCCAGCCCATTGCGGTCACACAGCTCCGCCAGCCGGATGATGGCGGGGAAATAAGAGATGCCGAGGTTCGGCCCCAGGGCGTACAGGCTCTCATAATCGACCGAGACGCACGCGCCGGCATAGGGGCCGTTGTGCACGGCCGCAATCTGCTCGCAGGCAATCACGCAACCCGAGCAGCCGACGGCCTTTTGCGTGAATTGCTGGTGCATCACCTCGCCCGAGACCTCTTCAGCGTACTCAAAGGTGGTCTGCTGAAAGTTGCGGGTAGGCAAGACGCCAATGCGGTTCATGACCAGCACGTTGGAGGGGGTGCCCAGGATGCGGTACTTTTCGGTCGCAGCGCCCTGAGCTGCCTTGATCAGAGGCAAGGAGCGGGCCTTGAGCCCCTCCAGGTCGGCCACGCGGATGGCATGGGTCCCGCGGAGGGCAATGGCCTTGAGGTTCTTGGCGCCCATCGTTGCCCCATTGCCCGTGCGGCCCGCCTGCCGCCCACGGTCGTTGCCGATGCAGGCATAGCGCACCCGGTTCTCGCCGCCCGGGCCGATGCTCGCAACTCGCACGTTCTCATCGCCCAGCTCCCGGCGGATGGCCTCTTCAGTCGCAAAGCATTCCAGGCCCCGCAGATGGGTGGCATCGCGGAACTCGACGGTGTCGTCATCGATGAAAAGGTAGGTGAGGCCCTGCGCCTGGCCCGTGATTGCGATGCCGTCATAGCCTGCACGCTTGAGCGCGAGCGAAAAATAGCTCGAGGCCAACGAATCACCGATAAAGCCGGTTAGGGGCGACTTGCTTGCAACCCCGTGCTTGGTGCCTACGGGCACGATGGTGCCGCCGAAAGCGCTGGCAGCAAAGCAGAGGGCGTTTTCCGGCCCTAAAGGGTCGGCGCCGGGCTTGGCCGTTTCGTAAAGCAACCGCGTGGCCAGCGCCACGCCGCCCACGTAGGTCTTGAGATAGCTCTCGTCGACGTGGGTGACCCAGCTCTTGCGCTCGGTCAGGTCGATGCGTAGAATAGCGCCGGTGTATGAGTACACACCTATCCTCCTGCCTCAAGGCACATAAGAATCAAAGGCTGATTCCCGTCCACGGATGTTTCGAGGTCAGTGGCGGCAAAGCGACCCCCGACGTTGAAATAGTAGGGACTGATGAGATCATAGGTCTGGGGAACGATGATCTGGCTCAGGAGGGAGGGGAAGCGCTCAGCCAATAACACAACAATATCACGAAGCGCTGCCGAGTTGTGAATCTGGAACTCGGTTTGGCGTTCTCCGGTCAGGCGACGGGCAAGGCCAAGGAATTCTACGGTAATGCGCACCTATACCTCCTTACTGCCGCAACTCAACGCTGGGGGGAGGGGCGATACAGGGCATAGCCGTGATGTTGATTTCTGGGGAACTGTCGAGACCCTATCAGATAAAGTATACCATATTAGTCTTGTTCTTCAACAGCCATTTCTGTAGACAGGATTGCGCTTTTCGGCCTATATAACAGGCGATTCGGCGCCATTTGGTCAGGCCGTATGGCTTGCGCATGGCGATCCCTGTGGCCCACGAAGTATACTATCGTAGCGCTGCGACTAATAAAAAGGTGGGCGTAAAGTGGCCACTGTTGGAGGACAGGACCGTGAGGTTACGATCATATTGGACGGGGGTGCGCCGTTGGATGGACCTCGGAACGGAGTGGATGGAACGCATGTGGCTGCACGACAACCGGGCAGTTGGGCAGCGCGGTGCGGGAGAGCATCGCTGGACGTGGGTCTGGCTGGGCCAGGATGCGGCTGACGCCGATATCGATGAGCTGGTGCGCCAGGTGCATGAGGAGGTGCTCAGGCTGCCTGTGCCGTTGGGGATTGGTGATTTTATGATCACCGTTTCAGCCTGGGGGCCGCGGCGCGACGGCGCGGGCGAGACGATCTACCTGGAGGCACGCCAGTCGGGACGCAGTGATATGATGCAGGATGATCTGGCTATGCGCCAGCGGTCCAAGGTGATCCAGTTGGGTGATCTGGCCCGTGGCCACGTGATTGCCCGGCAAGATTGGATCGACGGCAGGGTAAAGGAGCAACTGCGCCGTGTCTTGCAGCTCTACCGACCCTCTCGGCAATGGCGCATCGTGCAAATCTCCCTTTTTAGCGTGGGTGAGGCCTACCTGAAGTTGGTGGCGAACGCGAACTGATGGTTGTAGCCAACTCGCTTGTGATAACCCGTGCCGATGGCCTATAATGGGTGCATCGGCACCTTTATTACACGTGCGGAGGCAAGAGATGACGGTTTTGGCGAGCAGCAAATGGCGCGAGGCCCTGGTGGCGCGGGTGCACGAGCAATACAAGGACCGCTACCCCCGCTCGGGCCAGGCCTATGCGCGAGCGCTGCGTTATCTGGTAGATGGCGGCAGCCATGCAGCACGCATGTTCGACCCCTATGCTTTTCGCATCGAGGCAGCGCATGGCTCGCAAGTGCGCGACCTGGATGGCCACGATATCATTGACTACTGGCAGGGCCACTATGCCAATATCTTGGGGCACAATCCTCCTGAGGTGACGGGGCCCCTGGCGCAGGCCTTTGGGGCAGGTTGGGGCCTGCAGACAGGGATTCCAGACGAGGCGCAGGCGGACCTGGCCGAGTTGCTCTTGCGCCAGACGGGTGACGAACGGGTGCGCTTTACTACGGCAGGTAGCCTGGCCACCATGTACGCTATCATGCTGGCGCGTGCCTTTACGGGGCGGGAGGTTGTCCTCAAAGCGGCGGGCGGCTGGCATGGCTCACAGCCCCTGGCGCTCCGCGGCACCCACTTTGGCCGCGAGGGCTTTGGCGGCATGGACTCGGCGGGCCTGCCAGAGCAGGCCTCGCTAGAGACGCTGGTGACGCGCTTTAACGATGTTGATGCCCTACACGATGTCTTTCGCCACTACGGTGACCGGCTGGCTTGCTTCATCGTTGAGTTGTGCCCCGGCAACGGCGGTTTTATGCTCGCAGATCCGGCTTATGCGCGGGCAGCGCGAGAGTTGACGCAGCGCTATGGGGCGCTGTTGATTGTCGATGAGATCATTACCGGCTTTCGCTTCTGTGCAGGAGGGCTGCAAAAGCTTTACGGCATCAAAGGGGACCTCACGACTTTTGGCAAGATCATCGGTGGGGGAATGCCTGTTTCGGCCGTTACTGGCCGGGCTGATCTGATGAACCAGGCGGGCAAGGCGGGCGGCAATCGTGTGCTGTTCGGCGGCGGCACCTTTTCGGCCCATCCTGCCTCAATGCAGGCCGGCAAGATCATGCTCGATCACCTCTCGCAGCACGAGGCCGAGATTTACCCGCATCTGGCGCAGATGGGTGAGCGCCTGCGCGATGGCATCGAGAGCGTCTTTGCCAGCCAGGGCATCCTGGCACGGTGCACCGGGCGAGGCAATGCTGCTGTGCCGGGCGGCGGTTCGTTGATTCAGGTGCACTTTCCCCATAAGGAAGAACTGGCTCTCGATTCTCCGGATGTGGTATGGAATCCGCAGTACTGCGACATCGTGCTGCGTGAGCAGGTCCTCAAGCAGGCGCTCCTGCTGCGTGATGTGAACGTCAGCCACGGCCTCGGCGCCGTCTCCATGGCGCACACCGAGGCGGACCTGCAAAAGACCCTGGAGGCGTTTGCCTATGCGGCCGGCCTGATGGCCGAAGCGCGGCGAAGCGCCTGAGCTATTGCAGACCGGTAAACGCGAACTCTGCCGAGACACGGAGCCACAGAGGAGACAACGTGTCCTCCGTGGCTCCATGTCTCGGCGAAGCGTTCCTTTTCAGTCAGGGCGAGTGCAGGCGCGTCACCGCTGGCGGGAGCTGCCCACCAGGAACCCGGCGATGAACCCGACCGCGATGGGCATCAGGCCCATACCCATACCGCCCATGAACCCCATGCGCATAGGCCACATGCCATAGCGCATCATGTGCCTCATGCGCATCCTGCCCCAGGGCATCCCCTCATAGGGCACCTCATGCACGCCCCCACAGATGGGGCAATAGCATACCTCCACCTTGGGCTGCGCTTGTTGCTGTTGCCCTTGCCCGGTTTCTGGTTGCTGCATAGCATCCTCCCTACAAATCCGCTGTGATGTGGGCTTGCGCCCACCCACCAACGCTGCAAGGGCCATGCCACGGGGGATTGCTCAGGGCGCGGGGTGCTCCTGCCAGTTCACACGCCCTGCGGGGCGCGCATATCCGGCAATGAGTTTCACTGAAATCTCACGAGTCGCTTTGCCCGCAGAGCGAGCGGCGCTCGATGCGCGTAATCTTGTCGATGCGCACGGCGTGACGGCCGCCAGCAAAGGGGGTAGTCAGCCAGGCATCGAGGATCTCTTCGGCCAGTCCCTCGCCGATGACGCGGGCGCCCAGGCAGAGGACGTTGGCATCGTTGTGGGCGCGGGCCATGCGCGCCATGTAGGAATCGGTGACCAGGGCCGCCCGAATGCCCGCTACCTTGTTGGCGGCCAGGCTCATGCCGATGCCGGTGCCGCAGATGAGGATGCCCGAATCACATTTTCCCCCAGTGACGCAATCCGTCACGCGCAGGGCGTAATCGGGGTAATCCACGCTCTCAGGGCCGTGCGTGCCCAGGTCCAGCACCTCGTGCCCGCGCGCTTTGAGCAGATCGACCAGCCGGGCTTTCAGGGCGACGGCGGGATGGTCACTGGCGATGGCAATACGCATATTTCTGTTCCTTCCTACAGCTCTCCTGGCTCAAGGGAAGATCTTGCCCGGGTTCAGGATCCCATTGGGATCAAAGGCCTCTTTGAGACGGCGCTCGAGAGCAATCTGGTGGGCATCGAGAGCCAACGGCAGGTAGCTGCGCCGGGTGGCGCCCACGCCGTGCTCACCGGTGATTGCACCGCCCAGTGAGATGGCCAGGCGGTAGATCTCTTCCAGCAGGCCAGGCAGCCCGGCCTCCCAGCGCTCCATGGGCAGGTCGTCTTTGAGGATATTGACGTGAACGTTGCCGTCGCCGGCATGGCCAAAGCAGACCACGCGGATGCCGGAGCGGTCAGCGGCAGTGTGGATCGTAGAGAGCAAGCGCGGAAGCTCTGCGCGCGGCGCCACCACATCCGCCATGACATTCACGGGGCTTTCCGCTTTCAGCGCTTCCAGAACGGCTTTCCGCGCCTCCCACAAGCGCTCGCGCGTTGGCCGGTCCTGGGCCACCAGCACATCGAGCGCGCCGCCCGCCAGGCAGATCTCGCCGACCTGGTCGAGGGCGCTATCAACCTCATCTCGCGTGCGGGCATCGATCTGGATCAGGAGCAGGGCCGTGGCGTCGTGATAGGGCACCTCTTTGCCCAGCATACGCTCCGAAGCGTGCACGGCGTCGCGTTCCATGAACTCGATGGTGGTGGGAATCACGCGCTGCCGGATGATCTCCGCCACGGTGTTGGCAGCCTGCGCAAAGGAATCAAAGGGCACCAACAGGTCTACCCGCTCCGGCAAGAGGGGTAGCAGGCGGAGGATGACACTGGTCACTACGGCCAGGGTCCCCTCCGAGCCGACGATGAGCTGTATCAAGTTGTAGCCGGTAACATCTTTGACCCGCTTGCCGCCCAGATGAAGGATCTCACCCGTGGGGAGCACGGCCTCCAGGCCACAGACATAATCGCGAGTCACGCCGTATTTGACGGCGCGCGGCCCCCCGGCATTGTGCGCGATGTTGCCGCCGAGACAGCAGGAATCGGAGCTTGCAGGGTCGGGGGGGTAAAAGAGCCCCTCCTGTTCAACAGCGCGGTGCAGATTGCCGGTGATCACACCCACCTGAGCGGTGACCATCAGATTCTCGTGGTCGATCTCGATAATGCGGTTCATGCGCTCGAGAGAGAGCACAATGCCCCCACACACCGGCACCGCGCCGCCAGAGAGCCCATAGCCGCCCGTGCGCGGTGTCACGGGCACCCGGCGCTCGTTAGCCAGGCGCAACACCTGCGCTACCTCTTCTGTACAGGCTGGCTTGACGACCACCTCAGGCTCGGCCCGCAGGCCGGCCGTCTCATCGTGGCTGTAAGGCTCGAGGGCCTGGGGGGCGGTAAGGACATTGGCGTTGCCGACAATGGCAACCAGTTCTCGTACAAGGGAATCATCCACCTGGGAATACACGGCCCCGCTCCATTCTTGAGACAGCAAAACCAGGTAACCAGAGCATACCACAAAAGTGTGTGGTGGGCAACAGCGATCAGGCAATGGTGCCTCTGTACGTAAGGTTCCATTGGCAAATTGACGCTGGCCACGTTGTGTGTGAGAATAACCTGGACTCTTCCTGCTACCCATACCCGAAATGGCATGGGATGTGGAGTTGCCGATCAACTCGATGGAGGCTGCGATGTCTGCTTCTTCTGTGGAAAGCCTGCACGACGAGCTACGCCAGGATCTCTTACCCTGGTTGCTGCTGCCGATGGCCGTGGTAGGGTTTCTTTTGGCCCTGCTGGATATTACTTACGCGCCGCCGCCTTCACCGACCGCTCTGGGCTTTCTCATGCTCTTTCTGGCCGGCGCTCTATGGTGGGCGCGCCATAAGGATACAAACACGATCACCTGGGCAACCATCCTCACCATGGTCTTTGTCGTCGTGCTGGCCTGGCACTGGTTGCCGGTGCCTGGGCTGCGCTATGCACTCGTCCTTCCCGTGATTGTAGCGGGGATCAGCCGTGGTCCGCGCGGCGCGGTGGTGATAGGGGCGCTGTCTGTACTGCTCCTTTTCGCTGACGCCTGGCAAGTGGGACTGCGTGAGAGCAGTAATGAACTGCTGGGCAGCGCAGCAACCCTGGCGGTTGCGACCTATCTGGCCTATGTGTCGGAGCGTGGCCAGCGGGCCACGCTGGGCTGGGCCTGGAATCGTTACGAACACGCGCGACATGCCCTCGATGATGCACGCGATCGGCAGGCTGAGTTGAGGCAAGCTTTGAACGATCTGGCCCTGGCCCAGCGCGAGAGCACTCGCCTCAACAACTTGCTCACAGCCTCACGAGCTGCGCTTGAGGACGCCAGCCGGGCCAAGGAGAAGTTCGTCGCCAATGTGAGCCACGAGCTGCGAACGCCTCTCAACATGATCATCGGCTTTAGTGATGAGATCTTGACGCGACCCGAGACCTATGCGGCCGAATTGCCGCCAGACCTGTTGGAGGATGTGGCCGCGATCAAGCGCAACAGCGAGCACCTGGCGCGCTTGGTTGATGACGTCCTCGATCTGGCCGAGACCGAGACGGGGCACATGCGGCTAATGCGAGAGGATGTCTGTATCCGCGACCTGCTGATCGAGGCGGCCGAAGCCGTGGCCTTGCTCTTTGAAAAGAAAGGCTTGCAGCTCACGCTCGATGTCCCCGAGGAACTGCCATGCGTCTACTGCGACCGGGTTCGCATCCGCCAGGTCGTTCTGAACTTGCTCAGCAATGCGGGGCGATTCACGGAGGAAGGAGGCGTGACCATTCGGGCTGTCGTAGAGCAAGATCTCATCACCGTGAGTGTGGCCGATACAGGGCCCGGTCTGGAGCCCCAGAAGAGGGAGCGCCTCTTCCAACCCTTTGAGCAAGGTGATCCCTCAATTCGCCGGCAGGTCGGTGGCAGTGGCCTTGGGTTGGCCATCAGCAAGCAACTGGTCGAGATGCACGGTGGCCGCATTTGGATGGAGGGCGAATTGGGCAAGGGTACCACAGTAAAGTTCTCATTGCCCTTGCAAGAGCGCTCTCTGAAAAGGGATGTGCGCACATGGTTCAACATCTATCACGAGTACACCCCGCGCTCACAGCGTTCCCTGGCGCCAAAGCCCGAAGCCAAGCCCGGGCTGGCCATCGTGGAGAGAGGCAACACACTGCAGCAACTCGTGGCGCGCTATCTGGATGACCTCGACCCTGTTATCGTACACAGTCTGGTGCAGGTTCGCGAGATGGTTGACCTGGGCGTGGTAGCCGGCGTTCTGGTGAACGCCAACAACTGCCCTGACCCCACTTCGCTGAGCGAGCTGGCTGGCGCTGCCTTTGATGTCCCCATCATCTCCTGCTGGGTTCCAGAGGAGAGCGATGGGCCGCAGGGGCCAGGCGTGCGAGACTATCTCGTCAAGCCGGTACTGCACTCGAAGGTGCTGGCCAGTCTCGACCGGATTGCCCCTGATGCGCGCCTGGTCCTGGTCGCGGACGATGATCCAGAGGCGAGGCAGCTCTTCAGCCGCGTGCTTACTCGCTCGGGGCGCCAGGTGCTCACGGCTGCCGATGGGGAGGCCGCGCTGCACCTCCTAAGGGATCGTCGCCCCGACCTGCTGCTACTGGACATGGTCATGCCGCACAGAGACGGTTTTGCCGTCCTGCAGGAAAAAGCGGCGGATCCAGAAATTGCCAGCATCCCGGTGATTGTGGTGTCGGCCAGGGACCCGGAGCGGCAACCCATCGTGAGCAAGAGCCTGACGGTCACGCGGCAGCGAGGGCTTTCGGCGCGTGACCTGGTGCTAGGGGTTCAGGCCATCATAACTGCTCTCGGGCCGCGATTTGGCGTTCCAGCTCAGCCCGGAACTGGCGGCCCATCACAGGCTTCCGGATAAAGCCGGCGGCTCCCAGAGATCGAGCCAGCTCCTCCTGTGGTAAGACAGTGCAGATGACTACGGGTATGGATGATGTGGCCGGATGGTGCTGCAGGCGGCTCAGCACCTCCCAGCCATCCACATCCGGCAGCATGACGTCCAGAATGATGAGGTCAGGCTGCAACCCGTTGGCCATGTCGATGGCTTTCTCAGGGTCTGTAGCACCGACCACCTGAAAGCGGGTATTGCGCACAAAGCGCTGCCAGAGTTGGAGCGTGTCCTCGTTATCTTCGATGGCCAGAACGACGACTTGGTCGGCTTGGCGCAGACGTACGCGGGCGCTGGGCGCCCCGCCAAAGTTGCCCACCAGCAGCTGGCCGCGGAACAACTCGACTAGCTGGCGCGCCAACCTGAGATTTGTCTCTGGCCAAGGCCCGCAAGTCCCCTGGCCCGTTGCCACGACCACTGCCACGTCGATCTCTACGCTGCCCTGGCCATCGTGCCTTGCTGTCACTGTGACTTTGCCACCGGGGACGCTTGAGATCGCCGCCGTGAGCAGATTGAGCAAAACCTGTTTCAGCACCGTATCGGCCATGGCCACCGGGGGCAGGCCTGCTGGCATGATGGCATCGAGAATGACCGCGCTACGCTCTGCCAATGCCTGCACCAGCCGGATCGCTTCGCATGAGACCCGCTCTACCTCAGCCGTGCGGTTGCCCTGGGAATCTGCCACCCAGAGCAGTTCGCGGTTGACCTCTGCGTCGCCCAGCGCCACACCGTCTGCTTCTGTATTTGACGAAGAAACAGGAGCGAATTCCAGAAGGCCATGGTGAGCACGCAGATAGCTGGCCAACACACGCAGGGCTGTAGATTGCTCACGGCGCAGGTGGCGTGCTGTGATCCCCAGGCGGTCTGCGACAGCGGCCTGGGTCAACTGCTCCACATAGCAGTAGTAGAGGATGTGGTAATGGCGCCACGCCTTTGACGTGGGGGGTTCCCCCATAGCAGGGTGGAGGGCCTCGATGGATTTTTCCAGTGCGATTCGTAGGGCAGTGGCTGGGTTGGGTGTGCGATCCAGGCGCAGTGAATCGACCAGCGGGCTCTTGCGCAGAGCTTCGAGATCGTAGAGATGGGCCAGGGCCTGGCGAACCTGCTCCTGAAATCCATCGAGTTGCTCCATGTCCGCAGCCAGTCCAGTTTCGAGTCCTTGCCGTGTCCGAAAAGCTATTGTGAGCGCCCAGCCATTGTGATATTATAGGAGCAGTGTTCCGCGCGTGCAAGCAAAGGCCAGAGATCACTGGCTATGCACAATTGCTTCCAGATACCTGGCTCCAGGGGGAAAAATGATGATGGTACCAGCACGAGCTGCAGCGGTGCGGCGCCCGGGCCGCTGGCGAGCCTGGCATCGCTGGCTACGCAGGAACTGTGATGGTTGGTTTTTCGCTTCGCCGTGGATCATTGGCTTTTTCCTGTGGACCTTGGGTCCTATGGTGGCATCGTTTGGCCTTGCTTTTACCGAGTGGGACCTGATCACGCCGGCCAGGTTTGTGGGTCTGGAAAACTTGCGCACCATGCTCAGCGACCGCCTCGTCGCTCAATCGCTGCAAGTGACCACTATCTACGCTGTCGCCAGCGTACCACTGCACATTGTCTTTGGCATGGCTCTGGCCCTCCTGCTCAACACCAAGATCGCTGGCCTGCGCTTCTATCGCACGGCATTCTACCTGCCGTCGGTTCTCTCGGGCGTGGCTGTCGCTTTGCTCTGGCGTTGGCTCTTCTCCACCGAGTTTGGCCTGATCAATCAGATCCTGGCATGTGTCGGCATTCAAGGGCCGAGCTGGTTGGGTGACCAGCGGTGGGCGTTACCGTCGCTCGTGCTGATGAGTATATGGGGGGTGGGTGGGGGCACAATCATCTTTTTGGCGGGGCTGCAGGGCATACCCACCGAGCTCTATGAGGCTGCTGAGGCAGATGGCGCACACAGTTGGCAGCAGTTGTTTCACATCACTTTGCCCATGATGACCCCCGTGCTCTTTTTTCAGCTCATTGCCGGGGTCATCAACGCTCTCCAGGTCTTTACGCAGGCTTTTATCATGACTAACGGCGGGCCCAACAATGCCACGCTCTTTGCCATCCTCTATCTCTATCGCAACGCCTTCGAGTATCAGCGCATGGGCTATGCAAGCGCACTTGCGTGGGTGCTTTTCATCTATATCTTGATTCTCACTTTGCTTATCTTCCGCTCCTCGACGAGCTGGGTCTATTACGAAGGCGATATTCGGAGAGGTTAGGGCTATGACGATACGACCCATGCCACGCCATCTGAAAGGTCTCCGACTTGGCCTCAAACAGCGCCGCAGGCTCACCCACGCGTTGGTTCATGCGGCCTTGCTGGTGGGCGTCTTTTTCATGTTCATCCCGCTTGCGTGGACTATTTCCACATCGCTCAAACCTGCCGGCGACGTCTATCTCTTCCCACCCAAGTGGATTCCCGACCCTGTGCGCTGGGAGAACTATCGGGAGGCTGTGACAGCGATCCCCTTTGCTCGTTATTTCTGGAACACGAGTGTTATCACTATTCTGAGCATCATCGGCAAAGTCATCTCGGTGACAATGGTGGCGTTTGCCTTTGCGCGCCTGCAGTGGTGGGGGCGCAATATCTTCTTCATGGTCATGTTGGCTACGATGATGCTGCCCACCCACGTGACACTCATCCCGCAGTTCGTCATGTTCAAGAGCCTTGGCTGGATCGACACCTTCCTGCCTTTGATTGTGCCCCAGTTCTTTGGCGGCCCATATCTCACTTTTCTGGCGCGCCAGTTCTTTCTGACGCTCCCGCGTGACCTTGATGACGCCGCGCGCATTGACGGGTGCTCCAGTCTGGTCGTATACTCGCGCATCATCCTGCCTATGTCCAAACCGGTCGTGGTTATGATTGTCATCTTTGTGTTCAACGGTCAGTGGAATGAGTTTCTGAATGCCCTGATCTATCTGCAGAGCCAGCAGCACTTTACCCTGGCTTTGGGGTTGCGCATGTTCCAGGGAGAGTCTGCTGCCAGTTGGCACTTGCTGATGGCAGCATCGCTGCTGACCATGTTGCCAGTACTCGCGCTCTTTTTCTCTGCCCAGCGCTACTTCATCCAGGGGATCGTGTTCACCGGCGTCAAGCAATGAAATACGTGTTCTGTGTACGTGAAGGAGGTCGAACGTAACTTGTCATATTGTCATGGCGAGCGAGGTGAAGTGATCTTTGCCATGGTGTGAGTCGCTGGCCCATACAGCCAAAGGAGGATACCAATGAACTGCTATCGAGGGATGAACCGACGCCAATTTCTGCAGGCTGCCGCGGCTGCCGGCGTGGGTTTGCTAGGGGCGGTGGCTTGCACACCGGCTACGCCTACCTCTGCCCCAACCAGCGCACCAACAACGGCCAGTGGCGAAGCTGCTCCAACGGCGGCGCCCGCTGCGACTGCAGCGGCTGAAACGGTCAAACTGACCTTTATCTGTGATACCATCAACCAGGGGCACGTACAGCTCAGAGATGCCTGGGCAAAGGCGTTTTCCGAGCAGCATCCCAATATCACTGTGGACCACCAACCGGTCCCGCAGGATTATGGGGTGAAGGTGCAGACGCTGTTTGCGGCCGGTACGCCGCCGGACATCTACCGCTATCTGCAAGAGACGACACCTATCGTGACGGTGGTGGCGAAAAAGATGCATCTGCGGCTGGATGATCTGGTCAACAAGGACAACTATGACCTGTCCGACTTTCGCAAGGATGCGGTCGGGCTGTACGAGTGGGAAGGCGGCTTGTATGCCTTGCCCCGCGACTATGGCAACCAGAACCTGTTCATTAACCTGGATCTGTTTGCTCAGGCAGGGATCCAGCCCCCACCGGTTGACTGGGAGGAAAAGGAGTTCACCTTTGAAAAGTTCCTGGATATTGCCAAGGCCTTGACCGTCAAGAAGGGTGACAGGACCGAACAATGGGGCTTCCTGGTCAATCGTGGCTGGCGGCCCTGGGCATCATGGGTCTATAACAATGGGGGAACAGTTGTCCACCGCGACGACAAGGGCGTAGCCACAGCCATTGCGCTGGATGAGGCGCCCGCTGTGGAAGCGCTCCAGTTCCTGCAGGATCTAATGTACGTCCATGCCGTCGCCCCGCGGCCCGACCTGGAATCCGAACTGGGTGGCTTTGACCTGTTTGCTACCGGGCGCGTGGGCATGATGATCAACAACCCCTCGTCTGTCAACCAATACCGCACCATCGAAGCTTTCAAGTGGGATATCGCCACATTGCCCATCGGCAAAGCGGAGCGGCGTGGTACGGGTGGTGGTGGGTCGGGCTGGGCCACTGGCGCCGCAACCAAACACCCTGCGGAAGCCTGGGAGTTTCTCAAGTTCATCTCCAGTGTGGAAGCCGAGACGGGCGAGGTGAAGATAGGGGCCACAACGCCGTCGCGCGTATCGGTTGTCACCGGCCCCGATTTCCTGGATCCAAGCAAGCCCCCGACCCATGCCAAAGGGTTTGCCCAGGCACAGGAATACGTCGTCCGTGACCCGGTTCACGTGAACTGGCCCGAGGTCTTTTCACGCATTGTGACCCCCGGCATGGACCAGCTTTGGAATGGCTCCAAGCCTGCGGCCGATGTGGTGAAGCAAATCAAGGCCGAGGGCGACAAACTCTTTGCCGGCAAGTAGTCGTTACACGCCAGTGGCGGCCAGGCAGCCTTCCCGGTCGCCACTGGCCTATCTTTAGAGGACAAGGCTGATGCCCACCAAACGGAGCGACCGTCCTAACGTAATCGTTTTCTTCACCGATCAGCAGCGCTGGGACACCACAGGAGCGCACGGTAACCCATTGCATCTGACACCCCATTTCGACCGTTTAGCGCAGGAGGGCGTGCATCTTGCGCGGACCTTTACGTGTCAACCGGTCTGTGCGCCGGCCCGGGCCAGCATGCAGACGGGCCTTTACGCCACGGCCACCGGTGTCTACCGCAATGGCCTCCGTCTGGAGCCGGCAGCGATGACTCTGGCGCGCTGCTTCGGTGCAGCCGGCTATGCGACTGGCTACATCGGCAAGTGGCACCTGGGCAGCCAGGAGCCTGTGCCGGCAGAAGAGCGTGGCGGCTATCAGTATTGGCTGGGCGCCAATCTGCTCGAGTTCGTCTCCGATGCCTATGACGCCGTCCTATATGACGGGGACAATCGACGGGTCAAGTTGCCTGGCTATCGAGTGGATGCCCTCACCGATGCTGCCATCCGCTACATCGATGCTCATCAGACTGAACCGTTCTTTCTGTTCGTCTCCTATCTGGAACCGCACTTTCAGAATCACCGCGACGATTACCCTGCTCCTGATGGCTACACCGAACCCTACATAGGGCGATGGCTGCCGCCGGACCTTGCGGCCCTCGGCGGCTCGGCCCATCAGCACATCGCCGGCTACTGGGGGATGGTCAAGCGGCTGGATGAAGCGCTGGGCCGCCTACTTGACGCCGTCAAGAGCCTGGATCTCTGGGAGAACACAATCATCCTCTTCACTTCCGACCATGGTTGCCATTTCAAGACCCGTAATGCAGAGTACAAGCGCTCTTGTCATGATAGCTCCATACGTGTCCCAACCGTCATGCATTTGCCCGGGTTGGATGGCCGCCGGGTGAGTGAGTTGGTCAGCCTGGTGGACCTGCCGCCTACCCTTTTGGATGCGGCGGGCCTGCCCGTCCCGTGTCACATGCAAGGGCGCTCACTTGTGCCCCTTCTGCGAGGTCATGCGGCCGATTGGCCGAGCGAGGTATTCATCCAGATTAGCGAGTCGCAGGTAGGGCGCGCTGTGCGGACTCAGCGCTGGAAGTATGCGGTGGTGGCGCCCGACAAAGAGGGCTGGCGCGACGCCGGCGCAACCCACTATGTGGAAGAGTTTCTCTACGATCTGCAGAGTGATCCCTATGAGTTGACTAATCTGGTCGGGCTGGATTCACATCGTGAGGTGGCTAACGTGCTGCGAGAGCGTCTGCTGCGGCGCATGCAGCAGGCAGGCGAGCCTGCGCCAGAGATCGACCCTGCTTGCAGCAGGAGTGCCGGGCAGCGGTGGGTAGCCGACCACGAGGTGTACATGTAGTGCGAGCTAACATAAATCCGCGTACGGTCTAGCGCCATGCCTCGACAGCTGCAGAGGTTGGTGCGGTCATGTTAATCTGTGCAGCGCCACGCTAACGCCCGGCCTCAACCAGGGAAGGGGGTCAGGCATGTCCGGCCGCCCCCAGGGAGGCGGCCGGACATGCCTGACCCCCAGAAGGCTCTGTACCGGGGTAGCGCGAAGCGTAGAGCCCGGTGGCCACGAAAGAGCGCCTCTGACGGCAGCCTGTTGGCCGTGAACTCGCTGGCGCATCTTGAATGCACCCCACCTGTTTGTGCCATTTGACACAAACGGCAAGAAGTGCGAGAATAATAGGGATGCGCATTCTTCGTGGACAAGTGGCTTATGCCTACCCAAGGCTGTGGCAGGTTCGATGCCGGTCCTGAGCGAAGGAGATATGACGGCATCGAACCTGCCACTCGTTTTGCGGCTGGGCCCTTGAGGTCAGGGACGGTGGAGACTCATGGTGGAGACTAGGGAAGTGTTGGATGTCCAGGTTGACCCCTGGCGCTGCACACGCTGTGGGGCTTGCCTGGCGGTGTGCCCGACCTACCGGGTATTGGGGCGCGAGACCGAGTCGCCCCGGGGCCGCCTGGCGTTAGCGCGGGCAATGAGCGATGGGCGCCTGGAGCCGGGGGCGCATACGGCTGAGCTGGCCTATCGCTGTGCGCTCTGTGCGGCCTGTAACAATGCCTGCCCCTCGGGGCTACAGGTGGACCACATTCTTCTGGGGTTGCGCAGCCAGTTGGCCAGCCATGACCTGTTGCCCGATGCCCTGAAGCGATTGCAGAGCGCCATCGCCCAGAAGCACAACATCCTGGGCGAGGAGCAGCAGTCCCGCGCGCTGTGGTACGAGGGCGATGGTATGGGCGACCGCATCAATAAGCAGGCGGAGATTGTCTACTTTGTAGGCTGTGTGTCGGCGCTCTTCCCTTCGGGCTACGCTCTGCCCCAGCAGACGGTGCGCCTGATGAAAGCCAGTGGGCTCGACTTTACCATCCTCGGTGGTGAGGAGTGGTGCTGCGGCTACCCGCTCGTGCTCAATGGGCGTGAGGATGCAGTAGCCGATATCGCCCGGAACCTGGTGCGCCACGTGCAGGCCCTGGGCGCGAAGACACTGGTTACCTCGTGCCCGTCATGTTACCATGCCTGGAAGCATATCTATCCGGAGATTGTGCCGGATATGAAGTTGGAAGTGTTGCACGTGAGCGAGCTGTTGGTGCGCCAGATTCGGGAAGGGCGCCTCAAGCTGCAGCAAGTCCCTCCGATGACCGTGACCTTTCACGATTCCTGCGACCTGGGGCGCCGCTCCAAGGTCTACGAGCCGCCGCGCGAGCTGATACAAGCCATTCCGGGGATCAAGCTGGTCGAAATGCGCGATAATCGCGCCAATGCCCTCTGTTGCGGCGGCGGCGGCAACATGGAATCGGCTGCGCCCAAACTGGTGGAGGAAGCCTCGGCCCGGCGTCTGCAGCAGGCCGTGGAGACCGGCGCGACGGCCGTTGTCACAGCCTGCCCCCAGTGCCGGCGCACGCTGACCGGCGCGGCGCGCCGTGGCAAGGTGCGCATGCGTGTGATGGACCTGGCTGAACTCCTGGCGAAGGCGGTACCGGAATGACTCTCACCGATAGCGTTCTGAATGAACTGCGCGAAATCGTCGGCGCCGAGTGGGTGCTGACCGCGCCTGAAGATATGCTCTGCTATGCCTATGACGGCACTTTTAGCGAGGGCCACCCCGATGCGGTGGTCCTGCCTGCGAGTGTGCCTGAAGTGCAGGCCATTGTGCGCCTGGCCAACCGCGAGGGGATTCCGATCATCCCGCGCGGTATGGGCAGCGGCCTGGCGGGCGCGACGGTGCCCTTTGAGGGCGGCATCGCCGTGACACTCACGCGCATGAACCGCATCATCGAGATCGACCCGGTCGATATGGTGGCTGTGGTCGAAGCCGGCGTTATCACCGGCGATCTGCAGAGTGAGGTGGAGGCCAAGGGGCTCTTCTTCCCGCCTGACCCCTCCAGCCTGAAGCACTGTACCATTGGCGGCAATGTGGCGTGCAACGCCGGCGGGCCCCGCTGCCTCAAGTATGGTGTGACACGCGATTATGTGATGGCCATCCAGGTGGTGCTGGCCGATGGACGTGTGATGCGCGTGGGCACCCGCACGGCCAAAAACGCCACGGGTTATAGCCTGTCGCACCTCTTCATCAGCTCTGAAGGCACCCTGGGCATCGTGACTGAGGTGACCCTGCGCTTGCTGCCCCTGCCCCGCTCGGTGCAGACGGCGCTGGCCGTGTTCCCCCGGCTGAGCGATGCCTCGGAGACGGTGACGGCCGTGCTCCAGGCGGGCATCCGGCCGGTGACGCTGGAGCTGATGGACGAGACAGCGATTCGCTGCGTGGAGGACTATTTGCACCTCGGCTTGCCGCTCGATGCAGAGGCGATCCTGCTCATCGAGTGCGATGGTGAAGAGAGCCAGGTGGCCTCGGAGATTGCCTCGGTTGCGCGGCTTTGCCAGGAGCATGGCGCCAGCGTCAAGACGGCCTCGGCTAAGAAGGATCGCGACGACCTGTGGCGGGCACGGCGGGCCATTTCGGGCTCTCTCGCGCGCCAGCGGCCCAACAAGCTGGGCGAGGACATCGTGGTGCCGCGGCATGCCATCCCGGCCATGGTGGCGCGCCTCAAGGAGATCAGCCGCGAATTCGACGTGCCTATCGTCATCTTTGGCCATGCCGGCGACGGCAACCTGCACCCGAACATGCTCTTCGACCGCCGCAACCCCGAAGAGTGGGCGCGCGTGCAGAAATGCACGGCAGCGATCTTCGAGGCCTCGGTCGAGCTGGGTGGCACCCTTTCCGGCGAGCATGGCGTCGGCACGCTCAAGCGCCCCTACATGTCCATGGCTATGGACCCGGTAGCCCTGGAGACGATGAAGGTGATCAAGCAGGCGCTGGACCCGCTGGATATCCTCAACCCTGGCAAAGTAGTGACCGAATAAGGCCTGCTGGCAATTTGACTCTATTGGTGCTATAATGCGTCCACTTGGGTGGCCCCTGCAGACACTGCAGAGGCCGTCTGGAGGAGGCAAGGTACGATGATGTTTTGGTATGGGCATCGTGCGTTGTGGTGGTTGGTCTTGGGCCGCGGGCTGATGGCCCTCGTGTTTTGGGGCGCGCTGATCACGCTATTCGTGCTGGCAGTGCGTGCTCTGACCCGCCGGCCGGTACGGCACGAGGTGTACACACCGTCGCCGATGGCTGCGCCAGCGTCCACGGCGGCAACGGCCCCCATGGCCGCAGCGGCGCCTACGGCTACACCGACGGCAGTGCCGGCGCAACGGCCCTCGGCGCTAGACATCCTCAACGAGCGCTATGCACGCGGCGAGATCACCAAGGCCCAGTACGACGAGATGAAGCGCGATATCGCTGGCTGACGGCCTGAGATGGGGCGCGAAGAGTAGCATGTAGCTGCTCTTCGCGCCCTTTCCTTTTCCCGGCACACCGACCTCAAGTGGCAATGCAAACCCGTTCTCTGGCAGAGTCCGGCCTGATCTCACAAGGACAAATACCGGGTCGCCTGCTTCGCTGCCAGATAGCGGCAACACTCACCCTACTTCCTTGCAGGCTTGCGTTTGGCCGATCCCGAGGGCAGAGCTATAATGCTCAAAGGGTATGTACAGGTTGTAGTCCCCATCGTTTCCTGGAGGCATCCATGTGCAAGCGACTGCCGGCAGCCGCACTGATCGCCCTCGTTTCCCTCCTCCTGCTCACCGGTTGCGGTGCTACCGAAGCGCGGCAGCCCAGGCCGAGCGCCTATATCACGGGCGCTACCCTCAGCAAGGAAGAGGCTGGCCAGTTGATACACTTTGATGTGCCGGCCCAGGAAGCGGGACAATCCATCGGCATCGAGGCCCACGGCACAGTCGCTCAGGGCAGCCTGCGCGTGGTGTTGGTGGATTCCGCGGGCCAGATCGCCTGGCAGGCGCAGGCCGGGCCGGGGCCCTTTGCCATCAACACCGTGGTCAAGCCGGAGCAGGCCGGCCGCTATCAACTTGGCCTGGCCTGGGATGGCGCGGTGACGGCCTCCTATGCGCTGGCCTGGCAGCCGGGGGCCATTGCGACGACGATGGTGACGCCCGCAGCGCTCCTGGGCGGCCTGGGTATGGGCTTGGTCGCCATAGCTTTTGTGGCCTATGCCGCGCGCCGGCGCCTCGGCTGGCGCTACCTGGGTCTGGGCGCCGCCGCCTGGGTGGTGACGGTCGCCTGTAAGTTTGCCTGGGCATACCCGGCCAATACCCCCATCTACAACGCCCTCCACGGCACCCTGCCCGCAAGCGTTGCCGGTTCGCTCTTTTACGTGTACGTTGGCGCCCTGACCGGCGTCTTTGAGGTCGGGCTGGTGTGGCTGCTCTTGCGCTGCACGCGCCTGGGCCGGGCCGGCTGGGGAATGGCCCTGGCCTTCGGCATCGGCTTTGGCGCGGTCGAGGCCCTGTTGCTTGGCCTTGGGTCTCTGGCCAGTATCGCGGCGGCGCTCGCCAACCCCAGCGCCATTGGCCCCGATGTCCTCGCTTCCCTGGCGCACCAGAACAGTCCCCTGTACAGCCTGGCGCCGGTGGTGGAACGTGTGGCTGCTATGGGCGTCCACGTCTTCGCCAATGTGCTCGTGTTCTACGCCGTTCGCCGGCGCCAATTGCGCTGGTTTTGGCTGGCCTTTATCTACAAGACGGCCGTGGATAGCGTCGCCGCCTTTGCCCAGCTCTGGGGCGTAAGCACCCTCGGCCGACTGTGGGCCGTCGAGGCGATCGTGATCGTTTTCGGCGTCATTGGCTTCTGGGGCATCCGCAGGGTGGCGCGGGCCTACCGGGCGGCGCCGGCAGCCCCGGCGGAGCTCTGATATGATGCACAGATTTCCCAATGTGAGATTGGAGGGGCTTATGCCAGTCATCCCGGTATCTCTGGGGTTTGTGCAGGCATTTCTGGTGCGGGGCGAGCGCACAGTGCTGGTGGATACCGGCATGCCCGGCAGCGTAGAGCGTATTTTGCGGGCGGCGGCTGCGCAGGGTTTGAGGCCACGAGATATTTCGCTGATCGTGCTTACTCATGGCCATAACGATCACTGCGGTAGTGTGCGCGGGCTGCGCGAGCGCACGGGCGCGCCCCTGGCCATCCACCGCCTTGACGCCCCGGCCCTGCGCCAGGGCGCAAGCCCACTGGGGCAGCCCATCGGCTTCTTGCCGCGTCTGTTGGCGCCGCTGATGCGCTCCGCCGCTATGCGCCTGCCCGCGCTGGAGCCGGATGTCATCATCGAGGAAGAGCTCGACCTGGCGCCCTATGGGGTGACGGGGCGCATTATCCCGACGCCGGGCCATACACCGGGGTCGGTTTCGCTTTTCTTAACTGGTGACGAGGCGATCGTGGGCGACCTGGTGCAGGGCAGTTATATCTCTCGGCGCCGGCCTTCTATGCCTATGCTGATCTCTGATCTGGATCAGTGGCGGCAAAGCATGGACTTTGTTCTGAGCCAGCAGTGCCACACCTGGTGGGTGAGCCACGGGGGGCCGCTGACGCCGGAGGATGTGCAGCGCCGGCTGCTCAAGGCGCAATGCAGGGTGGGGCTGACATGACCGAGGGAGACACGAGCAGAGAGCCCATCCTGGTTCACTATTCGAGAGGAGAATGTCTGCGATGTCTGTCGGACCACAGTTGAATGCGGACCCCTTCCATGCCCCGGGCCGATGGTATCGGGGCAACTTGCACACTCACAGCACCGGCTCGGATGGCTCCCGCAGCCCCCGAGAGGTGGCGACCTGGTATCGCGAGCACGGCTATGATTTCGTCGCCCTGACAGATCACGATGTGCGCACCGATGTGGATGATATGAGCACGCCCGGTTTCCTGGTGCTGCCGGGGGTCGAAACGCACCCTGGCCTGAACAGTGTGGGGGAGGTCTGGCATCTGTTGGGCCTGGGGGTGCATCACAGCCATCACTTTGGGCGGGGTTACCCGGTGCAGGCGGCCATCGACGAGTTGCGTGCAGATGGGGGGCTGGTCTGGATCGGTCACCCATACTGGACAGGGCTTACCCTGGCCGAGATGATCGACATCGAGGGGATCATCGGCTTGGAGGTTTCAAACTCCACCTGCGCTTGCTTCGGCCGCGGCGTTTCCGCCGTCCACTGGGATGATTTGCTTGCTCACGGGCGCCAATTGTGGGGGCTCGCCGTGGATGATGCCCACTGGGTCCGGCCCGACTATGGTGCAGGTTGGGTCATGGTACGGGCACCAGAGCTATCGCGGGAGGCCATTCTGAGGGCGTTGGCGGCCGGCTCTTTCTACGCCAGTCAGGGGCCGGAGATCTACGATTTCCAGGTCACGGCGCATGAGATCTGGGTGCGCTGCTCGCCAGCGCAATCTATCGACCTGGTCGGGCCAGTTGGCATGGGCGGCGATCATGCGGCGGCGCCCGAGCCCGACCAACCCCTGACCGAGTTCACTTTCCGCCGGGCCTATCAACGGCAGTATGTACGGGCCGAGGTGCGAGATGCCCAGGGCCATACAGCCTGGTCGCCGCCGATATGGTTGTGACGGGCTTTGCCAAGATGACAAACTGGCCATATAATACACCTGGCTATGCAGTACCATCCCAAAACAATAGGAGGATTAGCGCTTATGGATGCGCAGCAGGCAAGTCGTAAGCTCGCTCTACGGCGCTGCGCTGCCACGGTAGGCCTCACGGTTGCGGGGTGTGCACTGGTTCTGACCTCATTGCATCAGGTGCGGAAGCCTCCCGCTCCGGTCGTTGCGACGAGCGCTTTGCGTAACGCCAGCGCCCGCGGCGCCGGCACAGGTACACGCATATGGTTCTCGGGCGAAGTGCGAGGGGCCGCTCTGGCGTCCTCTACATTGACGTTGACCGAGGGGGCCGCGGTGGAAGCATCCATGCTGCTTACGGCGACCCTGTCCGCAGGCGATTTGGCGGCGGCTGCCGAGACGGATACGGCGACGCCCACGCTGGAGCCCACTGCCGTCACGCCTACCCCCATCCCGCCGACGCCAACGCCGGCCCGGCCCGAAATCAAAACCTATGCCGTGCAGGCAGGGGATAACCTTATCGTGATCGCCCAGCGCTTTGGCATCAATCCGGATACACTGGTGTGGGCGAACCCCGAGCTGCAAAAGGACCCCGACATGCTCTCCATTGGCCAGCAGCTCAGCATTCTGCCAGTCGATGGTGTGCTTCACACCGTCAAGAAAGGCGACACGCTTGCCGCGATTGCTCAGCGCTACAGCGTGGATCCTCAACGCATCAGCGAGTTCAACGGCATCACGGACCCCAGCGCGATCCAGATTGATCAGAAGTTGATCGTTCCCGGCGGCAAGCCCCCAGTAAAGGTGGCTGCCAATGTCGCGACGGGCGGGGAGCAGGCTGCCCCGGCCAGCATCTCCCATGGGCGGCTGATGATCCCCGCGGGCGCGGGCGGGCCGAGCGGCGCACCCGAGCAACCTGGGCGGTTTGCCTGGCCTGTGCGCGGGATGCTCACCCAGGGCTACGGCAAGTATCATGGCGCCATCGATATCGCCACCAAGCAGGGCACGCCCATCGTGGCCGCCGATGCCGGCACCGTGAGCTTTGCTGGCCCATCGGGCGGGTTGGGCAATGCCGTGCAGATCGACCATGGCGACGGCTTTGTCACGACCTATGCGCACATGCTTTCCATCTCCGTCCAGCCGGGGCAGCAGGTGCAAAAAGGAGAGCAGATCGGCCTCCTGGGCTCGACCGGCCACTCGACAGGTCCTCACTGCCACTTTATCGTGACCTACAAGGGCATCGTTGTGAACCCGATGCAATATCTACCCTGATAGCACCGCATTCTGGAAGGGCGCCCATCTACCGGGGATGGAAGCCCTTATCTGTATTGAGGCCACGCTCGATTTGACAGGCCTGTTGTTCGCTAGTACTATTTAAGAGTAAGCGGGTCAGCTTTATCTGCAATGGCGGCAACGGCAAGAGGAGTAAGGCAATGTTCTGTTACCAGTGTCAGGAGACCAGCAAGAACCAGGCATGCACTCTGCGTGGGGTATGCGGCAAAACAGAGGATGTCGCCGCCCTACAGGATCTGCTGCTTTATGTGACAACCGGCCTCTCATTCTATGGCGTGCGGGCGCGCGCGCTGGGGGTGACGGACCCTGAGGCTGATCTGTTTGTGGCCGAGGCTTTGTTCTCGACGGTGACCAATGTGAATTTCGACGCCCAGCGCTTTACCCGGCTCATCGGCCGGGCGCTTGTGCTGCGCGACGGCCTGCGGGCCCGCTTCCTGGCGGCCTACCAGGCCAGGCACGGCCAGCCCTTTGCTGAGGCCCTGCCCGGTGCAGCTACCTGGCGGCCGCAGACGGGCTCTCTGGAGGAGCTGGTCGCCCATGGGCAGGTGGTGGGCATTATGGCGGACCCACAGCTGCCTGAAGATATCCGCTCCCTGCGCTCACTGCTGACCTATGGGCTCAAGGGGCTGGCTGCCTACACGGACCACGCCTATGTGTTGGAGCACCGCAAAGACGAGCTGCTGGCGTTTCTGCAGGAAGCGCTGGCCATGACGGCAGACGACAGTGCGACTGTGGATGATCTGGTCCAGATGAATCTGCGCTGTGGTGAGATGGGTGTGCAGGCTATGGCCCTGCTGGATGAGGCCAACACATCAAACTATGGCACGCCCGAGCCGACACAGGTGAGCCTGGGCGTGCGCCCCGGGCCGGCCATCCTGGTTTCCGGTCACGATCTGCGTGACCTGGACGAGCTGCTGCAGCAGACGGCAGGCAAGGGCATCAACGTTTATACCCATGGTGAGATGCTGCCCGCCAACGCCTATCCGGGCTTGAAAAAGTATAAGCACCTGGTGGGCAATTATGGCAACGCCTGGTGGCGCCAGCGGGAAGAGTTTGAGGCCTTTGGTGGCGCCATCCTGATGACCACCAACTGCCTGGTGGAGCCGAAAGAGAGCTACCGCGACCGGATCTTTACCACCGGTCTGGTGGGCTGGCCTGGCGTGCAGCACATCGGCGACCGCCTACGGGGAGGGCAGAAGGATTTCTCGCCGGTGATCGCCAAGGCCCTGGCCCTGGGCTCGCCCAAGGCGCTGGAAGAGGGCACCCTCACCATTGGCTTTGCCCATGATACGGTGCTTTCCGTCGCTGACAAGGTCATTGCGGCTATCCAGAGCGGGGCCGTTAAACGCTTTGTTGTCATGGCCGGTTGCGATGGGCGGCATAAGGAGCGCAACTACTTCACCGAGCTGGCCCGGCGCCTGCCGCAGGATACCATCATCCTGACGGCTGGCTGCGCCAAGTATCGCTACAACAAGCTCGGCCTGGGCGAGATCGGCGGCATTCCGCGGGTGCTCGATGCCGGGCAGTGCAACGACTCGTATTCTCTGGTCGTGGTGGCCCTGAAGCTGGCCGAGGCGCTGGGGGCCAAAAGCGTCAACGACCTGCCGATTGATTATGCGATCGGCTGGTACGAGCAAAAAGCCGTGTTGGTGTTGTTGGCGCTGCTCTCGCTGGGCGTGCAGGGCATCCGGCTGGGGCCCTCGCTCCCGGCGTTCGTCTCGCCCAATGTGCTCCAGGTCCTGGTAGACAAGTTCGGGATCAAGCCGACCACGACCGTGGAGCAGGACCTGGCGGAGATCGTCGGCGCCTAAGGCTGCCGCTTCGACCTTCTTAAGGATGTATGGGGTGGGCGCCGATGCCTGCCCGGCTGTTCCGCGGAGCAGCCGGGCAGGCATCGGCGCCCACCTCACACGCCAAAGGCCATCGCCGGGCGGACTGCAAAGCCCGGCGCCCGGCGATGCGAGGGCCTCAACGGGCAAAGGCGCGCTGGGGGTTCTCCACCGTCAGTGTGCGGATCTCGGCCTCCGCAAAGCCGGCCTGGCGCAGGGCGGGCAGGAAATGCTGCACCAGGTAACCATAGCCGCGGATGGGCGCCTTGGGCTGGCCAGCGTCGTACCAGCCGGCATCCTGAGAGAGGAGCACCTGCCGGGCCAGGCCGCCGTCGGCGGCGCGGCGGATCAGGTCGATATAGTGCTGGTCCGACTGACCGGGGGCGCCGATGGCGTCGTACTCCAGGTAGGCGCCGCGCCGGGCCGCTTCGGTGTGGAGCGCCGGGTCGGGCTCGTTATTGGCGTGCACCCAGATAAAGCGGCGGGGGTCGGCCCCCTCCTCCTCGAGAATGGCGATTTGCCTCAGGGCGACGGCGCCGGCGACGGTGTGGCTGGCCATGGCCGCGCCCGTCGCCCGCGAGGCATGGGCGGCGGCGCGCAGCAGGCGCTCCTCCAGCGGGGTCAGCCCCGAGTCGGTAGAGGCCAGCTTGATAAAGCCGGCGCGGATGCCGGTATCCTCAATCCCCTCTGTAAGCTCGCGCACCATCCATTCGGTCAGCGCCTCACGCGAGAGTGTGCGCAGCTCGACCGGGACTCTATCGTCACGATAGGAGCCGGTCGCTGCCACGACGGGCAGATCTATGGCCTCGGAGAGGGCGCGCAGGATCTCCACGTTTCGCCCCACGCCCACCGGCGTGCACTCGACCAGCGCCGTCACGCCCTGGGTTCTGATCTCCTCCAGGTAGGGGCGCAGGCGGCGGAGCACATCGGTGGCGTCGGCCTCGGCGTGGCTGGGCGAGCGAAAGTCGAGGAAGAGATGCTCGTGGGGCAGAATCAGCCCCAACTGGGATATGGGGATGGCCCCACGGACGGTGACGAGTGACGGCATGCTACCTCCTTTGGGCGCAGGCAGACGAGCGAATGGTGAGCTCCGGCGGCCGGCCAGGGCTGCCGCGGCGACCTCCAAACCCAAGAGGACGTTTGCTCCCCAAGCGCCTCTCTGTCCTCCTTCTCTCTATGACCTCCGTGTCTCCTATCATCTTTTCCCGTTCAGGTGCTGCATGGCGCTGACAAGGCCGAAGCAGCCGCTGAGCATCATATTGCCATAGGGCGCGGCCAGGGTGTAGCCGAGGCCCTCGGTCATGGCGCGGCGTGGCCCGGTGACGGCGACGAGCGTCGCTGCCTGCCAGGGGCGGTAAGCGGGATGGAGGGCAGCGCCGTGGCCGTTATCGGCGAGCACCTCGTTGTTGGTGAGCGTGCCTGCCAGGAGCGAGCCTACCAGGTGCTGCAGCTTGACGGGGTCCACGAGCGCTGTGTGGTGTTCAAAGAGGCCCCAAATGCGCTCCCCCTGCACCAGTGCCCCCAGGACGTGCTGGTTGCCCACATTGAGGACGACGAGCCCCTCCTCACGCCGGGCGGCTACCTGCGGGTCACAGAGGGCGCCCCAGATTGCGGCGGCGGCGGTATCCATCAGCAGTGCTCCGGGCAGGTCGCGCTGCACGGCCAGCATGCGCGTCAGCTGCGGAGGCGGCGTGGTGTAGAGCAGGTCGGCCAGTGCACCACCGGCGAGAACGAACTCGAGCCACGTCTGGAAGCGCAGCACGCGGTTGCGCCCGCTGAGGCACTGCCCGTGGTCCTGCACGGCCACGGCAATGGCCTCGGGGAGCGCCACATCATAGGCGGCAAGGGCCGCCTGCAGGGCGGGCAGGTTAATGTCGCCGGTGCTGATGGCCACGGCTGCCGGGTCGGGGCAGGAATCGACAATCTGCACGCCGCGGCTGCGCACCTCGTCCAGGTTATCCCGGATGGTGAGCGCCGCGAGGGGCGTGGCATAGGCGGCGAGCCCCGCCTTGATGTGCCGCTTGAGGGCGCTCACACAGGCGCCGCCACCCATGAGGTTTCCTGTCAGGAAGACCGGTCTGCCTTCTGCTGTAGCTTGGCGGATGCGCCCGGCCACCACCACCGTCTGCGCGGGCAACACCATCTGCACACAGCCTTCAATGGGCAGTCTGCTATCGTAGAGAAAGATATCCTGTGTGCCACCGCCGACATCGATGGCGAGGATGCGATTCTGATCAGCCATAGGCGCTCCCTAATTCGGACAATTGCCAATTACATCAAAGGGACTTTAACATGGAGGAAGGAGGATGTCAAGAGCTTAATACGTAATCCGTAATGCGTAAAGTTGCTGTTATAGGGTAACTGATTCTTTGCACAGGCTCTGCCGGGGCGGGCATTGGGAAATCCGAGTGCATCCCGCGATGGCGACCTTACGCATTACGCATTACGTTCCGCACATCGCTCACGGTCTGCACCAATATGCGCCGGGTGACCCACGGCGCCCAGATCTGCAGGCTGACGGGGCTGATCTCGAGGGTGATGGAGCCGCCAAAGCCGTCGCGCGCCAGGTTGTGCAGGAAGGTGGCCAGGGGGAGCTGGCCAGCGCCGGGCAATTGATGGTGCTTGACGTAGGTGTCGAGCCCAGGGCGGTTGAGCCAGGCGGGGGGCACGCAGAGGTCGCTCAGGTGGATATGGGCCAGGCGGTCGCGGGCGATCTCGTAGGACAGGGGCAGGGGGTAGGGTGAGACGCCGGCGTGGGTCGTATCCAGCGTCAGGCGCAGGCCCTCTTCCTCGGCAAAGCGGTGCAGGGCGGGCAGGTGCCACAGGATATTCTCCCGGTCCTCTGGCACGAAAAAGCCGGGGTTCTCCAGGGTGATCTCGGTGGGAGCGCCCGCCAGCCTCCGGCGGGCTTCGGCGATCTGGGCGCGAAAGCCGGCGAGCAGGGGGTCGTCGAGGCTCTTCGCTCGAGGAGGGTGGATGACGATGGCCGGGATCTCCAGGGATCGCGCCAGGTCGGCCAGGGCCGGCAGCACCGGGCCACCTTTGCGCCAGCCAGGCAATGAGAAGAGGGGTGGGTGAATGGCCTCAATGCTCACGGCGCACTGCCGGGCCAGGCGCCGGATGGCTCGGGGCCCGCGCACGAGCAGCTCGGGGCAGACCACGAGTTCCACTCCCTCGCAGCCGGAGGCGCGCGCCAGCCAAAAGGCGGCGCGCAGCGGGTAGACGTAGACCGCTCCGGTGGAAAAGAGGATGTGCGGTTGATCCGCAGTCATGGGTGGCCCTCGGACCGCATATGGGCGCAGCCACGGTGAGTGGGCTGGGGGCCATCGTTGCCGTTGAGGTAGAGGCCTTGCTGGTGAATATAGGCTTCGACGCTGTCGGGCACCTGGTAGCGGATAGGGAGCCCCTGGCGCACCCGTTCCTGCAAGTCGTGCGAAGCGATGCCGATTTCGGGGGTGGGTAGGATGTGGGTGCGGGCGGTGAGGCCGGGCAACCGTGTTTCCAGCGTCCGCAGGTCGGTGCGATAGCCGGGCCGGGCGGCGACGGCGATCTGGGCGCGCGCCAGGATCTGCGCTGGCTCGTGCCAGGTGGCGATATTGGCCAGGGAATCGAGCCCCATGATGAAGAAGAGCTCAGCCGTCGGGCCCAGCTGCTCCTGCAGGATGGCCAATGTATCGGCCGTATAGGAGGGGCCGGGCCGGCTCAGATCAACCTCGGAAATGGCAAACGCGGGGTTGGAGGCAATAGCCAGCTCAACCATGCGCAGCCGATGCTCGGCCGGGGAGTAGGGCTGGGCCAGCTTGTGCGGCGGGTTCTTGGCTGGCACGAAAAGGACCTGATTGAGCTGCAAGCGCGCGAGCGCCTCCTCGGCAATGATGAGATGACCATAGTGGATCGGATCAAAGGTACCACCCAGGACCCCAAAACGCATCGTCTACTCCCAGGATTCTATTCCCACTCAAGCTCGATCTTGCCGATGCGCACCGTGTCGCCGCTCTGCACGCCCGCTTCCTCCAGGGCCTGCTGCACGCCAGTGGCGCGCAAGATGCGCTGAAAGCGGTCGATGGCCTCCTCATTGCCCCAAGGGGTCATGACAGCGGCGCGCTCAATGCGCTCACCCTGCACGCGAAAGGCGCCATCCTCGTCGCGTGAGATGCTAAAGGCCTCCGCCGGGCGCTCGTGGGGCCGCAGCACGGGGATGGCCTCCACTGGCGGCGCCGGGGGGGTGACTTCCAACAGGGCAGCGACCTGGCGCAGCAACTCGCGTGTGCCCTCGTGGGTGACGGCGGAAATCGCCAGGGCCTCCACGCCCTCCTTGGCCAGGGCGGCACGGACCTCGGGCCAGCGCTCGCGCACCTCAGGCACATCCATCTTGTTGAGTACCACAATTTGCGGCCGGGCGGCCAGAGCAGGGTCGTAGAGCTCGAGCTCGGTATTGATCTGCCGCCAATCGGCAAGCGGATCGGGCGAGAGGCCATTGAGCAGGTGAATCAGCACACGCGTGCGTTCGATGTGGCGCAGAAAGGCGTGCCCGAGCCCCGCACCGGCATGGGCGCCCTCGATGAGGCCAGGGATATCGGCCAGCACGATAGGGCGTGCATCCACCTCTGCGACGCCCAGGTTGGGTTGCAGGGTGGTAAAGGGGTAATCGGCAATCTTGGGCCGGGCCGCCGAGACGGCGGCGAGCAGCGTCGACTTGCCCGCATTGGGCTGGCCCACAATGCCCACATCGGCGATCAGGCGCAGCTCCAGGGTGATCCAGCGTTCCTGGCCAGGCTCACCGTTCTCAGCGATGCGGGGCGCCTGGTTGGTGGGGGTGGCGAAAGAGGCGTTACCCCGGCCTCCGCGGCCCCCGCGGGCTACCAGCACCCGCTGACCGACCTCTACCAGGTCTGCCAACACCTCACCCGTCGCTGCATCGCGCACCAGCGTGCCTGCCGGGACGGCGATCTCCAGATCGGGGCCATGGGCGCCCGTCTTGTCTTTAGAGCCGCCGTTCCCGCCCTTCTCAGCGCGAAAGTGACTGCGCTTTTTGAAATCAATCAGGGTCGCCATATGCGCCGACGCGACCACATAGACGTTGCCGCCCGCGCCGCCATTCCCGCCGTTCGGCCCGCCATAGGGCACATATTTCTCGCGCCGGAAGCTGACGATGCCGTTGCCGCCATCGCCGCCGCGCACATGGATCCTGGCCTCATCGAATAACACCGCTCTCTTGATCCTCCAAGCCGCTCTCTTTGCCGTAGGATACGCTTAAAGTGGGGGGCTGTCAACATGAGTCAGGCTGAGATGGAATGGCGCGTAGCCCCAGACCCGGCGTGCAACCCGGATGCGCCCTGGCGGCTCAACCTATCTGCCATTGGGGATGAAGGGATTGACTACCGTGACCGCTTCGTATGCCTGCCCCGGGTTCAGATCCTCCGACCAGAGTGTCGCGCACCCCATCTCGGCGGCGCTGGCAACGATCATCGCATCCCAGAACGAAATGCGACCGCATGCCTGTACACGAATGGCGTGCAGAATGCTGGCCACCGATGGCCTGTGGACAGCCCAGGTTGCGAGATCTGCTATGATCTGGGCAGCCTCTTCGGCGGCGAGAGGTCTGGCTACCTTCCGGGTAACGATTGTGTAGAACTCCTGCAGCACCTGTGTGCTCAAGCATCCTTGGCGCGTCTGCCAGAGCTGCGCGATGAGGTCACTGGCGATCGTATGCTTCGTGCCGGCACTACGGTCATGGGCATACACGAGCACATTGGTATCGATGAACTGCAGGTTGTTCTCAGCGCTCATGGAGCTCATCTCGGTTGGCCGGTGAGCGCCCGCCAGTGCCCAGGTCGTAGCCCCTGCGCATCTCGGCGATATGCCTGCGCTGCGCCTGGGTGTAGCCGGCTTCCTCGCTGACCAGGGACTCGAGTGCATCGCTCAGCAGCTTTGATAGGGAGGTACCCCGCTTCACCGCGAGCAGCTTGGCCTTCTGCAATATGTCCTTGGGTATGGAAAGGGTGACATTCTGAGTCTGCATATCTCACCTCCACGTAAATCAGTATAGCACGCAAATACGTGAAGGGCAAGCCTATGCGGCATAGACCCCTTCCCGCCGCCAGACGTCGATGATCAGATCATAGCGCTCCAGCGGCATGCCGGTATAGACACAATTCGAGGTGGAGAAGATATAGCCACCACCGGGCATGCCGCTCTGCAGGGCGTAACGGGCCGATTGAGCCGCCTCTTCCTCGGTGCCGGTCTGCAGCAGGCCGCAGTTAACGTTGCCGATGAGGCAGATCTCACGGCCGTAGCGGCGCTTGACCTCAGCGATATCTACCCCGGCCTGCGGATCGATCGAGTGCAGGGCATGGGGGTGGCAGTCCACGAGCTGATCGATGATGGGCATGATATTCCCATCGGTATGTTTGATGACATAATATCCCTGCTCGCGGTAGCCGGCGATCAGGCGGGCCAAGAAGGGGGTGACGAACTCTGCAAACTGGCCCGGGCTCAAGAAGGGTCCCACATTGAAGCAATAGTCGGCGCAGAGGGCCCAGCCGTCCCAGATCCCCTTGCCGGCCAGGGCTGCCGAGCGCTCCAACTGCTCCTCCAGCGCCCGCTGCTGCTCATCTTTGATCTTCTCGGGCTCGTCGGCCAGGCGGTAGACCAGCTCCATCATATGGTCGCCATCGGGCACCGACATGGTCGTATCGCCATGCCGGCAGAGGAAGAACTCGTGCCCCGTGGTCTCACGGATGTATTCGGCGATGCGCTCCTCGCACTGCGGCACGCCGCCCATGCCGTGCACAAAGATGGCCGAGTGGCCATAGTGACGCGCGGTCGCGATGTAGGTGTCGCCAGCATCGGCAATCTGCAGCCGGCGCTCGCGGTCGCTCATCTGGTCCCACTGTGAAAAGTAGCGGTGCGAGGGGTGCACTTTGCCCAGGAGCTCCATCGTCAGGTAAAAGACCAGCTCAAAGGTCGGCACCAGCCCTGGCGGCTGTTTGCCCTCCAAGGCCATGATAAACTTGTCACGGGGGGTGAGGGATGGATTATCACTCATGAGAGCTCTCCTTGAAGGGTAATGGGATAGTGGGTCTGATACGTGATGCGCGATCCATGAGGTTGCCATGCCGCAATGATCGGTGTTTCAGCCGAGTGTGGCACGCCCCACAGGGTGTGTGAAAACTTGCTCAGAGGGGTGATCCATCAGCAGGCTCCTGCAGAATCGGGCGCAACAGGAACATTATAGCAGAAATGAAGAAGGGTTGCATATCATCGGAGAATGGCCGACGACAGGATGAAAACCGCATTCAGGAGTGCGTGGGCCAGGGCCACGCCGACTATGCTGCTCCTTCGCTGCACGATCCACCCGAAGAGCAGCCCAATGGCCAGGGCGACCCCACCGACGAACAGTGAGGCCGAGCCCATCAAGACGGCATAAAGCGCCGCTGGCAGCAGAATCCCTGGCCGCCCCAGTGCCTGCACCGCCGTCGCCTGCATGATGCCGCGGAAGAGGACCTCCTCGATCACCCCCACACCGGCAAGAGCCAGCATGGGCGCCCAGAGGGCGCTCAGCGAGGGGGCGCCGGCCGGGGGCTGCCGCTGGGCCAGGTAGAGGAGCGGCCCCAGCAGCAGGCCTACCGAGCCCAGAAGGCCCTCCCGGTGCAGGCGAGTTGCTTGCAGGCCAATCTGCTGCCGTGAGAGCCCGGCGCTGTACACAACGACTGCGCCTGCGGCAAGGGGAGGTATGCCGGCTGCAAGGGCCGCAAGAGCCGGGGGCACGCCGCCCAAGGGGAGCGCCAGACTGCTGATGCGGACCATGGGCGCCAGTGAGACCCCCAGGAGCAGGCAGCGGGCAGGCGCCAACCGCAGGAAGCCGGCCCCAATGACGAGCGCTGCCAACAGGGCGCAGTAGAGGGCCATGCCGGCGCGCGGGTTGCCGAAGGAGGTCAACGCCTCCGTTATAGTGATGGCGGCCAGGCAACCCAGGGCGAGTATGGGCGCCGGCGAGGGGATGTGCAGCCGCTTAATGGAGCGCCTCCACAATCTTGGCTGCGGCGTTCGCAGCCAGGATGATAAGCAACGGCGCGATGGCGGCCCGGATTGACCAGGCCAGCTGACGGAAATGGGGGCCCTCGAGTCCATCGGTCAGCTCGTGAAGCACCAGCAGCACGATGAGGGTCACCACCGCGGCGGGAGCCAGGGGCGAGGCCCCGGGTACAGTCAGGATCTGGGTGGTCGTCGCCGTGACGAATGTGCTCATGGCATTGGCTCCTGTTGCTGAGGGGTGGGGCTGCGCTTTGTGGCTCGATAGACGGTTGGCGCGATGAGCAGCGCTTCCCCACTCAGGGCCACCAGCCAGCCCAGGCTCAGGCCAGGCACGCCGTTCCAGAGCGCCCCCGCTGTGGCCAGGGCCAGCTCGAGCACCATGCCCGCGACCATGAGCCCGGTGGCCGTGGCGATCCGCTCCTGCACGCGGCGGATGGCCACATAGTGGACCTTGACGATCCACGGAAAGACGGCCAGCCCCAGGATACGCAGGCTCCCGGTCGCCTGCCGGGCATAGGATGGCCCGAAAAACCCCAGTATTATTCCCGCGGCCACCAGGAGCACACTGCATGCCAGGATGCCGATGATAGCCGAGAGCCCCAGGGTCACCCGCATCTTTTCTGCCAACATGGAAGGATTGGAGGAGGCGGTCGCATAGAGCACGGTTGACAAGGCCGTGGGGCCGACGTAGGCAAAGCTGGCCACCATCCAGGCGGCGTAAAAGCTGGCGTTGAGTGAGGCCGAGAGGAGGGCAGTGACGATAACCGGCAGCGCCAGGCTGGGCGCCAGCAGCGCCAGGTTGAGGCCATAGTGCTGGAGAGCTGGCCGCCCCAACTGGCGCAGCAGCCCCCACTGTGGGCGGCAGGTGCGGAACACACTGCCCCTGCGTTGCGCAAAAGTGGCCAGGGCCGCCAGCGACACCACCAGCCCGAGCACCCAGGTGATATAGATCACCAGGGCATTCCTGGGCGCCACCCAGAGCCCGGCTGCCAGCAACGCTACAAGCTTGGCCACGGCGAAAAGCGCGTTGCGCCCCAGCTGGATCTCGCCGCGCGCAAGCCCGATCATGGCCTGATCAATCACCAGCGTCATGCCGGTGAGGGCGACGCCAAGGGCGAAAAGGGTGACTGTCGCCGGGTTTTGCGCCAGCACGGCGAACTCGTGGCCGAGCACAGGCGTGGCGACTGCAAAGAGCGTCCCTGCCCCTGCCGCCAGGGCGCCCGCCGCCGCCAGTGAAGTGATGATGACCGGCCTCACATGGCCCCGCCGGCGGGGCAGCTCTCCCATCAACAGCGTGCCCAGGCCCGACATGCCTATGTTACCCAGGAGCGTCATGGCCGAAATGGCGGCTGATGCCATACCGACTGCATCGGGGGTGTAAAAGCGCGCGGCCAGCCACCAATAGATAAAGCCCAGGCCAGAGGTCACGGCTGTGGTGCCTACGAGTGATCCGGCGTTGGCCAGCATGCTCTGGTTAGCGCGAATCTGGCGCATCATCGCTCTCTCCCTCGGTTGCCGGCCTGGCAATGACTCTCCGACTGCGCCACAGCCCCAACAACTGGAGCGTGGCTCCCACGGTGCTCATAGCCATCAACAGCGCCAGGCCCAGCCCTGCCGACCACACCCTGGCATACAAGAGCGCTATGGCTACCAGTGTATCCGTTGCCAGGCTGAGCGCCAGTCCCAGGGCCAGCTCACTGGCTGGATCCTCCAGGCGCAGAAGGCGCACGAACGCCATCCCCGGGCAGAACAACAGGAACCAGCCGGCGAGCAGTGGGCGCAGAGGCGGCCCCAGGTTCCCCAGCACGGCAACGCCGGTCGCGGCGGTTGAAACGAGGATGGCTGCTGGCCAGAGCAAGGGCAGGCGTCTCATTGCGCCGTCCCTGCAGGCGCGTGTTTGTACACCAGCACCTGTGCATCGGCGTTGGCATAGACGACCACAAAACGGCCTGACTGCAGCAATTTGGCCGCCATGATGTCCAGGGGCCCCGGCGGCTCTATATGATACGTGTTTACCGTTTCCCTGTCGCTGCGCGTGATGAGCAGGTATGCAGCCGGGTAACGCTCATCAGCCATCACACCCTCCAGGATAGCCATTTCAGTTGCACCGAAAGTGTAGGGATGAGATGGGCTGCGGGTCACGCCTCTGTCCAGCAGTAAATCGCCGATTGCCTGGTGCGCGAATTGTTCATAACCCTCAAACTTGACAGGGGCATCCAGAGTGCCGGTGAGCACCAGGGACCCTCGCGGGGCCCTCTCATAGACGTATTTGGCCGCCTCCAGGTCCGCCGGGGAGACATAGTGCACTTTCTCATCACCATAGTGGGCGAGCATAAAGGCCGCCAGCAATACCCCGCTCAGGACGATGGTGAGGAAAGTAGTCCTGTAGCTGGTGAGGGTGGCCTCAACAGGGTACAGAAGCGCAGCGACAAAGAACGCCGCACACGGCAGCATAAAGAGGTATATCCGGAACAGCATCTCGCCCCCATAGGACTGGGCAGCCAGCAGGGGAAACGGAGCGATCAGCAACACCGCTGCGGAGCGATCCCAGTACCCTTTCCGCACTCGCCGGATGGCTCCCAATATGGCCAGGCCAAAGACACCGGCGGTCAGCATGCGGCAGGTCAGGGCGACCGTCCGGCGCCCGACCGAGCTGCGCGAGAGATCAATGAGGTTCTTTTTCGCATTGCTGAACACGGAACCGACCGAGTCTACAATCCAATCCAGGTTCACGCCTAACCAGGTGTAGGCCACGTAGAGGATCCAGGCGCTGCAGAGCACGGCCAGCAAAATGGGCAATAGGCGGGGCCGACAGTAGCCAAAGATAGCCAGGGCGAGGACGCTCGCAAGGGTCATGAAGGGCGTGAGTTGGTGGCTGGAGACGATGGCGGCGTAGAACACGATGACCATAGCCGTCAGGCTGGCATACTGAGTCAAATTGGCCGGTCGGCGCTCCCCATCGACATGGGTTACCCCTCTCAAAACCCTGTCTCGGAGCGCGACGAGCCCGCCACGCAGGCGTGATGACTCTGCCCCAGCCGGCTCTGCTTTCAACCAGGTCAGAATGACCCCGACAATGGCCAGGTAGAAGAAAAAGCCCATGGCCTGTGGTGCGTAATAGTCCTGGCCCACCCAGTTCAGCGCAAAGAATAGCCAGAGGGCCAGCCAGACCAGGCGGCGGTCGGAAGAGCACGCCTTGAAAAGCAAGAGCAGCGGCCCGAGGTAGAGCAGGTTGAAGAATAGCTGAGCCCACAGGGCCTGCGCGTAGAGTGAAAGCCCGGTGAGTTGTGTAAAGAGGGCGCTGAACGCGAAAAAGCCAGGCCAGTTGAAGTAGATGTCGATAGCCGGGTCCACAATGCCCTTACGCAGGATATAGTCGACGACCCCGACGTGTTTGTAGGTCCAGGGATAGCGGGGCGTCGCATACGCCAGCGGCAATGTGGCGCGCGTGATGACGATAAAGGCGACGATGTAGAGGAGCAGGACCCACGACGGCATATGACGTTGTCGAAGGGCAAGGCCGAAACCGATCGTGAGCAGCCCCAGCGATACATAGAACGCCGGCGATAGCACCGAAACCAGCCCGAAATCGTTCAAGCGATAGGGGTCAATGCTGGGCAGAGCGGGTATCCACATTGCCAGGGCGATGGCGACCAGGATAACCTGCCAGGTTATCGCTGTCTTTCTTGAGGGGCGTAGAGCAGCAGCGCGCACAGTCGCCCCGGCCTTTCTCGCCTGCGCCTGTCGCCGCTGCTCTTTCCGCTGCCGCCTCGGGTCGCGCCAGGTCTCCATTGCCGCCGGCCTGGCCTGCACCTCGCGTTTCCTCAAGGCGCTCCCCCCTCATTTCCCCCAGGGGCGCCCTGCGGCCCGAACTGCCTCATGATGTTCCGCAGATGCCACTGGCTGCGCATATAAGCGAGCGGCCCGTAAAGCATGCCTTTCATCTCCAGACGGTTCAGTTCCTTGGGATAATCCTGCATCTTGGCTGATCGGGGTGACTGTGGGCTCAGCAGGTAACGCAGGGCGCTGGGAAACATTGCTGCCAGGTCCAGGATCCGCCTTGGGTCTCTCATGATGCTGGCCGTCAAGAATGCCGTCACCGACACCCCATAGCCGTACAGTTGCCTGCGATAGCCGTCATAATCCCGATGGTGAAAGTGACGCACCAGCGCTGCCGGCCGGTAGATGAGGGTATAGCCCTTCTTGATGACCTCCAGGAACGCCGCCCCTTCCTCGCCGCCCCGCGCCATGGTGCCGGTCCCAAGCGCCGGGTCAAAGCCGCCGAGCGTGCGGAGGGGGGCAGTGCTGAACGCCATGTTTCCGCCTACCCCCATCTTGGAAGGCATATAGGGGAAGAGGGGGTCCCGTGGACGATGGTTCGTGAGGTTGAACGCGAGTTCACGGAACCCTCGCTCCCGATAGAGACCCCCGAACTGCTCGAACCAGACCTGAGCCGGCGTCTCCAATTCGGCGGGGAGGCACAATCCCGTGACGCACGCGACATTCTCAGCGCTCGCAAAGCCCCTCGCCAGCTCGGTTAACCAGTGGGGAGAGGGCCTCTCATCATCATCGATATAGGCCACAATCTCTCCCCGCGCATGCTCAAGGCCGCAGTTGCGCGCCCAGGCCAACCCGGGCCGGTCCTCTCGCACATAGCGGATGGACGCCAGGTGCGCATAGCGCCGGGCGACGAGATCCGCTGTAGCCAAAGTCTTGGGGGCATTATCGACCACGATGATCTCATAGTGTGGATAGGCCAACTGGGTCAGGAGATCCAGGCAGCGTTCCAGGTGTTCAGCCCGGTCGCGGGTACACACGATCACACTGGCAAACGGGGCATGGGCCAGGAACTGGGCGCGCGCTTGCAGGCACGGGGGCATGGCCTCGACTTGCAGGCCGCGAGCGCTGAGGCCTGCTGCTTCGGGGAGGCCGTCTTCATGCAGGTGTTCATTGATGGCCGGCGCCAGAGTTTGCCATATTCGCTCAGCCAGCTGGGTCTCGTCGGGCCCTGTTTCTTCCCATTCCAGGTCAACGAGGCCGAGCGGCTGCGCGTGCAGGCAGACGAGCACCTGCGCGCGCCGGTAGCCCTTTCCGGCCTGTCTATCATAGACCGGAATGGCCAGCAGGGGGCGGTCAAGCTCGACCTCAAGCAATTTCACCGGCTGAAAGCCCGACGTCCGGGGCTCGAGATGGCTCGCGCCTGAGACATCTGCAGACATGTCCTCACCACCTTTCGGGATGCAAACAGGCATCCGTAGCAAAGATTGATTACCCATGCTCAGCAGGCGCAACATACGATAGAAACGGATCTCCTCGTGGGGCATCCCCATTCAGGTCAGCCCTGTACGGATGAGCCCTGAAGCATACCCGGCTGCTGCAACCGTGAGCCCGGCGACAATGGCCCCCGCGCGGCCAAGACCTGCCGGGTCCCGGCGCCAGAGTGCGTCTCCCAGATTCCGGGCAACCGCCAGGGGCAGGGTCCGGTAGGTGTATCTGCCCTCGGCCGATATGCTGTGTGCTGCGCCTACCAGACGCGATAGCTGGGCCTTGCCGGCGCCTTCGTTGTAACAGCGAGAGATGAAGTAATGCCAGCTCGTCCGATCCGATGGCACCCTGTGGAACACCACCGCTCGCGGCTCGTAGAGCCACACGCCCCCTGGCCATCGCTGCAGTGCACGGATGCAGAGGTCCGTATCCTCTGGCCTGCTACATGCGCCTACCTTGCCAAACCCGCTGCGGAATCCTCCCAGGGCCTCAAAAGTCCTCCGGCGCATCGCCATGTTCGCTGACCACACATTCCTTACGGCGGAAACCTGCTCAGGCATGCCCCGATAGCTGCCTCCGACGACCCAGTTGAACTCGTCCGGGAACCAACTGGGCCTGCCATCCAGCCATTCGGGCTCCAGCTTGCCGCCCGCGCCGAGGACACGCGGGTCCGTGAGGTGCGGCGCCATCTGCTCAAGCCATGCTGGTGTTGCCCGGGTGTCATCATCCAGGAAGGCAAGGATCTCACCCCTGGCTACGCTCGCACCGCTGTTCCTTGCTCCCGACGCCCCAGACGGTCCCTCGTTTTCCAGGCTGATCACGCTGGTGAGCTCCTCCCGTGCTCTCTGCAGCATTCTCGGGTTGTGATCGATCACCACAATGACCTCACGCGGTTGCGTGTTCTGGCGCTCCAACGAACGGAGGGCTGCGAGCAGATCAGGCCAGCGCGCTTCTGTGTAAGCGCAGATCACTATGGAAACATCCGCTGTATTACCCATCACGAGGCTGCCTCCTCCCTGGTCAGGCTAGGCAGGCTGGCATGGGCAATGCGACGGATCATCCTCCATGCCGCCAGGCGGGACTTGTGAGCGGCTATCCATACGGGAGGGCTGTGGCGGGTGATCAGTTGCTCCAGTGCGTCTGCGCCCATATCGGGCGTCACATGCAGGCGCGACAGGGCAAAGGGATCGTCTGTCACCGCGCTGGGGGCGTTCTCGACGGCGCAGGCCGATGAGTAGCCTGCTGTCTGCACGGCTGAACGGGTAGCGGCTGTGAATTCGCCGAACGGATAGGCAAAGCTCACAATCTCATGCCCGAGCTGGTCTTCCAGGATCTGCCGGCAATAGCGGATCTCCCGCTGTGCGTCTGGGTGCGGCAGCCTGTCCAGTTGCGCGTGTGTGTGGCTGTGTGCACCGCACTCTATCCCGCTTGCGCTGATCTCGCGCAACTGGGCCCAACTGAGCATCGCGCGCTCACTTTCGTTCTGAGGGACTAGCCACTCGCTCTTCCCTCCAATGTACCCGGTCACCATATACAGTGTTGCTGGAAAACCGTAGCGCAGAAGCGTGGGGAGCGCAGACTCATGGAAATCGGCATAGCCATCGTCAAAAGTCAAGACAATGGGGCGCGCTGGCAGGCGCGCTCCCCCATCGGCACAGCTGCGCACAAAATCGCTGACCGTCAGCGGTGTATAGCCCTGCTCGTGCAGATGGGCCATATGCTCAGCAAACAGGCCCGGCGGCACTGCATAGGGTCTGAAACGGGCGCTGGCCTTGTCGGCAATGCTGTGGTACATGAGGATAGGGATCTGGCCCTGTCTACCGCTCACCATTGCCTCCCTTACTGAAGGCTCGTTGCTCCCGCGCCAGCACTTTGACTACGCGCCAGCCATCCTGCAGGGGGCGAAGCCGCCCTACCCCGTGCACGCGGGGCGCCTCGAAGCTGGGCACCTCGGCGACCCTGAGTCGAGCCTTGAGGGCGCGCACGTTCATCAGCGTCTCAACCTCAAAACCGTCGCAATCGAGGCTCAAGGCGGGCAGCGCATGCGCCCAGAAGGCGTTGTAGCCGTAGCAGAGGTCGGTATAGTGGCCACCAAAGAGCAGGCGTACGGCGCGCACAAATCCCCAGTTGCCGAGCCTGCGCGTGAGCGACATATCGGCGGTGCCTCCGCCCTGCACGAAACGAGAGCCCTTGACGTAATCGGCGCCGGCCAACAGGGCGCCGACAAAGGCAGGTATCTCCGCGGGGTCTGTCGAGCCATCGGCGTCGAGCATGATGATGATATCGCCGCTGGCCCAGGCAAACCCGGTGCGCAAGGCGGCGCCCTTGCCCTTGCCCTGTTGGGTGATAATGTGGATATCGGGGCGCAGCTCACGGGCAACATTGGCGGTGCCATCGGTGGAATGTCCATCCACCAGCACGACTTCGTGCACCCAGGCAGGAATGCGCGGCAACACGTGCGGCAGATTGGCCGCTTCGTTGAGAGCGGGAATGACAACGCTCACCCGCCCGTTGCGGGCCCAGGCGGGATGGTGCGCCGCATCTGATGCGGCATTCGCGACGGCGTCGTTGTCTATTTGCTGGGGCCAAGCGAATTGGCTCGCCATGCTCTTGCCTCCACAGCGAATGAATGATCTGCGCAACCCAGCCCTGTGCGCGCCGGCAACGGAAAAGATGGCCGATCTGATCTCAGAAGCTCGATCCGCGAAGGGCGCCGGCGGGTGGAAGCGATAGTTCACCCTTCCAGGATGACCTGGCCATTGAAGCCATGGCGGCGAGGTCGAGTGCCGTGGGCCAGTGGAGCCAGATATAGGGCTGGTGAAGACCTGGTCTCTTACGTATGACGCAGCAACAAGCATGCCATAGCGCGGCCCAGCACCAGCTGCACCGGTAGCAGATTGGATTAAGCAGTTTTGACAGATTGCCCAGGTTATGCTAAGATGCGCGCCGCTCGTTGGTGAGGTTTTGCTGATAGTTCCCGGTATATCAAGACCGCGAAGGCTAGGCAAAGCCTGCGCGGTTTTTGTTTTGGTAGCCACACCCTGAGTGCGGCGTGACCCAGCTCATTCCTCCCGACAATGATCGGGCTCGTAGCAACTCAGGAAGGAGGTGCCAGTCTGTGACAGAGCGAGTTACCGGTCGGGTGAAGTGGTTTAGCCGTGTAAAGGGCTATGGCTTCATCCAGCCAGATGGGGATGGTGCTGAAGACGTTTTTGTGCACTATTCCGCGATCGTGGGCGAGGGGTTCCGCAATCTGGACGAAGGGGAGCGCGTCGAGTTTACGATCGAAGATTCTCCCAAGGGACCTCAGGCTGCCAATGTGGTGCGATTGCCGGAGGAGTAACCCCCCGGAAACCCACCCAAGCCCCGGTACAATTGTGCCGGGGCTTGTTTGTGTCCTGAGGGCAGGGGCCAAAAACCTAGACAAGCGCGCCGAATCGGCTATAATCTGATACTATTCTTGCCTGTTGGGGAAAGGAAAGGCCGTGTTTCAAGCACCACGAGGATTTACCGATATTCTGCCGGAAGATCAGCCGTATTGGGCCGCCATCGAGGACCGGGTGGCGCATTTGACCCCTCTCTACGGCTACCGGCGCATCATCACGCCTGTGCTCGAAGACGCCGGCCTCTTTTTGCGTGGAGTGGGCGAGGGCACCGATATCGTCGAGAAGGAGATGTACGTCTTCCAGGACAAGGGCGGCGATTGGGTGGCTCTGCGCCCCGAGTTCACGGCTGGCGTGATGCGCGCCTATCTCGAGCGCGGCATGCACACCCTGCCGCAGCCAGTCAAGCTTTATGCCATTGGACCCCTCTTTCGCTACGAGCGGCCCCAGGCCGGTCGTCTGCGCCAGCACCATCAGTTCGATGTGGAGGCAATTGGTGAGGAGGATCCTGCCCTCGACGTGGAGGTGATGTCGGTGGCCTATCACCTGTTCGCCGACCTGGGATTCTCGGGCTTGAGCTATCAGGTGAACTCGATCGGCTGCCCTGTGTGCCGGCCGCAGTATCTGCGCGCCCTGCAGGAGTACTATTCAGGCCAGGAAGAAGCCCTCTGCACCGATTGCCAGCGTCGCCTGCAGCGCAACCCGTTGCGCCTGCTGGATTGTAAGGACGAGCGCTGCCAGCCACTCATTGCCAAAGCGCCGCGCATGATCGAGAACCTCTGCCCTGATTGCGCGCGCCACTTTGCTCAGGTGCTGAGCTACCTGGATCGCCTGGGCCGCAAATATACGGTCAACCATCGCCTGGTGCGCGGGCTAGACTATTATACGCGCACGGTCTTCGAGGTCTGGGCCCAAGGCATTGGCGCGCAGAATGCCCTGTGCGGCGGCGGGCGCTATGACCGCCTGGCTGAGGCCATCGGTGGGCCGCCGACGCCGGGGGTTGGCTTTGGCTCTGGCGTTGAGCGTATTGTGCTCCTGATGCGCGAGCAGGGGACGGCAGTGCCCCCGCTCAAGGGGCCGGAGGTCATGGTGATCGGCCAGGGGCAGGCGGCCAAGGATGTGGCTGTGAGCCTGGCGGCGGACCTGCGCACGCGAGAGATTGGGGCGTTCCTCTCCTTTGGCGAGCGCAGCATGAAGGCGCAACTCCGGGGGGCCAACCGCAGTGGCGCCCGCTATGCAATCATCATTGGCGAGAACGAGTTGAGCCAGGGGCGGGCCACCGTCCGCGACATGGTGGGCGGCGAGCAGTGGAGCGTACCCATGGCCCAGGTCGTGACGGACCTGGCAGCGCGGGTACGGCCGGCCAGTTAGGTGAGGGATGACCTGTCGAACTGAGGATCTCGCTATCGAACCGGTCCCTCGTGCCGTGCGCCGGGCCGGCGTCCTGACCCATCCTCGGCTGCCGGTGTCGGAACAACTGGCGCAGGACCTGGCGAGGCGTTTCGCGGCCATCGGTGTGGCGGTCGAGGTGGCCTCTCAGGTGGATGCCGCATGGCTGACCGATGTGGACTGCCTGGTCGTTCTGGGCGGCGACGGCAGCATGGTGCTTACCGCGCGCGCTGTTGCGGGCACGGGTGTACCTCTCCTCGGCATCAACCTGGGGCAGTTGGGCTTTCTGACCGAGTTACAGCCGGGTGATTTGGGCAGCCGGTTGGAGGCGCTGGCGCGCGGCGAGTATCGCGTGGAGCGACGCTCTTTGTTGCGCGCTGTCCTGACGCCTGCGCAGGGCGCCCCGACAACCTATGATGCCCTGAATGATGTAGTGATGGCGCGCGGGGCCAGGGTGCGGATGATCGGCGTTGCCGTCTCCATCGATGGTCAGCCTTTCACCACTTACCGCGCCGATGGGGTCATCGTGGCCACGCCTACCGGCTCTACAGCCTATTCTCTGGCCGTAGGGGGGCCCATTGTGGCGCCGGTGTTGGACACTCTGACGGTGGTGCCCGTGGCGCCGCACCTGATGCCGACGCGCGCCCTGGTCGTGCCTGGCGCCAGCACGATCCGTCTACAGATGGGCAGCCAATACGAGGGTATTATGGCCGTCGATGGGCAGCTCGATCAGCCCGTCAGCGGCGGCGATGTCGTGAACGTAACCGTGAGTCCCAAATGCGTGGGGTTTGTGCGTTTCGGCCCGCCCGCTGACTTTTATGGTACTTTGTTTCGGAGGTTACGTTGGGCGAGCCACAATTCGTAGCACCGAATCGGGGGGCCCAAGGCGGCGGCCAAAGGCCAGACGCGAACGGGGCGCCCGATTTTGCTCATGATCAGGTGGGTGCACTCCACTGCGCCAACCACCCCACCGTAGAGACTCTGCTGCGCTGCAACAAGTGCGGCAAGCCGATCTGCCAGCGCTGTGGAGTCCGCACGCCGGTGGGCATCCGCTGCCGCGAGTGTGCGCAGTTGCGCCGGCCACCGAATTACGTCGTGGGGCCCGGACACTATGTGCTGGCGGCCCTGGTGGCCCTGCCGGTTTCGATCCTGGCCGGGTTTATCATGCAGCAGGTCGGTATCTTTTTCGCTTTGTTTATCGGCGCCGCGGCCGGCGGCTTGATCGCTGAGATCGTCTGCCGGGCGACCGGCGGCAAGCACGGCAATGCGCTGGCTGCCCTGGTAAGCGCCTGCATCGTCGTGGGGGCGGTGGCTGCCGGTCTGCTGCCGCTGCTTCTCGCCCACGGAGCGCCACTCGCAGCGTTCATGAGTGGGGGCTATCTGCTGCAGCTCGTGCTACGGCTCAACATCATCTATGTGATCCTGGCCGTGGGGGCCGCCTTCGCGCGTCTTAGATAACGCCAGGGCCCTTCCGGGCGATTGCCGGCTGGCGTGCGCCGCACCAGCCCGGCCCTGATCCGGAAGGGGTGTAGTGGGTCTGGGCGCCCCCTGCGGCGCTAGCCCACCGCACCCCACGAAAGGCCTGTTTCGGCCACATGTGGAGCATGATGCCCGGAAACCGAAGGGCGTTTTCATCGTGTGTCGAGCTTCTCTGGGTATGGGCGCTTGATCGGGAAAGGATGACAGAGCGATGCTACAGGAATTGAGCATCACCCATTTTGCCATCATTGACCGCCTCAAACTGTCCTTCTCTCCAGGCTTTAATGTGCTGACCGGCGAGACGGGCGCCGGCAAGTCGATCATCATCGACGCCGTGAGCGCTCTTCTGGGGGGCCGCCTCTCTGCCGATACCGTCGTGCGCAGCGGCGCCGACCGCGCCACGGTAGAAGGGATCTTTAGCCTCCAGCCCGACCAGTACGCCGATCTCAAGCCGATCCTGGAGGAATACGGCCTCGACGATGAGGAGGGTGGCGATGGCTCGTTGATCGTGAGCCGTGAGTTGAGCCGCAGTGGGCGCAACGTCTGCCGGGTGAACGGGCGGGCGGTGACGGTGGGGGTGCTCGAGCAGCTTGGCCAGCGTTTGATCGATATCCACGGCCAGAGCGAGCACCTCAGCCTCCTGCGTGTGCGCGAGCACCTGGGCTTCCTGGATCGCTACGCCGGCCTGCTGCGCGAGCGCGAGGCGCTGGCGGCGACGGTGGCGGAGTTGCGGGCCGTGCGGCGCGAGCTGCATAGCTGCCTGCAGGATGAGCGCGAACTGGCCCGGCGCATGGACCTGTTGCGATTTCAGGCTGGAGAGATCGCCTCTGCCAAGTTGGATCCCAATGAGGAAGAGGACCTGGCGCATCAGCGCACCCTGCTGGCCAATGCGGAAAAGTTGAGCGAGCTGGCCAATGCTGGCTATGTGCTCCTGAGCGGCGGCGAGCAGGGGCGCCGTGCGGCGCTCGACCTCCTGGGGGCGGCCATCCAGAACCTGACCCAGCTGGAGCGGCTGGACCCGGCCCTGGGTGAGCTCCGGCAGGCGGCGGAAGGGGCCCTGTACCAGCTCGAGGACGTGGCGCACTCTCTGCGCGACTATCGTGACGGCATCGAGTACAGCCCGGCGCGTCTGGAGCAGGTGGAGGAACGCCTTTCGCTGCTCCAGTCGCTCAAACGCAAGTATGGCGAAACCGTGGAAGAGGTCATCGCCTTTGGCCGGCGGGCGGCGGAAGAACTGGAGGCGATCAGCCATAACGAGGAGCGCGTGGAAGAGCTGCGGGCGCGAGAGAGTGAGCTGCTGGCACGAGCCGCGGGCCAGGCGGCGGCGCTCTCTGTGGCGCGCCAAAAAGCCGCCCGAGCCCTGAAGACGGGCATTGAGGAACAGCTCGAAGAGCTCAAAATGGAACGGGCGCGCTTTGAGGTTTCCTTCACGCGCGAGCCCGACCCGAACGGCGTCGAGATCGATGGGGGCCGCTGGGCGCTGGACGCGACGGGTGTGGATCGCGTCGAGTTTCTCATCGCGCCCAACCCCGGTGAGCCGCCCAAGCCCCTGGCCAAGATTGCTTCGGGGGGCGAGACCTCGCGCCTGATGCTGGCCATGAAGACCGTGCTCTCAGAGGCTGACGCGGTCCCCTCGCTGATCTTCGATGAGATTGATGCCGGCATCAGCGGGCGCGTGGGCGCCATGGTGGGCCGCAAGCTTTGGAGCCTGACCCGGTCGCACCAGGTGCTCTGTGTGACTCATCTGCCTCAGATTGCCAGCTTTGCTGACTATCACCTCGGTGTTAGCAAGCGCATTGAGGGTGAGCGGACGATTACGGAAGTATGCCCACTGGAGAATAGCGAGCGTCCGCGGGAGCTGGCGGCTATGTTGGGCAGCGAAATCACCGAGGCCTCACTGTTAAACGCCCATGATCTGTTGACGCAGATGGCCGAGTGGAAGGCACAGCAACAACGGGGGGAACGCGAAGGTCGCGAAGACGGTGAGGCAAAACGAAAAGGCGGCAGAGAGAGGATTGTGCCGTGATCATCGAGAAACGCCTGGTGGAGACCTTTTTGGAGTTGGTACGCATCGACAGCCCCTCGCGCCATGAGCAGCGCATCGGTGAGCGCCTGGTGCAGCGCCTGCGCGCCCTGGGCGCCTGGGTCGAGCGTGACGAGATCGGCAACGTGTTCGCGCGCACTGAGGGGCGGGGGGAGCCGATCCTGCTCAATGCGCATATAGATACGGTCGTGCCCGGCGAAGGTGTGCAGCCGATTCTGGAAAATGGGATCATCCGCAGCGACGGACGCACCGTCCTGGGCGGTGACGACAAGTCGGGCGTGGCGATCGTGCTGGAAGTGATGCAGGCCGCGCAGGAGCAGGGGACCCTGCTCCCGCCGCTGGACGTGCTCTTTACTGTGCAGGAGGAAGTGGGCTTGCGCGGCGCGCGCGCCTTTGACGTGAGCAAGCTGCGTGCGCGGCAGGGTATCGGGCTGGATTCCGGCCGGACCAACGGCGCGGTGGTTGTCTCCGCCCCCTCGCAGGATACTCTGGATGTCGTTGTGCACGGCGTGGCGGCGCATGCCGGCGCCGAGCCGGAAAAGGGCACGAGCGCTATCCTCGTGGCTGCGGAGGCCATCACCCGCATGCCGCTCGGCCGCATCGACCCCGAGACGACGGCCAATATCGGCGTCATCAACGGCGGCCGCGCGACCAATATCATCCCCGACCGGGTGGAGATCCGCGGCGAGGCGCGCAGCCGCAATGCCGGCAAGCTGGCGGCGCAGGTGCAGGCCATGACCCGGGCTTTCGAAGAGGCGGCGGCTGCCCATGGCGTGACGGTGGAGGTCCACGTATCTCACGAGTATACCGCCTACTGCCTCAGCTCCGAGGCGCCGATCGTCCGCCTGCTGGCTGCGGGTGCGCGCGAGGTAGGGATTGAGCCGGTGTTCGTCCAGAGCGGCGGCGGCTCCGACTCGAACATCTTCAACGCCGAGGGGATCGAGATCACCAACATTTCTACCGGCATGGATGAGGTCCACACCGTCAACGAGCGCATCGCCATCGCCGATATGGTCCGTTGCGCCGAGTGGCTGCTGGCGTGCCTGCGCCTCAGGGCGGGGTGAGGACCGGAGCACGAAGGGCACGAAGAAACGCGAAGGACGCGAAGGGTTGAGCGCCGGTCCACCGGCAATGATCCAGCCTGCAGCGATGTTGTAGTGGCGGCTTGAGCCGCTCGTCTCGGCACCTCGTCGCAGAGCATCTTGTGCGCATGCACAGCCCTTCGTGTCCTTCGCGTGCTTCGTGCTCCAGGATCTTCGTGGTTTATCCTTCTTCCCAGGGAGGTGAACATGAGCGGCATCGAGCAGTGGGGCACGTCGCTGATCCTGTGGCTGCGAGGCCATGGCAGCCCTCTCTCCGATACGTTTCCCCGGATGGTCACTCTGCATTTGTCCTTCTCGGGTCGTTTATGCTGATCCTGCCCAGGTACTTCTGGATGCTGACAGAACACAGGTGATCCTATGAGCACACCAGATTCCGGTGTCTTACCCTCCGGCGTATGGCCAGTGATGCTTACTCCATTCTACGAGGACCGTTCCATCGATTGGCGGGGCGTGGATGCGCTGGTGGAGTGGTATATCGAGCGCGGGGTGGCGGGGCTCTTTGCCGTCTGCCTCTCCAGCGAGATGTACACGTTGAGCGCCGAGGAGCGGCTGACCCTGGCCGCGCATGTGGTGCAGCGGGCGGCGGGGCGCGTGCCGGTGGTCGCTTCGGGCACCTTTGGCGGGCCGCTGGAGGCGCAGGCGGAGTTCATCCGCCGCCTGGCTGGGTCGGGCGTGGACGCGGTCGTGATCCTCACTTGCCAGCTCGTGGCCCAGGAGGAGAGTGACGGGGTCTGGCGGGCGCAGGCGGAGCGGCTGCTCGCGCTCACCGGCGATATCCCCCTCGGCCTCTACGAGTGCCCCGACCCCTACAAGCGCGTGCTGGCGCCGGAGCTGATGCGCTGGGCGGCAGGCACGGGGCGCATCCGCTTCCACAAGGATACCTGCTCCGAGCTGGAGCCCATTCGCGCCAAGATCGCCGCCGTGCGGGGTACGCCCTTTCGCTTCTACAATGCCAACACAGCGACTCTGCTCGCCTCGCTGCAGGCCGGAGGGCACGGCTTTTCCGGCATTGCCGCCAACTATTTCGCCGGGCTCCAGGTGTGGCTCTGCCGTCACTGGCAGGATGAGCCGGAGCGGGCGACGCGCCTGCAGCATTTTCTCAGCGTGGCTGAGGCGGTCGTGCGCTTCAAGTACCCGGCCTCGGCCAAGGTCTTCCGCCGGCTGGACGGCATGGCCATCGGCCCTACCTGCCGGGTGCCGGCTGAGCCGCTGACTGAGGAAGATGTGCGTATCCTGACGCACCTTCTGGCCCTCAGCCGGGAGGTGGCGGCCGAACTCCAGTAGGCCATCTTTGGGTTCATAGCCGGGCGGCGGTGGAGCGAGCCGGCAAGATTGCAGGGCTCACTGCAGCTCCGGCAGCAGAAACTCCCCATCCTCGAGCACCAACTGGCCATCGAGGTAGGCCGTGCCCCGGCGCAGGCAGATATCAAAGTGCGTCGGCGCTTCGTTCGCGCCGCCCAGGCCGCAATAGGGCGCCGGGGAGTCAAAGGTGTTGCGCCCCAGGGCAATGGTAAGCCCGCCGTAATATGACTCCGAGTCCATGCCGACCTGTCGCCAGTCCGCCCGCCGGTCGGTGCCCCACCCGGCGTGGGCCACCCGGAACGAGGCCTCGTTGCCGGCGTTGCGCAGATACTCCAAGGTGTGCTGGGCATCGAGGCCGCCCGTGATCTCGACGGCATACCCATGCTCGAAGCGGATGCGCACCTCCGACTGGGCATGGCGCCACGCGCCGAGCAGCGCATCGCCCGGCTCCACGACCAGCACCCCCTCTACCGAGTCCTCCAGCGGCGCGCAATAGACCATGCCCGAAGGCCAGTGATCCCACCGGCCCGGCACGTCGGCCACGCCGCACTGGTAGGCGCCTTTGCGCCCTTCTTTGCGCAGCCTCAGGTCCGTGCCGGCCCGGGTCACCAGGCGAACCTCCCTGGCCGCGTCCATGAGCCTGGCGCCGGCGAGGCCACGGCGCGCCAGCTCCCCGGTGGGCAGCATGCGTTTGAGCACGGCCGGGGGCTCCTGCACCATCAGCACCCGCGCATTGGCCGCCAGGGCTGCACTGTGGACACTCGAATACATCCAGGAATGGGACCCAGGGAGGAAGGACATGCCGAGGATCACATCGGCGTGCGTCCAGGCCGCGCGCAGCACCGGGTCCGTCACATCCTGATCCGATTGGGCCATCATGATATAGACCGTGGCGCCCAGGCTGCGGGCCGCGGCCAGGGCGGCGCCAGGGTAGGCATCGTGGGCAAAGCCGACATCAGTAAAGATCAGCACCGTCTCGCCGGGGCGTACGCGGCAGAGGCCGAGCACCTGCAGGAAATGCGGCACCAGATCGGCGCCGGCCAGTAATGGGTTCATGGGGCCTCCTTCGTATGGCCGTGACTGTGTTCTCTACGGAAATGCTTCTGGCATCGCCCGGTCGTGGCCTGGAGTGCTGCCAGGCGATAGGCTCTGCTTCCGGCCGGATCAACCCAGGCGGGGGGGTGGGGGGGGGAGTTGGGGGTGCGCCGCGGCGCCCACGCCCCACCCCCCCGCCAACCTCTCGTAAAGGGGTTTCGCCAGGGCAGGGACAGCGCCCACACCCCCCCCCGCCC
>Ga0078972_1002576_pt1 | contig 59287 bp, 41 predicted proteins | sample YelNatPaOPGAMG01_FD_67568 | JGI IMG/M metagenome (GOLD analysis project Ga0078972, IMG submission 67568) | Hot spring thermophilic microbial communities from Obsidian Pool, Yellowstone National Park, USA - OP-RAMG-01 (SPADES assembly) (version 2) | ecosystem: Environmental > Aquatic > Thermal...
AGTGAGGCTTGCGTCAAACAGAGCCAACCACGGGAAACATCTTCACGGGTCAGCAGACCCGCAGGTTCGCGCTCATCCAGGTGTCCACCAGCCGATACGCCTAGATCCCCAAAGAGGGGCGCTTCAGCCAACGCGTACGCTTTGCCGCTTATCTGCAGACCGCTGACGCTCTCAAAGATGCGACTTTGGGAAACGGCGGCAGCGGAAGCTATCCCAAAACTCCTACGCTCTGCGGATGGAGCTGTTGCCGTGCGACTCACGAAAAGACTGCCCTCGGGATCCTGACGAGGAAGGAACTCCAGAGGTGGCGGCTCGGCACCAACCGCTAGCAGCTGGTCCTGATCGTCAGCAGCCAGGAACTGCCCCTTGCACCAGAACGCCAGGTATATCGAGGCGCTTAGGTTTGATACGATTGGACTCCTGTAGCCAATAACGCGCAAGCACGCAGGATGCTCGCCCCCGACTCGACCTAGCAGGGACGGCGCGCTCGCTCCAGCGGCCTTCGTATCATTCGTCCAGCGAGTAGAAGGCCTGCGGACCGATGCCTCACCGGCAGTCGTGCAAAGCAGCCGCTCTCCCGCAGTGGAAACGACGAGCAGATGAACGCGACGTGAGTATCGAAGAGGAACGGCGTGCAGGCTCAGTGCTCGCGCTTGTGTGCTTACCATTCGTCTCTGAAGTTCACTTGCCGCGTCGAGCGAGCCAAGCAGCCGTAATACTCCCGCATCAAACCAGGAGCGCTTGCTGGATACCAATTCCGTGTCGCACTCGGAACAAGTGCGCTCCAGCCGGTACGCACTGACTATTCCGCGCTGCGACAGCGTATACAGAAGCCCTCGAGAATCATCTACCACCAGGTCAATGAGCGGGTCATCTGCATGGAATAGGCGGCGCAGGAAAGCTGGTACGAGCGCGGCAGCGGCAGCACCAGCAAATCCTCGGGAGCGATTCACTCGCCGTGCTTTGGGTACGTTTCCGAACCAGGACTGTGGCTCGTAGACGAGCTCGTGAAGACTTCCATCGCGTCCGGCCATAAATATGCGCCCAGTGTGGTGACTGACCTCGATCTTCAGCATAACGACCCCATCGGTGGGCACCGACAGGCCCGTCGGGACCAGCGTCACCGAGTCCGATCCCCGGGAGCCTCTAGAGCGCGCTCGACTGTTTGGCGAGCGCACAATACCCAACAAAACGACCTGCAGTGCCGTTGCTATCACCAAAAGGTACTCGATTTCATCAATAAACACACCGGGTCGCGGTGTTGCTAGCGCGACGCAGCTAATAACTTGGTCCAGTTCCTCGTACACGGCAAAGTCGCTGCCTTCGACATAGTCCCACAAGAACAAACGATGATCAATGGAGATCCACGCTCTTCCTATCTGGGGCAAGAGGCCCATAAACGACTTGCTCTCCAGGTATTGGTACTGCGCCAGGAGCGCTGCTGGAAGCGGTACCGTGCGCTTGGCCAAAAACTGAGACTGTGACGGCGGGTAACGGATGTAGTCCGGTTCTGCAGTTTCCCATGATCGCCGCACGGATAGCCACTGCTCATCCAAGTCGATCGCGAGTTCCAGGTCGGCAGCAGCTGCCTCGAGAGCGGCCAGGTTGTGCCCTTTGGCAGTGCGGCTGATGGACGCGTCCGCTGTCGACGGTTTGGATTCGAGTGCGCTCAGACCACTTTGAGTGCGCAGGTCGAATCGACTCTCACTCGAATCCATTAGGGTGCCGATCCTCTTGGTCTTTGGAGCTTGCGCGTGCCGTCAGAGTGCAGGTCGCCGCTCGCGAGTTGCGTTCCGGTACGCAGCGCAGCGTCGCTCACTGCCAGGGACGAGTGCAAGTGAGACGCCTCGAGGGAACGTCGCGAACGCCCGAGTCGGTACGCTGTGACGGTTCCTATTGAAAGATGCGAGACCGCTGCGATTGATGAGCACGCACAAGCGAAGCAGCCAAGAGAAGAGCGCTGTAACGCGGGTCGGAAAACGTCTCCTGAAACACGACATCGCCCTGGGGCCGCTGAGCGCTCGACGCGTTTCAGACGAACATCGGGCGATGAACTGGTCGCTCGATACCTGCTGGGGGATGTATTTTTCTCGAACTGTTCTTTTTAAATATATCGTGTCGATCGTAGACGAGCGGTAATAAGGGCTTACGGGTTCGTAAGTGGTTTTAGGATTGTGGGTCGTGTTGCACAAGTGGCTGCTTCGACGCTTTGCTGCTCGATTTCGTTAAGGGAATCAAGATGATTCGCGATGCTTTTGTAAACCAGGTTCCTAGAATACTCGATTGCTCGATGCAATTCGTATGTTCAAGTCTCCACTCTTGTCCTTTGCTTACATTTCGCATGATGAAATCACGCTTTTTTCAAGTTTTCCTATTTCTTTTTTCGAAGCAACTGGAGAGCGCAGCAATACTTGCCAATGGATTGACGAGGAAAACAAGTCGACGTTGTCAACGAACGACTTGTTCACGAGCTCGTGTCCAGAGTCTGCAGAACGATTCACGTCCCATAATCGGTTCGGTTCGAAATACGCACCTTAGGTTCTTTGTGGCCGTCTGGGAAGCGGCATTCGACACCAGCTTGGTATATCTGTTCAGAGACACTCCATGCGGTTCCCGCCTCTTCTTTTCACATGGAAAAGGGTATTGGACACGGACTCCAGTCACTTCAGCGATCGCTTTCCGCGGAGCGCATGTCTCTGCTTTCAAGGAAGCGAGCTTGGACAGATCGAAATTTCTCGGCCTGTTCTCTAGTCTTCAGTTCTGCTTTTATTTGTTTCATCCTGGAAAGCATTGCATCGCACAGATCCTCCACCGAAAGCAAGCGTATGTGCTTGCAGATGCAGCATACTCGCCAGGTGTATCGCCACAAAGACGCCCGTACCCTTGGGTACCGCACTGGGCACGTAAACGATGGATAGGTACGTCTGGACCTGTCAAGGACGTGTACCGAGCGACGGCGCTAGCCCTCTGGTGCCACACGGCATCTCCTGAAACAGAAGGCACAGTGAACTTGCGGGAACACCTGACCACATGGAAGCGTTGCTGCTACGAAAGCCGCACCGAGGCCAGATACGAACACAATGAGAATGGCGCGCGAGTCGTCATTGCAACGACCGTCGGTGCATGAAATGCGTCGACAACAACCGGGAGCAGCGATATCGAGGCTTGAATACGGCCATCAGCATCCTTCAACTACGAAAAACGGATCTGGAAGCAGAGGTGAGACGGTGTTAATGACATCGGGAGATCAGAAAGGAGCAGAGAAAGCAGTCGCGGAAAAAGTCCACAAGAACTAGTGCTGACGCTCTGGTTACCAGACGCATCCCACTTTATGCTTGCATGGGTGCAATTACTTACAGGTTTTACGGTAGACTCGCTGGACAGAGCGTTGCTGGATCGAGCGAGTACGCATCGCTACGTGGAAACCCCCAGACTGCTTTTGATGAAATGTTCAGAATTTGGTCAGGGAAATGAAGTCTTCTCTCCCAATAGAGGCAGTGTTTGCGCTTTTGTTACCTTGCAACGAGCCGCGTCTTTGCTATGTTGTGAGAAAACAGCCAAGAATGCTATGGTCCAAGACACGACGCATGCGACAGTTCTGGGTTCCACGGAGCTCGGCCCGTGAAACACGATGAAATGGACCTCAAGCTTCGACGTATACCCCGCAGTCTTTACCTGAATCAAAGTGTGTTTCAGGAACGCCATCATTCACTGCGAATAGCCTGAAGGCAGCGCTCATGGTTTCTCGTCTTCCTCAAGTGAGAAACAGGGTGAAGAAAGCGACACCCATGGACCGTACGCCAGAATCCGTTCCCTTGCGCTGCTCTCTCTCTCTCGCGCGCCCTGCTGGTGAAGGTGTGCGCAAAGCCTCAGCCGAGTTCCGCAAAACTTTGGTAGCTGACGGGGAACCGCGTTCTTTGGCCCTGCATACCGAGAGCGGATCTACAGCGTAACGCCACGGGAGCGTCACAAGCACCCGTCGCACTGCACTTGATCGGATGCTGAAGCACCGGTGTGATGACCACCACCAGCAGTCTCACGGGATGCAGTGCTTGAATGACTCATGATTTCCCCAGTAAGCGACTATTCGCAGTGCCCATACGCTCCCGTCTCTCAAGTCGTGATCCAAAAAAAAGCGTCGCACCGCAGCGTGCTCGCAGACGCTCGGAAACGCCAGTGATGATACCACGTTTCTGAGACAGGTTTGCAGCACCCGGCCCTGTTGCCAACGATAAAACCGCAAGCCTCTGTTGAGGCTGCACGACCTGACGCGAATGCGCCTGGAGCAGCGCAGGAACACGCCACGAATGTGCTTGTCCCGGGCATCCTCCAGTCCAGTAATCCTGCGTCTCCTGCATGGATCCGAGGAATTCCATCAATAGGTCGATGCGAATCCCTTATCCACCTGATTTGTTGGACTTTAGCGTACCCATAGACATTCGGGACGAACCTCATAGAAAAGGACGTAGGCATCCTTGCTGGTGATCCGTGCATTGGACGCGTCCGGTTCCGTGTCCTCGCAAACCGTTCTACATTCCACGGAAACTGACTCGTCATCGAACACGAACCACTCTGGATATCGACCGTGCCGCACATGTGCGATGTAATGGCCTTGGTCGATAGATCCGATGTGACTTACGTACCCGATCAAGTCGTAGAGAATTCGTGGCCCAGAATCCTGCAGTTCGTGGTGCATACAACGGTGCGGATGCCGTGCTGTCATCGCTTCCGAGCCAACGCCGTTCCTTCGCCGCACGGACGCACTCATAAAAGGGGTCATGTCGAGCCCTCGTACCGGGAAAATAACATCGACATCGAGTTTGCTCGGCGTTACCTGGCTACCACTACCACTCTGTTTGAAGCGCTTCAGATGGAAACAGATGACAGGTGGAAGCTGTTTCAGTGAGAGCTGCTTCGTGCGAATAGGTGGCACGTCACCAGCAGACCGGGCCTCTTCCTCACACGAACAGGATGAGGTTGTACCAATCGCATCCAGCGGCTCCTCCTGAGTAAATCGCTGCAAACAACCTGTGAGCGTATTCGGCAGCGATCGTGCCGCTGACGATGTTGTTGTCGCTGTTGCTGCTGTTGCAGCCGCACTGCCTGCATGCTCGTCTTCGGGACGAATGAGGTCCAGAGAGATGTCCAAAAACTCCTCGTAACGCTGTGAAGATGTCAAACATTTTGTACAGCAAATCTCACTTTGAATGAGACCCGCAAAGGTTCGATGCGCCAGGCACGAACAACGCAGCGACAGTTGCGCTGCTACCGACTGCAAGGCCAACTGCTCCTCGGAAGCGCTCTCTACGAATCGCCGTTGAAGCTGGAGGCGACGTTCCCCATCGTCGAGCGTAGGCGTCCAGTGCGCATGCATGAGGTTCAGAGCCGACAGCAGGTACTCGTGAGCGTCATGCTGAGCGTACGTAGCGAGCGGCTCCATAAACTTCCAGGTAACATCGAGGAGCTTCTGCGGCACGAGCACTGGCACTGTTAACGGATAGCGCACGTATTGCGCTTTCTGGAAGTGCTCTGGCATGGGCTCTCGGTCCGTTTGTTTGTCCGATCGGAGAGCTCCCTTGGTAGCGCTGGTACTATGCGTTCGGGCAGCGCTTGATTTCTGATCGTTTGGGCGCGTTCGCTCCCGGCGCTTTCGTTTTCCAGAGCCGCGCAGCCTATCATCGGCTTCAGTAGTAACATCTGATAGGGTATCCTTCTTTTCCAAAGCAGACATGCGCTCCGTTCCACGACGACGTCTCCCTTGGAGCGGCTTCGACTGGTTCAGAAGCGCGTTTTCGTGTGGACGTGCTGCTTCAGCAGACGGCGTTCGAGCATGTCGCGCTGCTCGTATGGATCCCGACATAGACGACGAGGACGACGACAACGACAGCGCTAACGAAGACGACTCGGATGTGGAGGAAGATGAGGCATGCGCTGTGCCCGGCCTGCCGCTATCCACAAACTCCTTGGCAGCGCTTGAGGCACTACGAACAGACCCAGACGCGCCAGTATGCAGATTTGACAGCTGCGTCTCTCTGTCCGATAGCGCCGCTTCTGCGACAGGTCGCCAGTAGCCATGCGACTGTGCCTGGCTCAGAGACGCCAGGTACGACTGCGTCATCAGTGCATCTAATGCACAATTGAAGCAGGTCCGCTCCGGGTCCTGGCTCTGAGCCAAAGCCTCAACACGGCGCAGACAAAACGACTGATGAAGATCTCCAAGAAAAAAGTTGCGCACCGGGCATAAACGCATGAAAACCTGGAGCACAGCAGACATGTAACAAGTGTTGCCGAGGTTGGTGAGGCCCACCACACCACCATACCGGCATCGTGCCGTTCCAGTGCACGTCGATAGTCCCGAATGCGCACAACTCGTTTCTGACGCGTCTCGGACTCGCTTCGCTACGGAAGCATTCGCACCGTTTCCGCCGGTCGCCATCGTCTGGTGTTCCTGATCCATTCTCCGAGGCGGTAATCGCGAATCATGACGGTACGCGTGCGCCATCGATGCCATCCAGTCATCTCGGAACTCATCATTGTCTTCGTACTCGTTGTAGGCCCAGTCGGTGAAATGTGCAATGGCGTGTTTCTCGCGCCAGCTGAGTACCCACGAAGGTTCGCTTGGCCTTGCCGCAAAGAAAAGCAGCTGGAGTTTGCGTTCTTTGCGCCACAGATCCCGATGCCGCCGTGCCAGCACGCGGTTTTGTGACTGCTGACAGGTACCTGGTAGTCGCTCTGCGATGCCGTCTGCTCGAATCGAGGCATCGACCGCGAGGCCGCCTTCCAGCGTCGAAAGCGGCACGTTCGGAAGAGCCTGCATGGACCCGCTGAACCGCAACAGCATAGAACGAGCAAGTGAACGAGCCTGTTCCCTCCAGATCGCTCCTTCGATCAACGGGTCTGGCACGACTCGATGCAATGCAACGATTTCGGCTTCTCGGCTGCGAGTCACCGCTTTGGTGTCTCGATCATCGTGGAGGCCGCTGCTCACGGATGCCTTTGCTTTCTTTCGTTTTGGCATTTGGGAGGCACCTGTCGATTCTAACGTCTCCATGGTTACATGATCATCGTCGGATGCTGTATGATCTCCACCTGATCCTCGTCGACGGAGTGCCTGAATGATCGGCATTGCGTCGTAGATGGCGAACGAGCCGTCCAGGCGCATCCAGAATCGAAACACACCTCCCGAGTTCATGTTGAACTGGACAATATGTTGCGCACAAGAGATGATCACGCGATGCAGGCAAAAGTATAGATCATCATAGGGCCGACTGCACGTCACATCGAAACAGTGCAGCTGGGGTACGGCCGGCGAGTGCCCCGGACGCCCAAAGACCGTTGACCACGTGTGCAAGAAACGCGCAATGACCCGTACCGCAGTTATTCCATTCGTTTGTCCGGGGTTCTTGTTACTCAAATCCAAAGCCTGGAACTTGAAAAGCTGCATAGCTCGGTCCTCATCGCGCAAGGGTTGCCGCTGCAGCAGATTCCAGAGCGCTACACAGAGCGCACTTTGCGAAGCAGTAGCAGAAGTGGTCAAGGTTTCCACTGCTGACTCTTCCGGTTCTGATACTGGCGGATACAACTCTGAGCAGTCTGCAGCGTTGAAGCGGACGGATTCAGAGTCCTTGTTCCAGACTTGCGGGCGTGCCTGGCTCGGTACCCCAGTATTCGCTGCCCGATTCGATGCCGTCGTCGGCGCCACTGGTGTCGCCGCAGCATCCATCCCAGAAGTGATGCTTCCCCACTTCGCTGGTTAGTTGACCCAGTACTCCAACTTTGCGCCCAACTTGTGATTCTTGGGACGTTTCTGAGCGCCGTCACCGCACGTGTTCTGCGGCTTCGTAGCACGTGTTTTCGGCTACCGGACAAGCATTGATGCCTCTTGGCGTTCGCGCGGCAACGGGGCGATCACCAGCAGCTGTGCAGGGCTACATCCACAGATACGACTCTATGGGCTGTATAAGGTGTTGCTATCTAGCGAGATGTATGCTTTCAATGAAATCACCAGCAGTAGTACAGGGCTACATCCAAAGATACGACTCTACGGCCTGTATAAAGTGTTGCTATCTAGCGAGATGTGTGCTTTCAATGAAATCACCAGCAGTAGTACAGGGCTACATCCACGAGTCCTTCGCAAGAGACGTGCTCCTAGCAATGGATGGGGCAGCGATACATTCCATGTCGAACGGTACAATCTGGGGTCAGTGGATACAAGCCATTGTACAGGATTACTGAAACCTGCATTGAGCCGCATTCATTAAGGCATTGAGGAGAGTTCAGAAGATCCGTTAAAGCGGTGGAGATAAACTTACCGCCAAAAGAACCTGAAAGCGCACAGCATATGGCAGTGGAAAGCGCTCTAGTGAATGCTGCAATCCTCCGAGTGGCTGAGCAGCGCCCGCATTGCTGGAGTTTTATCGAGTCAGCACCAAAGCGATGGAACTCCGGAAAGCTCCATCTACCGTATGTCAAACTTCATACGTCGATGCTCAAAAATTCAACCGTATGCGACGATCTGCACCATGCAACCCCAGCGGCTCCAGCATTAGCCGAGCATGACCATCATCCATGGTAGCTTCAGATGCTAATGGATCTCTTTCGGGTGCTGGCATATTTTAAATGCGGATCTACAGAGCGTATCGTGACATGGCCTTGCGAGATACAGGATAGCGCGAGAGCATCTCGCCAAGTGCGCATCACAGGATGCTGGCCTGGAAACGGTACCCGCCGCGTTCGTCGACGAGACCCGTTCGATGCCTCAGTGCGTAAAGAGTCTGGCGAGCGGTTCATTCTGAGCAGCAGAAAAGTTCTTGAATTTGTGCAGCAGCAGCAGCAGCAGCAGCGTTACCAAGAACTGCTGCAAGCGGGTCGAACGGCACACCGGTGCAACATAGAAAGCAGGTGCGTTGCATACGGGCATTTGCCTTGCCGCGTGTACCTAGAGTCCACCACATACAACGAGCGTCATCGTCATGGATTGCCATTCGCCGACCAAAAAAAGTCGCAGATGCATCGTCCAACCATGACACTGGGACGTCTCAGACTACAGCGAGCGATGATGATGGACGCCTCTCTGTGTCCAGTCATACATTGAATCGTAATTGCCCGATAAATCACGCCAACGGCGCGCTATGTGTCATGAATCGCGGCATGTCGTCCGCTTTTCTTGCACATGTCGTGGCGAATGGCTATATATGATCATTTTTATCTGAACTCGGAGGAGCACGACGTATCTCGATACTGCAATCGTGTCTGTGGCCAACGCGAACGGCATCAATGGTAGATGCTCCCGTAGTGATTTTGAAACCCATCGAGGTCCTTGAAGAGTGCTGGATTCCTATGTATCATTCATAAAATTCTAATCACTGCCGCTTGTGTTCGGGTCACGACTACCAAGTTGAGCTGCGCGAGCCATTCAGCGTACTCTGACGACAGACGAAGACTCCTCTCCTGGGAGCAAAAACAAGTCTCGTTCGTTCGATCTTCAGCACTCTGCAGTATAACCGAATCAGCAACAGGCGCCCCGAAACGAGCGCTCTATCTGCATCGCGCCTCTACGAGCCGGACAATGCTGCTAAGACCCCGGATCACTGGACGCTACAACACGCGTCTTTGCGTTGGTCATGCGGTTCGTGTTTCGCTACCCGACGTGACTCATTCCCGGAGTCCGTCGGACGGTGCCCTGCACTCGCGTGCGGCGAACGTTTCGGCAGCTCGGTTGCCTTCGGTCCGGCTTGGTCGCTCTTGGGCCGCTCCCGCCGCGCCTTCAGACCCGCCAGAATAGCTGCGTCAAAGACGGCCTTGAGTCCTACCTGCGTCAGGGCGGAACACTCGAGATACTGGATCGCGCCGATCTCAGTGGCTAGGCGTCGACCCATGTCCGCCGTGATTGCGGTTTCCCCTCGTGCTTCCAGCTCTTTCACCACCGGATAGCTTTCTCTTAGATCGAGTTTCGTGCCCACTAGAATGATGGGCGTCTCAGGGTTCGAGGCACGCAGATCAGGGACCCACTTCACGGCCACGTTCTCGAAACTCGCAGGCGCTACCAGCGAGAACGCCAGGATGAAAACGTCAGCGTTCCAGTACGAGAGCGCTCGCAGCCTCTTATAGTCTTCTTGACCAGCTGTATCCCACAGCTCAATAGGTACCTCTTGCCCGTTACAGAGCACCACGGCGCTATAGTTATCGAAGATTGTCGGCACGTAGTCTGTCGGGAACTGGTTGCTCGTATAGCTCATCAACATGCATGTTTTTCCAACGCTTCCATCACCTACGACCACGACTTTAATGGCAGAGTCGTCTGCATCAAACGTCTCTGGAGGAAGGTGTACTCCGTGCATGGTCGCCAGCAGACAGCCGCACCAAAGTACACGGCCTCGGAATAGCGCTCACCCCCGAATGATAGGACTGGTGGAATTCGCGCGATTGCTCCCGCGCTCGCCGCGACATCGACGCGCGTGGACACGCCACCCGGGGGTCCAGGGACGGTCGATAGTAGCGCCTTGTCGTTTTTTTCTTATCGTTACACTGGGGTTAGGTGAGCATGGGACATTGAACAGCTCGCTCTATTTATGTGTTGAGCATGTTTCTCCCACCTTTTTATTAGGTACACGGCGTTGACACTCGAAGTGGATCAATTAGGGTGTGAGGAATCGTAGGTAGATATGGGATTCCTGGTCGTATGTTCGGAATGGCTCCGTCGACGCTTTGCAGCTGGAACTCGCGACGTTCCTGGAATCCGGGTGATTCGCGACGCACTCGAACAAGCATTCGTAAAAAAACCGATATCATTATCAGATTCGTATTTGCGGGCCTCTACTGTTCTGCTCTCCTTACGTATTGCATGCTGCAATTACGAATCCTCCAAGTTGTCGATCTCTGTGTGTCAAGGTAACTTGTGGGGGCAGCAGTTCGCACTGCTGATCCAACGAGACAAAGCTAGGCGTCTTGTTTGGCGGCTTGTCCACAAGCACAGATCGAACGTTCTCTGAACTTGACACATCAAGGAATCGTTATCGTTCGCAAGGCAAATCCTCCTCGCCTAGCGAACATCAACGAAACAGTATTCGACGTGGGCACGATACCTCTGAAAGGATATGTTTCGAGTGACTTCTGTCTCCGCTGTTTGCATGGAGAAGGGTCCTGGACGTATACTTGAGTTATCGCGTGAATCGCTTCCAGTGCGGAGTCTGTCAACGCTGTGAACGCAGAAAGCGTGCAGGGTTCACAGCGTCTCGACTTGCTCTAGTACCTGAATCGTTCATCTGGGTCTTGTTTCATCATGGGAACCAACGCGTTCCACAAATCCTCTATCGAATAGGAAGGCTTGCACTTGCATGTGCAGCACGCAGCGTACTTGCCGAGGTGATCGTCCAGAAAAAGCCCTTAATCATTGGACACGGCATCGGGCACTGAAACGCATGAGAGCATCGAGGGTAGCCCTCTGTACCCGTCAAGGGCATATACCGAGCGATGAAGCGAGCGTACACGCTCCACTGGTCAACGCCTGGAATAGCAGGCGGCCTTATGGGAGTATGGGGAAATCTGACGCGAATTAAGTGTCAGCACTGAGCACAGCGCACCGAGACAGTGTTTGAAAAAGATGCAAATGGCAAGCGAGGCGTAGATCGCCATCACCGCCAGTGCATGAAATGCGTCGACAACGACAGGAAACTGCAAAATTGGGACTTGCACGCCAAAATCAATATCCTTCAACTGCTGGCAAAGGAGCTGGAGCGACCGGAGAGACCGGCATTTTGAACGCCAGAGATAAGCGTGTTGGGAATGAAGCAATGGCAGGAAAAATCCGCAATTCCTGTCGTTGATGACAATATGGCGAAATCCAGACGGTAACGTCTACGCCTAGTTTGGCTCAGTGGGTCTGTTCCATTTTATTCTGACGTGGGTAGTGTAGTCCATCGTTGTTTCATAGGCCGCATGGGCAAAGCGTCACCTCATGCGGCTCGCCATGCGTTTCTCGTTCGACTGGCGCTTGAATCTCGCACCAACATCAAACGTCCAGAAATTGTATGGTGCGCTCAATTCCCTACCATCTCAGACTTGAGTTCACTTCGAACATAATCAAACGCTGAAGCAGCACTGAAGCTGAATCCTCTATTCTCGGAGCTTTTCACTATGCTAAACTGACTTGGGACCCGTCGGCAAAGTTTTGAAATAGTAGCGACAGCATGTTTCGCTCCCCAAGCGAGTCGTTGCGGAGAGTTCTGCGCTCTCCGGCGAAAGCTGTTGCACGACTCGGGCGCAAGGGCTCCAAGCACATCGTCTATTTCCGGATCCACCGGCTTGTTCAGGAAGAGGAGGCTTACAAGTCCGCGCTTGCAGGTGTCGTAGACCAAACAGACGGTCGCGATCCGGACCAGACACGGGCTTCGGCGTTGAAAGCTCGTTCACTGCGTGTGTGTATTCAGTTTCTGGACGATCGGGCGGGATCTGTTCTTCAAACGTCTTCGACAACGAACGGAGTCTGGGAGGAAACTCTGGAATCGAATGTTACACTTTATCCACTGGTCAACGAGAAACGCTTTGAACCGCTCGTTGCTCAGGTGAAGTTGTACGATGTACAGCGGGACCAGCCCATAGGCGTTGGCGAAGTGGATGTAGCCCAGTTTGCGCCAGCGTGCGTAAACCGCAACACTGGGGACGGTGCCGAAGCACCAGCGGCACACCGTTTTCATCGGCGCACGGGGAGCACGGACTTTGGAGAATGCCTTCTGGAGCTCAGATCCTCAACTAGCGAGAGCAGAAACACACCAAAGTCGAATCGAATCCGAGCGGTGCTCCTCATTAGCATCAGCATTGACCAGCCGCATACGTTCACCGATGTGTCTGCGTCGATCGGATCCCGTGACAGCGCGAGCCAGGCTTCTTCAACAGAGTCCAGTGCAAGCGTACCTGATCTAATGAGCGCCAATCGAAACAGCATGCCAGAGCCGTTCAAAGGAAACCGCCCAAGGGCGACTCACGGCACGCGAACGGTGGCTGCAGGCGGATACCAGGGAGCACCGCTGACCTCATCGACAGCGCAGGCGTCGCTGACGGCTTTGCGAGCGTCGACCATGGCTCGCGAACGAATCCATTCAGCTCAGAATGAGGGAGGCAGCGAGGATTTTGCGAAGAAGACGAGCGCTGGGGGCCAGGCGTCGACGGCAGCGTCACCGCATGCCCAGAGCTTGCATCCCGCGGCTCCGATGCCGTCCAGTGTGACATCGCTACTGCAGGATCGGGACCGAGGACCCAACAGCGGTACGGCGGAACGAATACCGCAGTCTGATGAAGCATCTCTATGGAAGAGAGAACGTGATCGGTTCGCAAAACAACTTTTGCTGCAGGCGGAAACGTTTCAGGAGGAAATTCGCGAGCTTTCCGCGACCAACAGTGCATTGCGTGTTCAGTTGGCGGCGCTGTGTCGCGAACGCGAGGCGCAGCAGCTATTCAGCGTCCCTGCTGAGAGGCGCCAGAGCGCGCGTACGCACCCAGGCGACCATGGCCTACCGCTCGCATCTACTGGACTCGCTTTAGCACGCAGCACTGCAAAGGAGGATATCGATGCTGAGCTGGACCCTGTTCCGGTCGACTGGGATCGAGAGCGGCTCGCTCGCGAATGGCAGATAGCGCGCGCCGGCCTGCGAGCGGCGGTTGCCCAGGCACGTCTGGAGGTCGAGGCTGCGCTGCGCGATGCTGCCTCGAGATCCATTGCGAGTTTGCGGTACTTTACCCACTGGCATCGTCAGCGTGAGGATGAGGCACTCGCTCCTCACCATGATCTTGCAGCGATGATGACCTCACGGGATGCTTCGGAGGAAACTAGCGTCGAACTCGATCCGAGCTCGACTGCAGGTCGTTCTGCTCCAGAAGAGACGGCGCTCGTTCGGGAACTCGAGCAGCAATTGATCGCGACGAAACTGGCACATGCCGAATCCGAGGACAAACTCGAGGAGCTTCGACGTGCGCTTCGAGAGATGCAAGGTCGTTTGCTTCGCGAGCAGCAGCGGACCGTACAGCTCGCGCAAGAGCTTTCGCAACTCCACGGGCAGCAGGTTGTCACGGCAACGCCAGCGGCAACAGCAGCAGTAGCGGATGCGCTACATCATCGCACGACGGGTAGTACGCAAAGCAACGCTGCCGAACTGGTTTCAGGCGCATCAGAAAGTAGACTGTGGAGGCGGTTCTCTGCATTAGATGAGACGCGCACCATCGACACGACTGCCGCGCGAGAGCAGCACGCTCATAGAGAAGGTGGCAATGAAGCTACTGATGCTGCTGCTCGCCGTCGCGCGTTCTCTGTATCGAACGACGCGTCGCTAGCGAGCGGCGCTGGCGACGTATCAGCCACTCAACGACGCTCTGTAGAGCATGCGCGTTCTCGGCGTTTTTTCTGGAATCGACGTCATCGAGCGAACAGCCACACAGAGCCTTCTTCATATGGGTAAAAAGGAAACGCGCATCGTGCAGTTCCGGATGAGATTGGCAAGCCGCCCCCGCACCTGGACGCGTAACGTACGTGGTGCCGCTGCCGCCGCCGCAGCAGCAGCAGCGAGCATGCCCTGAATACGCTACGCATCGCTCCGAATCAGAAAAAAGAACAGAAATGGACCACGAATTACCGGTTAGAGAATCGTATCTTTCCTGCTATACGGTTCGCGTTTACCGGTTATTCGAAATTTTACGTTCTAGGCGGAAGGCTCCGCTAGCAGGACGAGTCTGCCAGGATAATGTTTCGTGCTCCCGCCAGCGACAGGTGATGTAGCGAGACATGAACAACTCGTCCGCAACGCTCTTTATTCTGCGACTAGGGACAGTTAAGGTGCGTATGGGCGCCGCCCATGTTGCAATTATCTCCTAGCATATCGCTTCGCGCTGCCTGCGGCAGCGCGTCTGCCTGCACAGCTTGCAGGCTCCGAAAATGATAAAGAATCCCGACTCCGTATCAGGTGAAGCGTTCCTCGATCCGACGCCCTCATTGGTATGGCAAAGCCGCTCTGTCTCTGTGCTGCATCCGTGCCAGAGGCATTGGCGCTATTGCTGGTGCTCAAAACAGGTACTCTGCGCACGACGGAACGCACGGAACGACCATTATCTCTGAGGGGCATTGTGCATACTGGAACTCGAACGTAGTGCTACGCATGACAGACGCTTTCACCAGCACCGATATCCATCACGTAACCTGGAGCTCCTTATACAAATATATCAACGTTCTGTCGATCGAAATCGATATTCTCCCAGTATCTCCGAGAGGATGGATGGGTAATGGACCTTGAACATACCGCGAAGCATGACAGGCGCTTTCACGGACACCGATACTCATCACGTAACCTCGAGTTCCTAATCCAAATATATCAACGTTCTTTCATGTAAGAAACAGGATCGCCCCCGAATCGATGATGATGATGATGATGATGACGTGCAGCCCGCCGCCGCCGCCGCTGAAGATCTCTGCACCCAGATGCCGTGGGGCAGCTGCCTGGAGGCAAAGATTTCAAATGCCCAGGAGCCTGTTCTGGAGGCCGTCGTGCCTGTTAACGCCGCTTCCTGGACGGTGTTCCGCGGTGACCCTAGCATCCAAGTTGGGAACACCAGCAATGCATTGGGGAAAGTTCATAGATGCGTTCGGGAAACCGATTGAGAGAACTTCGGCGAAAGCAGTTGTTGAGGAGCCGTTTTCCACGGCGAGGCGCAGTGCAACCGTAGCGGCTGAGGCGAGTCCAGAGGCAGCGGGCCGTGGAGGAGCTTTCGACGAAGCCCTGAAACTTGTTCAGGACCTCGAAGACCAGAACGAGTGTTTCGATGGCTCCAAAGTCGAGCAACTGTGGTTTTTGCTGCGTACAGGCATACTGGATAGGTGTAAATACGCACTAGATTCGGAGACGTCCTCGAGCTGTGGCGGGCTCAACGCCTCGGGACAGTGCCCGTATTGCCAAAGCCTTGACGCTATCCGGCCAGACTGGGAGAGGTTCTCAGCTTTGTTTCGTCAACTTTCGTTTGGAAGCAGTCCTGGAAGGTGCACAAATGACACTGCGTCACCGATGAGTGTCACGAGTTGCCGTGCACCGTCGAACATGCAACAGGTGCTTCGTGATTCAAACGATGTTCACGACGCAAGCACCGAACTACAAGAACGACTCGAAAGTTTGTTGCTATATCGCGACGTTTTTCTCGCCCACGCAACGCAGGTCGTTCGCGCCCGCCTTGAAGAGCGGGCGGCATTGCAAGAGGCGATCGCTGGCAAACGCGACCTCATCACAAAGTTGCGGAAGCGAATTGCTGAGATCCAGCGATTGGGTTTGCCTCGGGAACCGCAAGTTCCTCTGACAATGCCAAAAAACGAGGGCACGCCTCGCGATGCGCATGAAGCGACTGCCTCGCCTGTCGCACTAGACGAGTCCATCGACGACGCAGGCGTTGCCGGGAACAAGTCCCCAGCAATCGGTACAGGACCTCTGCCGATGATGCATAACGAGCTGACACTTTCAAATGATGATGCCCTGTCGTCCGGAGCGTTCTCGTTATCTTCAGCTCGTTCGGGTTTTGTGAGCGAACATGTGCGGGTCGCGAAAACGACCCACGGCGACAAGGTGTCTTCAGTGGCAGAAATCACGGCGTTGAACAATCTCGCGAACGTTGCTCTACAGCGCCTGCTGGGCTCCGAATCCCCGAGCGCCGCCCCGACTGCGGTGGTATGCGGAACCTCACCGCATGCATTCAACGCAGTCAGCGCGGATGTGTTACCAGTGCGGAATGTGCTCAGGGCATTCACCCGACACCCCGAAGGCGTACCCATCTCCGAGCTGCCAGCAATGATGCTCCGAGAGACCGGCGATCCCGTGGTAGCAAATGAGATCGTGGAGTCGCTTTTGAACGCTTGCGTCCTGGAATACGATGAAAACTACACCAGCGTACGACTTTTTTCTGAATTTCATCTGGGGTAGTATGCGGACACCCAGGCTCCCCGGTTATTCCCGAACCGATTTGTTTACGAGATAGGATCGATGTATCGATCCAGGGATCCCCCGATGCGCGTTGGTGATCGGCTGCCAGCGAAGCGATCACCGATCTGTTCCAGAGCTCTCGGAATGATGCCTTGCCTCGTGCGGCCGACCTCCCGGGGAAGAGCTTGTTTCACGCGCACCCATACCCACGGACGACTTCTCCAATGTCAAAGACAGGCCTGAGCTAGATTCACAACTCAAGTGTGGTGTTCGATTGGCATTCGCGATCACCTGCAGCGTTGGAGAGGTGCGCTCGCCCAGGACATATCGCCCGTTTTGCGTGCAAGTATCGATTAGCTGGGAACTGCTCCTGCAGAACGCGGAAAACGGCCGCCAGTAACGCATTTATTTGTTGCAAATTCCGCTTGTTCAGAGACTCATTCGGGACTATGCTCCGAATCCCTTGTATCCAGGACGAATTCGGTGGCTGTATCTACTTACAAGATTCACTCTAGAAATCGCTGAAACGTGCGCAAGAATGACGCTGCCCGACACGCAAGTCGAGCGCAAGGCGAGCATTCTTCCGTAGACAAGCAGCAACCCCCGGCATCCGTCGCGCGCGTTACCACAGCATCCGATCAGCAGGTCAGTTGCTACGCGAGCATTTCGTCATTGGCGTGCAGTATCCACCTGCAAGCGTCAAGCGGATAGCGAAGCGTCATGTTGGGGATCCGCATAGCGACGATACCACACTGCTTGCTTCTGGTTTCTTCAGATTTGCAGGAAAGGATGTTCCAGCACTTGCACCGCTGTTGGACGACGAGCTTCGCAGTAGTCCAGAAGCCTCTGAACCAGATCGATGGCCTGTTCTATCACGTCCTGATCCACGTCGTTGTTCCAGCATCGATGAATTCGAGCAGCTATGTTATCAGAGCCGTGGGGAGACGACACGCTCTCGGTATGCGATGCTGGTGCAAGCGGCTGCTGCTTGAAGCACTCTGGCGGATTCCCCAGCAGGTCGAACACCGTCTTCAGCGATCGTAATTCACTCATCGCCGTGCCAGTGCCGCAATCGAATACCGGCTCACCGGCCTGGCGAAATAGCAGCTCGAGAAGCACACATCCAGCTGCCCAAATGTCACTCGACGGGAGCCGCCGCGTCTCCCCGAAATAGAGCTCCGGTGATCGCATTGGCGCATAAGTCAAGGTCGGTGACGAGGCCCCATCTGCGTCAGTGTTCGCACTGCATCTGCGCAGCAACGAATAGTCGCAGAGGAAAAAAGTCTCCGCTTGGGGTAGGCGACCAGCTTGGAGCGACAAGCCAAGCGCTTCCGGATCCACCCGCGACAACACGTGATCCAGTCGAATGTCACGATGGACGAATCCATGCGCGTGCAGATGTGCCAGTGCGCTGAACAGTGCCCGACACACCACCCGAATGAGCCGCAGCCATAGCGAATCTGATACAAGATTCTGATCTCTTTGGAAGAGATGAGCAAGTGGATAGCCCCGCTCCATAACGAGTGCCAAATCCGGCTCGACGCCTTCAGATCCCAATCCAGCTTCATTCGCTTCTTCTGGGAAACTCCATGGCAACCAAGCAATGCATTGCACCAGATTTGGATGCGGTGGTATCTGCGAGACGAGTTCTCGCTCCCGTTCAGCATAGTCGATTGGCGCCGCGTTGGATGACGGTGCATTCCATAAACGCCAACGTTCCAGTTCATGGTTACGCGCAAAAGGATAACGGTGCAGTCGTTTTATAACAAACTGGCTCTCGGAAGCTCTCGAGACAGCCAACCAGACTTCACCATAACTCCCTTGACCTAGCAACTCGACGAGCCTAAACGTAGCAGGCGAAGCGAACGGCACGTCCAGGCTGGAGGCACGCGGCGTTGCCGGCAGTGATCCGGGTTGCACGGCCTCTTCGGAAGGATGCTCCTCCGCAGGTCTCTCCGCAAACATGGTTTCTGAATCATATTCATTGCAATCGGTAAACTCTTGGCCTCCTTTGCTTGCCATGGCACCAGTGTCGGGCTGTGCATGAAGGTTTCTTCCGCGGAGAAGACGCCTGCTCGCCCCAGCTCTTGTTCCGCAGCGCTCAAAGTCCAGCAAACCGCGCGTTTGTGTCAAAGCGCTTCTCTATCCTAGAAGTAAGGACCCCGCTTCGCGATGTTGAACGTCATCAAGGCTCACTCCGTCTTCCGTAACGCTGCAGCGCAGTGTCGCAGCGGCACGGCAGTTGCCAACCCGTCCGCTGCCGTGCGGAACGCGTCGGCGTTGATCCTCCGCTCAATAGCATCGTACCTGTTCAGGAAACGAACGAACGCTACATACCAGGTCAGCGGTGCGCTCAGAACACGTCGAGTGGGGCGAGTTTGCAATCAAGAACAAGGCTCTCGCTGTTCGTAAAAGTGCTTTTTTACCACCGGCACAGTGCATTAGACCGCTCATGTTCGCTCTTGTACCCGAGTGGGCAACGCGGAGCCGGACACGCTTCTGTGGCTGGGTTTCAAGACCAAAGCGTGAACCATTCGACGCCCAAGTTCATATAGAAAGGATCAGAAGTACCACAATATCCCCTACGCGTACTGTACGACGTCGACAGATACAGAGGGTTTCGCTTCGAGCGCTCGCTGGTCGAAACCAACCATCAAAAGACGCGCCTTCTGCGGAAACTGGAGGCGTCTTACCGCTGGCGACCAGTGCCGTGTCGGACATCTGGGAACTTGACTTTTACTCGCGTCCAGTTGTTGGTGCGGATGGCAAACGTTTATGGGAGCTCGTTGTTTGCGACCGGGATGGGAGCTTTGTGCACGTCGAGGCTTTCCCCAACAACATGGTCAACTCACGTGAACTAGCCCGTGCCGTGAAAACACTTATCGAAGAGTCGAGCGTCAGACCACGAATCGTCCGATTCTTCCGAGCTCAGATGCGTAACATGATTCAGATCGCCATGCAGAATATCTCTGGGGTCGAGACGCGACCAAGCCGCCGAACGTATGCGCTCTTTCTAGCCCTCGCGTACCGCGAACGGAACGTATACCCGCGCTTACCAGGTTATGAAGGTAAGTCGATTGGAATCGGTAATCGCAGTGGTACACGGGGTGCGGAGCTCTCGCTCGCTGAGAGCATTGGGAATATGCTGAAAACGCCGGTGGATCTGAAGGTGGCGGCACGCTTGCCCGATGAGCTCCAGGGGGATCGTTTCGCTTTCGTAACCATCCTCCTGAGGGATGTGACGCAGATGAATGCAGCCGGCTTTGGTGAACTATGTCCAGTGTCTCTATCTGCTGAAAGCATGAACTTGGATATCCAGATGCGGACGTCTGGCAATGCGGGGTCAACGCAGAGCGCTGCCCTGGACCTGGGAGCCCCGAGCCCGGAAACACTGGTTCCTGGGGTGGTGATTTACAGTCGTCGGGCACTGCCGCTCGCAGCGTGGTTTAGTGGTACGGAACTTGCCTACATCATTGCAGATGAGCAGCGAAAAGAGATTTATCTAGAGTGCGGCCTCGACGCGGCGTATCTCTTTGCCCGAATCCAGCCGAGTCTCGAGGCAGAAGCGCGGGCGTTTAACGAGGCGAAGAAAGCTGCTCGCGGTTTGCATTTCCTGGCGATCCAAGAGAAACCCGATGATGAGGATGTGTGTGGATTTTGGCTGCTGCGTGATGTAGCCTATCTCTAGTGCCGGACGGGGGCTGTTTTTTGTTCCAACCGTGGACACCAGGAATAGATTCCGCAACAGGTTGCGCTTGCGATAGCGCGGAGGCATTCGATAGCTTTATCTCGTGACGCTGATTCAAACAGTGGTTTCGGGGGCGGGACAACAAAGTCGTATGGGTGCGCCTGAAGCGTACCCAGGGTTTCCCCGGGTACGCTTCACGAATTGGCGCTTCTGTAGCCGGTGGTTGCACTCGGAGCTAGCCAAAGTCGCGGACAAGGGTGCGTTCCCGAAAAACCAGCGATCGCCATTGTCGATGAATCCGCGGGCATATAACCGAGAACAAAACCTCGACGATGCAGAGGTGCTCCTTCTATGGGTATAGAAAAAGGGTCGTCCGGTGATAGATGTTCCATGCATTCGACTTGCATTCTGGCCTCTGTCGTTGCAATGAGACGGAAAACACTGGTTGTCCCAGCAGCGGCGCTACCCTGCCAGGATTTCCATGTAAAGCCTGACTGTGGTTCCGAATTCAGGGAATACTGCAGAAACAAGGATCATCGCCTTTGGTCTCGTCCCACGATTGGCAATCGCTTGTTTCCCCGAAACCGAAGACATGCTGTTTGCAAGCCAGAACCCTCGGGTAAATGTCCATGGTCGTGGCAAGCCTGGCGGCAAAGGTGCTGAGGCAGGCATCCCTTGAAGCAAGGCCCTTGTAAGCATCGTGATGCAGCATGCTTGACGCCTCTGTTTGTCGTCAAGGTCGGTTCCGTCGGAAACGTTTGGTGCGTCCACGTGCGAGGGCACGACATCCGTGTCGGATTCAGGTGGGAAACTGAACTACTGGCTCTGTTCCAGCACTTTGATTTCTTTCGAACTTTATGATAGATGTATAGTCTTGGCATTTGCAGTTCAGTAGCAGACGCTCACAGATTCATTCGTTTTTTACGGAATTTCGGTCGTCACTTTGGCGTGGTTCCTGCGACGGTTCGCTGCTGCAATTCGATACGTCACAGGAATCAAGGTGATTCGCAATGCCGTCGAACAAGCGTTCATAGCGTAACCGGTATCATTATAGAACCCATGTGTGCGAGGCCCCACGCTTCTATGTTGCTAATGTATAGGTTGCTAAAAAAAGGCGCATTCATCGAACTCTTAATCTTCTTGTTTGAAGGAAGTTCGTGAACCGAGTAATTCGCGCGGCTTCATTGACGTGGACAGATGCTCGGTGTGGTCCAGTGACAATTCCTTCACCAGCTCTTACAGAAAGTTCACTGAAGTTAACATTCCGACTGAAGGATTTTCTTCAAAGGACGAATCCGCTGGAATTTTATGGCCATCGAAGAAACGGCATTCAATACCAGCGTGATACCTCTTACAGGATATGCTCGTGAAGGCTCCTGCCTCCCCTGTGTCCCTGGACAAGGGTCTCGAACTTGATTCATCGCAGCGAGCGTTTCCAAGGGAAAGCGCGTCACCGCTTTGCCAGACGGTAGATGAGACGGACTGAAAATGGCCGACTTGTTCTCCAGTCTTGATTTCCCTTCCTGTACTCATTTCGTCACCGATTACATCGCGTTCTGCAGTACCCTTATCGAACGGAACAACGCGTGCAGCGGTGAGCACGCTAACCAGTGTCATCGCCCAGATGAAGTACGTGGTCCCCGGGGTACGGCAACGGGTGCGGAAACCGAACAAGGCATTCAGGTCAGTATCCTGGACCAAAAAAGGGAGTGTAGCAAGGTTTGAAGCGTGCATTTACACCCGAAATGTCGGGCCTCCAACCAGGTGGTGCTCTGAGCTTACGGAAGCATCTGACCACAGCCATGTGTTACCCTTACAAAATGCGCTTCGTGACTGTTTACAAAGGAGATGCATCGGCAAACGAAGTGTAGATGCAGCTTTTGCATCCGCATCGGACCCATGGTCGAGCGTTGGAATCGTCGAAATCGGCATTTATCGTTGTGATCAACGTCTTACGACAACTGATAACATCGCTGGGGATGCTTACGAAATTGAGGTATTCAAAGCCCGACACAAGAGACAAAATGGAAGCAGTCGCAGCAAATCCCGCAAAGGCTAGTTATTCATTGCAATCGGATGTGATCCAGGCCTTAGAGAGGACGCCTGCGTCACAGGACCCATCCTGTTTTCTTCTGACACGAATGTTGGCAAGCGTTAATTCATACGAGCAGCGCTCCCGCGGATTATTGGATCCAGCACATCCCGTTGGCTGCTCGTTTGTGTATCTGGCACAAGGGCATGTGTCGAAAGCGTTGGTCGCGCGAGGGACTCAACTTGCGTGCTTCCGACTGAAACCAGGGGCGGCAGCCGTACCGAAATGCAGCCTCTCTTCTCAGACGGGCGGTTGGTTGTGCATTTGCGCACGACGATGCACTCGTGGGCGTCTGGGCCGAATCCAGCACGCTTCGTGGGGCGACGAATTCCTTCTGGCTACCGCGGCATCGCTCTAAAGCTTTGGAAAAGTAACATTGCTGACTCTGTGATATGGTCATGCATGCACACTTGCAGCGTCGGCACTAGGTTGAGGACTCCAATTGCGGTATGACTTGCATTGTGAACTCCGCTGGACCTTGAAGAGCTTTATGTTGCATAAATCGTCTTATATCCAGGGACAGATGCGCGCCGATCCAGTCGATGACCTCTCGTACAGCTCCCTCCTTTCAAGCAGATTGCACCGGGATCTGGGGGCAACGTCCGGATAGATTTGGAGGAACCGTCCTCGTTCCTCGCGCTGCCCAAAACATCGACCGAACCGTCAACTCTCTGCTCACTGAGGAATACCGGTCTTCAGATGGTGAAACGCGGAAGCGGAGCCATGCGTACCCCGACGGCCGGCTTCGGGTGCGTACCAGTGGGAGTCCGCCTCGTTCCATCGATCCGACGTCGTGATCTGGTGCTTTATACAACAACCACACAGATCTGCTCCAAGTGTGTCCGCATAGAATCAGTTGTGTCTCGGTGAACAGAACACGTTTGCTACAGCACTTTGTTTCCATTGTGCGGTACGGTGTCGACGCGAATACGCCACCAGTCCCTGCACAAGGAGCGCCAATCCTGCCACGCAGTAGGAAACGCATGCCAGGCATCGCAGCAAAGCCGGCGCATGCGTATCATTTTCTGTTGGACGGCACCCGCGGATCCAGGTTGTCGAGCGCACAGTGACAGGGCATCTTGCCAACTGCGCCGTTCATTCTGCACAAGTTTTCTACGAGGCCGCATCTCGTTCGAGACGGATTTCAGCCCGGCATTGCTGCTTCTTCTCGACAGAATGAAGCTCGCTGTACCACACCGCTGTTCCAAGTCGTTGCCCAGACGGTACCTCCATGGTTGCCGCGATTCTTCGACGAGTTATCGTCCAGCTGTGGGTTCCGCGAAAAGCGCACGCCAGAACCTAGTCCTCTTCGCGCTATGCGTTCTGATGCATAGCATGCAACCAGTTACGGCTTCCGCGTTCAAAGTTTCCCGTTCATTCCGAGGATCTCGTACAATCACAGTACCGTTCAGCCGATGGAAGCACACGAAGAAGCTTCTGAATGGTGCACGCATGCAGAGGCAGTCCGGATGAGGAACTCAGCGAGTTTCGGGATCCTACACCGTGTGCTTGTGACGGCATCATGTCAGGTGGCGCGCTGTTGGCGCTGCCGCCCATTCACCAGAAAACGAATGGCCAGTATGGAACGGATTTCGACGCACGGGCTGTAGACGATCTGTTGCCATAGATGCGCTAATGTTAGTACTGTTTCCGTAAAAGCGCTGTTAGAGACTGGTTACCCTTCGTAGAGGAGCAAGACGCTGCGAGGCTTTGGGCTGACTTATGGCTCATGTCTCTGAAGGGTCTTTCGATGCGGACCAGATTAACCAGATACGGCTCTCGGTGAGTCGCCCCACGAGCAGCGAGTGGAGTCAGGTGCACCTGCTCCGCGAGCGCTTAGAGCGAGCCAGCCTGCTCGTAGATCCGGTCATACGGCGTTGGGCGACTGATCGATGTCTACGTCGTTATCTGAGAGCGCGAAGTCACAACTTAGATCGCGCTCTTGACATGATTCGCCGGTCTATTCAGTGGCGACTGGAGTACCACCCGGAGCAGCGGTTTTGTCGAGCGTGCAAGGCGAACCCGCGCTCGCACACGTATCGTCGGGTAGGTCGCACGTTGACGGGACAACCCGTGATGTTCTCGACCTTTGTCGGCGTCGAGAACTATGATCCAGCGGATAACATTGAGCACCTCTCCTCTGGAATTGAGCACGCAGTTGGTGTCAACGCAAGATGGCCCGATCTAGACCCTTTCCCCGAAACCTATGTATGGGTTTTGGATTTCGCTGGCTTTCATGCAAGACACTTGAGTCCCGGAGTTGGGCGAGCGAGTTTGGCACTGTTCAGTGATCACTACCCTGAGCGGTTGCAGCTCGCAATAATTCATGATGCTCCGGCGATTTTTCGCGGACTTTGGTTCGCATTGAAACCATTTATCGATCGGCAAACATGCAAAAAAATCCTTTTCATCCGACGAGCACATGCTGCAAAGTTGTTCGAGAGAATCTTTCCGCCAGAGCTCTGTGAATGGCTCGAGAAAGAGCTGCGCGAGGTTCGCGACAAACGCGTCGCCCGTGAGAAGCAGTGGTGGCGTGAATGGTGTCCTGCCTGGGACGACGACAAGAAACCGCTCTCGGAGCTCTTCCCAGGAGTAGTTATACCTGAAAAGGGCCCTCTCGAAGGCAACTCGCGTTGCACGCAGTGGATCCGCATGGGCGCCGTCGACGATGCGATGGAAGTCAGCAAGAATTCCGATGAAACATTCTATGATGCAATGGAAAACGACTTTGGGTCTAGTACGTTCGCGAGGCATCACGCGGCTTGACGGTTCCGTACGAGTTCCTGTTCTAGAATGGGTACTTGCTTTGGCCTTGGAAGGTTGTCCGCGAATCACTGCGTGTGGAATGGAATCTCGAAACCGCAGGAAGCCCGACGCATGAGCCCGCGCGATGGGATACTGGGCGCCGTATCGAGGATGAATGCCCTTACGGAATCCCGCGTTTTAATCGGAAACCTCTCTTCTGTGAATTAAGTCGAATGAGTGAAATACGTGAACGAAAAAGAGCATTCGATTTGCAAAAGATACGTGCAACGTTCCCCGAAAGCCGACGACTGGAGGTCGCTCGTGGGAGGGTGCTCGTCCGCTTCGACAGGACGATGCGCATCAGCGGTGCTAGCGAGGCTCTCCATTCGTATGCGAGCGTTCTTTCTCGCGATACGACGCTGCGCTGTGGAAGGATGCCCCGTCAGAGTGCGCATCTACTCGAGCGCAGGCCACGGAATACAGCACCTCACGAGCAAAGACACGGACTCGCGCTAACGAGTCCAAATAAAACTCGCTTCGTGCAAATATCACGAATTGGCAACTGTTTTGGAGGCATGACGATGCACGAAGTGGATCTATCTATCGCTGAACCACAGGATTCTCTGATACTTTAAATGAGGGCGGAAGCAGTGCGGTTTGACGGTCTCGTAAGCGAACTCCTCTAGCTCTGGTCAACTGGCAACTCGTAAACTGTTCGCATACACATGCGTCCCTGTAAGTCATGGACTTTACATCCTGACGCAACCTATACGTTTTATGCGTCAACATAGGAGCAGTCCTCATACCGGTAATGATACCTATTCTAGGATGCTTCTGCAGCTTCAGTCGGCGCTCGAACAAGGCCGGGTACGAGAAAACGCGGATATCGTTCGAGGCGACGCATTCTACTGCAAGATGCTCGATGCATGTGCACGGGGCGTTCTTGGTTCGCTCGGAAACGTATCGAAAAGCCTTGCTCTGCGAATTATCTCGCGACGGTGAGAACACCATCATCAGATCGACATCGATCCTGCTAAATGATTTCCCAGCGGAATGCTCGCTCGGAGACCGCTGCTGGTTTCGAGCGTAACCGTTCAATGTTTGAGCACGGACCCAGAGAAAGGGTTTACAGGACGCTGACACGATAGTCTAGAGAGCTACGTCGCTGAGCGATGGAGCACCCAGCGGGGCGTCTTCATTCGTTCTCATGAAAATCTCATAGAGGACTAGCGACTTTTGGAGTGTGTGCAACCCATGCATGCGTCAGTACCCTCATTTGCAACCAGAAACGACTCGTTCATCGAGCACCAGTCTATGTGGGATGCGATCGCCTCTAGTGACGAGAAGGGATCAACCACTCTCTGCTCAGGGACCAGCGTGGCCAAGCTTTTCCTTGAGCACTCGCAAAAGTGGCTCAGCCTTGTCCGGCTCCAGTCGGGGCCCGCCACCGGGATGGCGGATCAAACCATCACCAGGTTTGCGCGGAATAATATGGATGTGCACGTGCGGCACAACCTGGCCGGCCTCCCGTCCGTTATTTACCAGTAGGTTGTATGAGGGTGCACCCACCGCCGCTTTGATCGCTTTTCCTAAGAGAGGCACTCGCGCGAAAACCGCGGACACCTCCTCGGAAGGCATCGTCTCGAGCACCTCGTGATGCGACCGCGGTACCAGTAACGTATGCCCCGAAGTTGCTGGAAACAGATCGAGAAACGCAGTACAATTCTCGTCACTGAAAACCTTGTAGCATGGAAGCTCACCACTAATGATTTTACAAAAGATGCAGTCTTGTGCTGGGTCTGACGAGGCCATCCTCAGCGAGCGTCGTGAACTTGGCTCCGGAGTACCACAGCGCACCGGCCGCCTGCAAGTGAAAAGATATTGCTTCCGTGCGCACCTGCTTGCCAACTTCCCGATAGCGAGACTTGACGCGGTCCAAGCGGGTAGTGCGCTCCTCTGCAGCGAAACAAACATAGAACCACAGTCGAACGACCCCGACCGTGTACAATAGTGACAAACACGCCCTAGACAAGAAGTCGTCAATTGGCGTACAGACGCCTCCCCGTCTGTTTGGACCGGCCCCCTACTACTGCTTCCATTTTTTTCTCATATAGTTCGACTTTGAGAGGGTGTCCAACAAAGTCCTCTCTTGTCAGCTCTGGATGTCTCTGCTCCAGCACCGCACATTTCCTTATATCGATAGCGGCATTAAAATCTCGATTTACAAACTCCATCCGTTTCTTGCTATCATTCGTTGTACTAACCAGCGCAAGTAGCCCTCGCACTTTCGCTCTCCTTTCCATTCGCTCTTCCTTCAGCGCACCCTACTTTGCTATGTCCTCAGGGCTCCGCTGGCACTTTTCCATCTCGACCCTCTGAAGTGTACAACCCAGCTCGTGGTGTGTATACGGTGTTCGAAATTCATCTATCGGCATTGTAACAAAACGCCATGCGCACTCCTTATACGTTCTCGTCGTTGGAGCTGGCGTAGTTCCTTTTTGGGTCTTCCATCGCCCTGCTCCGTACGCTACTACGAGCCATTGACTCTCATCCTCCTTCATGGCGCTCAACTTATTGAAAAAGTTGGCGAACGCCCGCTGCTTCCCACCGTACAGATTCATTTGCAGACGAGCCCACCGGGGCTTGGTATACTTCCCCCACAGTGCATCCCAACGAGCAACGCGAACTTCCATGACTTTCCGAAAAGCTGTAAAGTCCGCCCCGCGACTCGTCACCTCGCTCAAAGCTTCCAGGTGATCCTTCATTCCTGCATTCCATGTCTCGATTTTTCCTCGCATTGATTATAAAGGATTCTCGGTAATGTCTCTATCTTTAGAACTGAAAAAGACACATGTCTTTCTGACGTAAGTTGCCGTCAGTACCATCTTCCGCACGCTTCGGTGCTGTGATGGTTATGATATTTGTGTTTCCGGGGTCTGCGTCAACGATAAACTCGTAATCCTCTACCTCCTGCGTCGCAGGATCCTCCTCTTTCTCATCTTCATGCTTCGCCGAAGGCAAAGCCGAGGGCGGAACATGGCGATCCGCCTTCAGCCGCCCATAGTGTACACACAAGGCTACTCCATCGGTTTCGATCATCCTAACGAAGAACATCTGCTTGCTCACTTTCAGAAGTTTGAAACTGAAGATGTTCTTCCAGTACGTCTCCCGGTTTTCGCCGGTGAACTCCTCCCTGTTAACATCGAACTCCGGACAGATCTCCTTCATGATGCCATAAAGGACTCTGGAGTCGATAGTCACAAAATGCGACTTGATATTGCACATTGGAAACATGTTGCAGCGCTTCCGCATTAGGAAAGCCTTCCGTCTCTCCCACTCTTCATTTTTTCCTCACTCAGCTTCACCTCTGCCTTGCGTTCGAGCTGTCGGTCCAGAAACACGAAATAGAGCAGGATGACTTGATACCATCTTTTTTCATCAATTTTCAACTCTGATACCTTGTCTGTTGGATTCGGTAGCCCCAGTACCGCACGATGCTCTTGTATAACCGCACGGATCGCAGAAGCTTCATTCGTACTCCCTTTTGACGCCTTCTTGTCGACGAATTCGACCTCATCTTCATGCTTGCGATCGTACGTGATGCCATTGATAATCGCCCATTTTCCACTGCGAGAGATGCCCGGGTAGAGTGCAAACACGGCGTGTAACATGAAACGTTCGAGGTTCACTGTCAAATGGTTCTTCAGGTTTGTGATGTACTTCATCGCCCCATAGCGGTAAATATCCCGGTCACCCCTGTATCGAGTACCCTCGAACCTGTAAAAGGGATGTGTTTCGTGCAAGGCATGCACTAGCATATCTTCCCTCCGCGTTTCTTCTCTACAAAGCATCGGGTGACGAATACAGGTCTTGTCGAAAAACTCGTCTGGAATCTCGACTGGTTTGACGTCCGTCACTTCGCGATACATTTCCCTCGCCAAATGCATCAGTCCTGACGACGCCTTGAAAATACTCTCGGAGTACGAGTCGACACGTTTTTTGATAGCGTCTCGCAACTTTTCCCTGTAGGGATCCTTGATATGTTTGAGAAGACAGGTTTTCACCACCATCTTGTGGTACGGTCGTCTTTCTTGCAGCCTTCGACGTAGGGCCTCCCCATTTCGGTTCTTCTTCTCTTCCTTTTCTTCCGGACTCGGCACTGTTTTTTTCTGCCAGCCGGTTACCCTGGGCCTCCAGGATCGTCGACTTGGTTTTTCATATCTTTCCTTTTTTTCGTTTTTTTGAACAAGAACGCTCTTTGAACGCTTCTGTTATATACTGCGAAAAATCAATCGAATATTTTTACTTGAGGTTTGAAGCACAATCGAACTGAAAGACTGTACGTTGCTATGACCTGAACAAAAATACAACTTTTACAGTAGATCTACACGCTAGAGATCAGGATCACGTTTCGCTTCTATGGCGGTATACGCGTCTTGTCTCATGCCTGCCCGATCTACGAGGTGCGCTCGCTGAGCGCGTTGCGCGCACCGCGCGAGACGCCTCACCGACCGATGAAGGACACGTGTCCGACGCCGCTTCGGCACATGCGTGTTCGCATCGCGCTGCAGCGGAAATCAGCTGTCTTAGATTGGAAACTCACGTATCTAGCGCCGATTCGCGCGTAGCGCGCCGTTGAGCTCGCACCGGCGGCCGTCGTCGCCGCCGCCGGCCGCCGGTGCCGGCCGCCGGTGCCGGCCGCCGTAAAGCGCCTCTGCGCGCGAACGATTCGCGTATCGCCAGGACGTATCGTTGTGGCTTGTCTGCGGTCGGTTGCAGTTCGTACTGTGGTGGCGCAAACGTCGTCGGAAGTGTCTTTGGAGCTGAGTTTGTTGTGCGCGCGGCGAGCTCACAGTTCCCGCAGCAAAAAGTTACTCTTGCCGGTTAGTAACAGTTTTCCGACGTCGTCTTCTTGAGACCTTTTCCGATGCAGGAACGGAATAGGGAGAGCGCAAAGGAGCAGTCAGCTGGCGAACCAGCACAGCAGGTGGACATGTGGGCGTCACTGATGGGATCCAGCCCGATTCTTAAACTCGAAAAATTGAACAACGTCATGATGGAGGTTCCTCCTTGCGTCGGCTCGCTAGGAATTGAGCGTTGGTACGGACAGGACGCGCGCTACTCGAAGGACGCTAGTGCAGGCGTCGGTGCGAACGAAGAGCAGGCGCCCGACACAAGCCGAGACTGCTCGTTTGATGAGACACTTTCCGTGTCCAGTAGCTCGACAAGCGCAGTGACAGGCGCACCCACTCTGAATACTGATAACAGAGTAGACGCACCGTTTGTCCCTGGAACAACGGCAGGCACGAGCGCGCTCCGGTTTGTGTGCCCGCGTTGCGAGCGCTCTTTCTCGTCCGCATCACACTTGCGTCGGCACACTCGCGACGTACACCAGAACGTGAGAAAGCACGGCTGTGATTTGTGCGGCATGGCCTTCAAACGACGACAACACTTGACTTCGCACTATGAGGCGTGTGCCCGCCGGTTGAGGTATCCGATGCGGCCGGATCAAAATGCATGTTTGGTAGGGACACACCCGTCGCATGCACCGGCTGGGGTCATACAGGAGCATGGGCCCCAGCATGACGTCGCTTGCAGGACATCTGATGTGATGTTGACTGATGCGGAACGGTTCCTACCGCCGCTGAATCCAGTTGACAGTGCCCATCGACGATGTGTTCGAGGGCCAGCGGCAGCCGCTGCCGCCCCTGTGGCCTCGGAACGTCGCAGCCGTTTGCAGAAACGCGAGAAGGCGCATAGTTGTAGTGATCTGCTGCTACTCGATCAGGCGGAGCGCAATGCCGCGAAACTGTATGCGGAGTCCCGACCCCCTGCGGATTGGTTCTCAGAACTTCATAGTTCATCGCTGGCCTCGAGCGCGGCCTCAAATGAAACCGTTCTGATGGGTGAAGTCGAGTGTACCGGCGGCAAACGCGGTAAGGGACTAGAATCTTGCTACGGCGTGCCGGGCTCCACCCTCGAGGATCGGCTAAGCTTCTTTACGAATAATTCTTCCGGGACAGGCTCGTATCCAGACTGGCTGGCAGGATTCCGAGATGCCTCCAGTGAGGTAATGCGCGCTCGCAGTGCCTCGGATCCGAGCACCTGCATGCCGCCTCAGGATGCCCGTCGAGCAGTGACGCTGTCGCAGGCAGCACCTCATGCACAAGGCGCTGCTCTCGACACTACACTTCGAGCATCAAGGTCAGATTCCCGAGAATCCGCTGATCCGGAAATGTTGCGGATCCTGGATTCTTATGCCCGATATGTTTGTATATCGAAACTTTTTGAAGATACCGTGACCAAGTTGCGTGGCACTGATACCGGATCGGACGCAAAGTCGACAGCGGCGGCATCATCTGCAGCGAAGATGCAGCCTCCGATGCTGGATGAGCTGTACGCTATCATCTCGGAGGGTTCGCATCTGGCCCCTGATTCGGCAAGTTGTCCACATCATCAGAGCATGCCCGTGAGCTCGACCGCACCAACTGGTGCCACCACCAATGCGGCAGCTCCAAAACGGGGCGAATCGCTTCATGCCGACGCTTTAATGGCACCTGCACCACTCCCCACCAACCTCTACACCCATATTCCATCGGACACCTGTGGTGATGAGCGCTGCTGGCGAGATGAATCGATGCGATTTCATGTTGGTGAACGCTCAGGGCGCTCGAGACCTTATCGTGAATGCCCCCAGGGCGTATCGGCAATGAACAGTGCGGGCTCAAGTGGTCGCAGCAGAGCGCCTTCTGCCATGAAGAATCGAGGGCCACCCCAGACTGGAGCATCTGGAGACGAATCCGGGTCCGGAGGGCTTTGAATAGAACAAGTGAAGTCTACGACAACGAACATTATTATTTGGCGCGCAGCATTCCTGGCGCCCACATGTGCTCAATTTACGTGCGTACGCACTTGCCAGTGTGCAGGCGTATGCGTCCATCATACCATTGCGTGCGGAAGCGCTACTTGGCAGCCTTGAATGCAACCTAAAATTCCTCCGATGGGCTGGCATATTTGCTCACGCTCTATCCGTAGTAGATTCGATTCGAACGCGGGCCCGCACGCATTGTTGCAGCCTGTCGATTTTCTCCCCGAACTTTTCTTAAATGGTCAGCCTCGACATTTGAAGAGCAGCAAGAAAGGCACACGGATTCATTCGTACACTTAGGATTTGTGATCGTGTTTTTGGAGTGGCTCGTTCGATTGAATACTGCTGGAATTCGGTACGCTACCGGAATCGATGGTATTCGCACCAGACTCGAACAAGGGTCCGTAAAATAACCGATATTACCATTGGATTCCCATGTTCTCGAGTGTGTTGTTCTTTTCTCCTTGCGTGTCGCATGCCCGAGTCACGCATTTATCAAGTTTTTGATTTCTACGTTTTACGGCAACTCGGGCACGCAGTCACTCGCGCTACTGGAATGACGAGGAAATCAACGCAAATGCGCTCCTTGACGACGTGTACACCAGCCCATATCGAAAGATCACTATATTCATCGCACCGAGCAATGCATTCCGTTCAAATCGAAAATGCTCCTTTTCTTTATGGCATTCGACCAAACGCGATCCGAAGGCAGCGCGACACGTACGACCAGATATGCGCTCAGAGGTTCCAGATTCTCCGATTTCCATGGAAAGGCTCTTGGATTCGCACTTCAGTCATCGTTGCAACCGTTCCGAGTCGGAGGTGCGTCGCTTTTTTGCATGAAGGGAACGTTAACGGATCCATGCTTTTCGAGTTACGCTCCCGTCTGGATTTCCGTTCGTTGGACCTGTTTCATCATGGACAACATCGCATTTAGCATATCCTCTTCTGCTCGTTGCCCCGTTCGTTCATGAGTGCGGCTCAAGTTACTGGCGAAAGGCGCATTGCTCGTCTCGTGCGTCTCGTGCCCTGGATCAGCGCCTCTTTTGCTTCGATGCTCCTACTGTCGCTTCGATGAATCCAGGATGCCTCGGCGTGGGCGCCCGCTCTCCCCCGTTGCGATCAAACAAGACATGCCCAATTCAAGGCAATGGTACAGACTATCTGGAGATGCGTTAGGAAAATGTGGAAATATCTCTTCTTCGTGGGATACGAAACAGCTTGCGAGAAGCAGAAGCACCATCGTTTCCGTGGGCGACGTCTTCGCAAGCGGCAAGTCCATCTTCACCTCGGCGCCTCCGTCTACGGTCAATATTTAACGCATGCTTGTCATGCTCACCCTACCCTCCGTGCTGAAAGGGTTCCTACGACGCGCCGCTCGTGAAGAGCTCCCTGACGCCATAGCAGATGATGACCGAGTCGTTGACCGCTCTACTCTACGTCGTCAATTCCTACAAGCATCTGTGGATTCTAGCGCTGGCATAGTACAGGTTCGCAAAGTTTTTCTGGCCAAGTACTTGTCTGCGTCGTCCAGGCTGCACTGAGCCGCCAAGAGTACGAGGTCCTCGACACTCGCAAAGCCGTTAACCAGAGAACCCGAGGTGCGCGCGATGTCGACGAAAGCACGGAGCAGATGCTTCGTATCCGACAAGTGCTCGAGCCGAGCAAGCGCATAAACTGCCTTCGGTGGCAATAACGCTTCAACGAAGCTCCCCATTTTTCCAGCGCGCACGACAGCCTCGAATTACGCGGACTAGATATTGAAGTGAGAGCATTGCTGGAGCGTGTTGCAAACAAGTACGTGTTCTCGGACGCGGGCGATGTGTTCCGGCAAAAGCGAGTACATCCCGAATCATTCGTTCATGATCCCAGTGCCGGATAGTGGCTATGATTAGAGCTCCTCGTTCGAGGGCGCACCCACGAGATGAGGTTCTCGCTGGAAGTCGTCTCGTCTGAAAGTGGCGACGTTGTCCAGGAGCGACGCGTACAAATCTTTCGAAACGCTCCATGATATCTATGCTGCCCGTTCCCCATTGTTTCCCTGGTATATACCTGGTGTGACTAGGCCGTGCCTCCGTTGACAAACAAGCGATACATATCTTTTTATTATAGCTTGTTCGTCTCTTTTCTTCATGCATGCAGCACCATTTTTGACGCGAAAATTCCATGACTTGCACAAAACAGGTGCCGACGAACCAGGCGGCCTCTGTCGCGGCGCCAAAAACAACGTGCACCAGTTCATCTCGCGGACGATCCGAGTTACCGAAACGTTCCCTTTTGCTCTGCATCCGTTCTTCATGCCGCGAAACTGTTCTAAATCAAATGGATTCATGGAGAATAAGTTGGATTGCTTAAGCTGAAGCTTGTTCTTTTTTTGGTATTTCTCGAACAAAAGAAGATGCTTCATCTTCAACATGTCATAAAGCATGTACTCGGCGGAAAATCCAGACTAGAGAAGACGTCGAGAAAATTCGATCTGTGCACACTTCTGTTGCCCAAAGTACTGACGAACGCTGGTCTGGGAGCGATTGCTGCGATGATGCGGGTTCTAAGCCCCATTTCCATCCAAACAGAAAAGACGAACGCCTCTGGCAGCATGTCCCTTGTGAGGTGCCACGCTGCTGTTGTGGAATGCCATTTCGTGGATGGACGCAAGACTAAAGGCATTTGTCTTTCAACTTAATCTATGATCCTTCATGAGAAGATCAGTGACCCTGCGGCATGAGCTTGTGAGCGAGTCGTACAGGGATAATATCGAGTTTTTTTCGCCGTCAATTCAGCGGCGCCAATTGCTATGTCGTCGAGTTGTCTCGAAACAGAGAGGGTTGAAAGTTTGACAAACGCGTGATTTGGCCATGCTAAATGTAAGAAATGGAGAAGAGAAGAGGCCAGCATGAATGCATTGGATCATGATACCAGTTATTTTACGTATACTTGATCGTGCGCGTTGCGAACCATCTTGTTGATGGTAACGTAACGAATGCCATCATCAATGAGTCGAAGAAGCCACTCCATAGACACGCCCGAGAATCCTAAAACCAAATGTGAGCCTCCAGCCTATACTGTTGTTCTTCGCATGTCGAGGCTGCACATTCAGATCAACGTTCAGAAACATATCGAAAGGCACGCGCAGAGTAACCAGTCAAGTTTTCGGTATCAAGTCTGACACGGGTGTCGCTCGCGAGCGGCCGACACTGTGCAGCCGGCGTCCGCCACGCTGGTTTAGCGTCGCTCTTCCCGCGACTTGGTCAGAATCTCTGCGGGAGACGACTGGGATCCACGAGAAGCAGACGGACTCGAAGTCTTTATCCATATGGGGGCTAGCTGGGAGGATACGCCAGCTGCGTCTAGAATAGAATCAAACTTTCACGAGTGGATCGAGTTACAGTACGCCGCTGCTGGTTCGACAGAAGCGGCAGCGCCAGCGCGGCAAACCATCGAAGCCTTGGTTCGTAGCGCTATCTCTTTAGATGGGTTGCACGCTCGACATCCGAGCAGCACTCGATCTAAACTATTTTATGCTTGGATAACGGATCGCTTGGCACGTGCGCTCGCTGCTGCCTGGCAGCGCTCGTCCACGGAAAGCACTGCGGGGCTAGCAGTGTTGCCTACGACGTTTCGTGAAGCTCGTTCGCGATTTCCAAGTAGCGATGCTTTCATTGAGACTTGCTTACTTGTCTCACAAGCTGTGCTTCGTTTGAGTCGCGCTCAACCCGATCTCCATGGATCGGAGCTGTTGGCCGGAGAGCGGGGCGCGCCTTTGGCACTGCTAGCCCAGACCGTCCTTGACGAGCTCTTCAGCTTGAAGTTTGAACAGTGCGGATGGCTTCGCTGGAGGCGTTTGCTTCAAAAAAATCGCTGGTGGATTCTTTTGTTCTTATCCAAAAGTGAAGCTTCCGTTCTACAACAATTTGGTGAAGCTGTAACGCGGGCACTCAAACGCACTCCTGGACAGTCATGGGGCGCGCTGACGCTTCTGCTACGCACACTGCTTCCGAGTCGTTCACGGACATGCACCAAGATGACGCAGACGGATTGTCGTGCTCGTGCTGGACGCATTGCTCCGGGCTCGATTGCCGCGCTCCAGCAGCTGTTGGAATACCATGTGCTACCCGTGCTGCCGAGGGCATTGTGTAGCGAGTCGCTGGCTGTGCAACGCGCCGCGGTGCGGGTTGTGCGGCTGAGCACCACAATTGCTGCCCATAGCGGAGCCGGTGCCGAGAGCAAACCGTTCATGTGGCATGCCGTGCTGTTGGAGCAGCTCCAATCCACGCACGGGGCTCGCGCACAGCCCGTGATTTGTGCGCTGCGAGCGCTCACGCTCGCAAACTCCGCTGGTACAGATGCCGGTTTGGCAGCGACGTGTGCCGCCGACGCGATGAACGCACTGCTTGGTTGGCTCGCCGCTGAGACGGATCCACCAACGCGCGTTGTTGCTGTTCGTTGCCTCGCATCCTATGTCGCTGTGGCATCTTCGCGGGCCCTGATCGATGCTGCACAACGACGCAAGCTCGAGCATGCCTACAGCGATGCATTCGGCATGAAGCAACAGCTGGACAGTGCCCCTGAGTTTCCGACGGCTCGCTACATTGCCGCCGAACTGCTCGCATGGGCACGTATGGATCTCGATCTTCGTCATAGGCGCCTGCGTTCGACAAACGCCTCAGAGAGCCCAACCACAAGGCCAAAAGAGACACGTACCGCCGCAACTGGCGCGGTTGCAGCTCCATGCTCAGAAGAATACAAGGAACGAACAAGAAAACTTCAGAAGCAGCCTTTACTAGCCGTATGTGCATATGCTTGCAGCATCGAGTCCGAAGCGGATCGCCTAACCGTGATCGAGCCTACCGAGCTCGCTGAAATGCTAACGCTGTTGCAGCAGGTGCAACGAACGCTAGCGCCGGATGATGGCATGGCGATCTTGACTGGCGGCAGCCGGATCGGCGCAGCGGCACTCGCAACGTGTCCAGTGGATGCGTGCGATGCGTGCGATGTTGCACGCACATGCGTGATCGCTGCACGCATGTTGTATCGGTGGTGCGTGCGTAGCGTCACGACGCCTGCGTTGCTGCAAGCGTTTGCGAACGTTTGGTTGGCGTTCTCAACACTAGACCTGCGCGTCTTTACGCCCAAAAACGTGACGGCGGATACACATGCTGCGCCTGTGGAAAACTCGAAGGAGAACTGGTTGCATGTGCGGGAAATTGCTAGACTCGCTCGGTTGGAGTTGAGAGCCACAGATCGCGTCGACGTTGCTGAAGCGCTTTGGTCAGCATTGCGTTCAAAGTTTGTTCCCAGCTTGCTGGATCGTCTCGAACAGATCAGCATTGCTGTCCCGCGGTACGCAGAGTACACGAATGCCGCGGGTGTCTCGTATTGGCCCGTATACTCGACACGCCGGGGCTGGCTACGGGGGTTTCGGAAGCGTTTCGCGGCACTGATTGCTTCGATGCCCCTTGATGTACAGTCGCCAAACGCTATAGCTAGTGCACTGATGTTCATGGTGCACCCTTTGGCGACGAGGCAAGCACGACGTCGCTACGAGGCTTTCACACAGTGGCACATGCCAGAGGCGCCGCTCTCTACGCTGCTTCGGGAGATGAGTAGCGTTGCCGACACGCTGGGCCGCGCTCCTCACACTGCTATTGCCGAGTTCTCAATTGATGCCCTCGGTTTATTGCGTGCATCGATACGAACCTGGGGCTGGCTCTTGATTGAAATCGGACTGAAGCACTTTCCCGATTTGTCTAGTCTCTCAACGAATGTGTTCGAGACGTTCGTGTTGCCAGCGCTGACGGAAATCTGGCGCGAATCATGGACAGCTGACGACTTGCGGCTGGTGCACGACGCGATGCCGTCACCGCCACAGCCGCCACAGGAACCTGTTCGCAAACCGCCACGAGATCGCAATCCTGCTGATGGAATTTCAAGCAATCGCACGAAGCAGGAGCAACAAGCTGAGCGTGATCGCTACCAGACCGCAATGATTCGCTATGAAGAGCTATTAAGCATTTATCGCGAGAAGGAGCGTCGACGCGAGCATCTGTTGCAGCAGCAGCGCGCGTTGCATGACGCTTTAGCAGGAATCTGGGCCGGATGGTGCGAAATGCTGACAACGCTCCGTTTATCAGAGTTCGGCTCTGAGCTCTGCGATCTGTTCTTGCTTTCGATGGAGGTACTGCATCGCGTCACGAAGCACCTTGATAGGAATCGGGCTCGGGAGGTTTGGATGGCGCTGCTCCGGTCGGTGCAGCGCTTGGTGCATTCCAGTCCGATGGCAGCCGAGGACAGTGCGCAGAACGCTCGGCAGCGAATGCTGGCCGCAGTGCTCAGCGTACCGCTTCACGCGGACGCCGTGGTAGAACATCACGCGCTCAGTGGTGGCATCCCTGCGTTGCCTCGATACCCGTTGGATTTCATCCGTGGAGCGCTCCCGATTGTTCTCGGGTCGATGCAGAGCACTTTGCGCACAACCGAAAACCAAGTCCTCACGCTCGCTCCCTGGTTGTTCCTGGCGGAGAGCATCGCACTCGAGCCGCGAACTAGCCGCGCAGCGCTACCTGTCCTCCTGCCTCTCTACAAATTGGTGACCGACGAGATCGATCACGGGCCGATGAACGATCTGTTGGTCTCGTGCGTATGGCGATCTTTCGGGCTCACTGTTCTGCTCTGCTTCCTGACCGGGCAATGCGGCCTCGAATCAGTGGAAACAGAGACCAGAGAGGATCTCGAAAGCATGCTCTGGAAGCAGAGTCGATGCTGGCGTCGAGCGATGCGCTCTGACAGGGCCTCTGCAGAAGACCGGTGTGCGGCATCACCGAGAACCGCGTTTGAACCGCTCCCGCCAGAGATCGAGAGCCGGCTTCTCGCGGAACTCCGCGGCCTGCCGGGGCCTGCGGGAGCCTCACCTCCCAGTGATGATGATGATGATGATGATCCGATTGCGGCAGCGGAGACATCCGCTAGCTTTTGCCGCTGGCGCGATGTCCTGTGTCGGGCGCTGCCGTTTCCCTGGTCGAGTCAAGGGCTACTCATTCATCGCTCGATTCTGGAGCTTTTGCCTGGAGTCCTCGGCACGAACGCCTCCGTTCGTTCCGTATGCGTGTTCTTGGCAGAGCAAATTCCCGCAGAGTGGCGACGGCACAGTCTCGCCTGGAGGCTCACGCTGACGCTCGCGAGTCACGATCGCGTCCAGGAGGTAGCTTGGAAAGCGCAGCAGCTTCTCGAGCAACCTATTCACGACGTCAGTATGCTGGCGCCATGGCTGGAGCATCCTCACGCGTTCCTTCGACAGGCAGCCGCCGATGGCATCGCGGATAGCGTGGTACGCGCTGCCGACCCGCTTGCACTATTGCGTCAGTGGCTCCCTGTATGGTTTGCGCGTTTTCCCAAGCCAGTATCCATCGACCCGAGAGCGTCACCTGGTGCTCCGCGGAAACGCCCCGAGCAGGTCATGCACGCATCAGAGCAGTTCTTTGGCGAAGGTTTGTCGCAGGTGCTTATCGCTCTGGCTACGCGAGACGAACGTCCCGTCAGTGCGGACCTACTGCCCATGATATTCACGTTTCTCTGTGCTCGCGGTTGGCTGCATCTAGCAGCCTCTGTACGTCAGCGTCTGCGACAAGCTGCGATTTGTTTCATTGAGCAGCACGGATCCGTCGCTGTGCCCACGTTACTGGCTTTCCTCAGCAGCGCTCTGGAAAATCCTCCAGCAGATCTCGAAATTACCCTGCAAGATCTGCGACAAGAAAACATTGTGATCGCTCTAGGCATGCTGGCGCTCCATATTCCGTCCCACGAGCCAGCGCTTTTGGGAGACGTCGGTGCTCGGCTCGCGCGCGTGGCATTGGCGACGCCTGCCGCAGACGTCCAGCAGGCAGCTGCGGATGTGCTCGCGCGACTGATTCCCAAATGGATGATCATCGATGATGCGACAGTGCGCGAGCGTATTGAAAGCTGGTTTGAGTGTGCTCTGAGCTCAGGGAGCTACGGCGAACGCCGGGGTGCTGCACTGCTCTGGGCGGCTGCGCAGAGCGCAACCACTGGAGCAGCAGCACCAGCAGCACCAGCAGCACCAGCAGCACCAGCAGCACCAGCAGCACCAGCAGCAACGTCCTGGAGCGGCTCTGTGCCAGCACAACGGATCCGCAGGATTCTTGCTGATCGCGATGCTCCTCTGGAGGCACGTCTGGGGGCGCTGACGCTGCTGGAAGCGCTCGCGATGCGCCTGGAATCCGCATACGAACCCATCGGTGTGGAGATGTTACCGCTGCTGTTGCAGGCTTCGGGTGATACCATGACGAGCGTGCGTCAAGCCAGCGCTGACGCATCCCGCGCATTCATGCGCCATCTGAGTAAGGCACGAATGTCGGCGGTGCTCGATTCACTCATTGGACAACTTGATCAGACTGGTGCTGCATGGCGAACCCGCATGGCCGCTCTCGACATGCTCGGCAGCATGGCGGACATGGGTCCCGAGCAACTCTCCCAGGCACTCCCGGAAATCGTGCCTCGTCTGGTGACAGCACTCACTGATGTACATCCGCGAGTGCAGGAAACCGCTTCGCTAGCGCTTTCTCGCATGGCTGAATTGGCGATGCAGGTCCCAGCAGAGGAACTCGAAACTGAGAATGACAACGCGAAGCTGCAGCAGGCACTTGCTCGTTCCTTGTCAAAGCGTCTCGTGCAAGCATTGAGTCACCCTGAACAGTACCTGCTCCCCGTGCTTCACGAGTTGCGGCGAGAGCTGCAACGGACCCTCATGCTGAGCGGCATTCGTGGCGGAGGTTCAAGTGCTTCCGTCCTACTTTTGGATGCACTGCTGCTGCCGCTACTCCGTCGGGCGCTCTCACATCGCCAACTCTCGGTACGCGAGGGCGGCCTTGATGTGCTCCTCGAGCGTATGCGGACCAGTGATCGGTGCGCAGGCTATCGAGGCAGCAAGGCATACGATGCACTGTCATTTTCGTGGACACTAGCGCAGCTCGAGCAGGATGTTGTGTCGGTGATCTTACGAGACCCGTCACCAGAGCAGAGGCACAGGGCAGCCCTGGCTCTCCGCGAGCTCATGCGTCCGCTTTCGTCTGCCGCAGACGCTACGCCTTGGCAGCGAGCGACCAGGGATTGCGCTGCGCTGGACGCAGTGGCCGGCGATGTCAGCGAGCGTGCGAGCACCACATGCGACACCGCGGAGCGTTCTGGGGTGCTCGTCTCCGCTCGGGAATCGACGGGTCGGATCGCGTCGCCGCCTGACCCTGGTGTATTTCTAGCAAGTCTCTGGGATCGACTCGTTGCGGAGCTATTCTCGGAACGCAATGGGTTTACGGAGCGAAGCGGTGCTGCTGAGGCCCTGGCAAGTCTCGCCAGTCTCTGGTGGCGAGGCACAGGAAACGAAGTGCGCACAGGGACTGTTGCTGATGAGCAAACGCCAGTACCGCCCCCGCAAGCCGGTCATGTGGCATCGCGACACGGTGAGCGTCAGCGCTACGAAGCATTTTTGAGGCCGCTTGTTTGGGATGCACTCGAATCCGGTGCTCCTTCGGGCAGTTCGTCGAGTATCCGACGCGAGAGTGCGCTGTTGTTCGTTGGCGCTTTGGCGCGTCACGGCATTCCGGAACACACTTCGCTCTGGCGAGCTGTTCTCGGCTCTCTGCACGATGCCCAGGAGCCTGTGCGACAAGCGGCGCTCAGTGCAGGCGCGGCACTGATTCACGCAGCACTGCAGGAGACTGCACGTTCAGAAGCGACCGGGTACAGTGCTCGGGAGCTGCCGTCGCCGGGGACGTCCTCGCACGATGCGCAGCAGATCGCTCGTCGCGGAACGCACGGGTTGGAGCACTGGTTCGAGGCTCCGTGCTGGCAAGCACTGGAGCAAGGTCTCCTCGCAAGTCACTGGCGGGTACGATGGGCATGCCTGGAACTCGGCGACCAAGCCGGTCGTTGTACCGAGCTGCTTGTCACAGGTGACGTCATCGCGCAGGCACCAGCAACGTTGCTTGTGGCGGGCGTGGAGGCGGGTACTTCGGACGCCGCCCTCTCCATCAGCGTTTCGCAAGCGAATGGCTTTACGACGAAAGCGCGCATCCCGAGCCAAGAACCCGGTACCGCATTCGCAGACATCGGCGACTTGGTGTTCAGGTCCCGACCCGGGTTCGTCGCTCGCCTCTACATCCTGCGCTTTGATCCGAGCACCACTGTGCAGAGCCGCGCAAACGCACTCTGGAAGAAATGGGTACTGAACCCGGCGCGCATGCTACATGCGCTTGCATCCTCGATACTGGACATTGCGCTGGTGGGTTTCCAATCCGCTTCGCGCAGCAGTACTGCGGTCGCGGGTGACGAAGATTTGATGCAGGCGCTGCAAGGCGCGCTCGCGGATCTCTGCGGCAAACTCGGCACGAATGTGACCGCTCGTGCACTGGACGCGCTGCAGCATCTGATTATCGATGATGGCAGCAGAGAGGGCACTGTCGGTGCTACGGCTGCAGCGCATGCGCTTGTCCAGATCGTTGAGGCGCTGCCCTATACCGTGCGCGAGCAGCTGGGTGATCCGCATCTGCTCCAAGTTGCGCGCCATTGCCTGGAGCAGGACTCGGAGGCATTCGAGCCGGTTCGGCAGGCGGGCGGAACGCTTTTATCGCTGCTGGTACCTGTCGTCGGCGAGCGACGCGTGCTGGATCATTTGGTGTTGCCGCTGTGGGAGCGCTTTGAGCGCGCAACGCCGATCGGGGCCACTGCTGCCGTCGCGCATTGCAACGTGACACAAAGTAGCGCATCGACTACCACGAGCGTGCCGCCTCTCGGTGATGCCGCTCGCGGTCTGGTGCAGGCGCTGAGCCTTGCGGGTCTGGGCGTGCGGCTGCAGACGCTCCTTGTGCCCCGTTGGCTTGACGCCGGGCGTTGGGATGCACTCGCTGCGCTGATCGCTCTATTGGACACGGCGCTCGCTCCAAACCTGATTCCGGTTGCGCTGAGTCGCCTCTTTGAAACCCCAAGTGCAGCGCAACGGGACCTCGTCTCAGACGAGACGATTTCGACAGTGTTCGGCTCCGAGGCGTCGACGAAAGCGGCAGAGGCTCTGGCGCGATACATGCCAACCGCCGTGGTTACATTCGCACAGGACGAGTTGGCGTCTGCAGACGTCACCAGACGACGCCGAGCGATAACCCTGCTGCGGTTCATTTTCGTCGACAATCCCGTGGACGCGCTCAGTAGCCAGCGCTTGATCGAGTCGACAAGTCAGACGCGCATCAGCGACATATTTGAGCGACTCGTTCGCGCACTGGCCGACACGGACGACTTTATTGTCCAGCAAGCTGCCCAGGTATTCCAGTATAGCGTCGCACGAGTCGCTCCGGGGGCGCGCGTCGCAGCAGTCGCACCGGTGCGCGAAGCGCTGCGCGCACTAGGCGGCGGCACTGGAGAGCCCGGCGCTGGTACCCCGGTTCGTGGACTCTGCTTGGAGCCGTACAACGTGCTCGGCATTTCGCCTGTGCTGAGTTTATACCAGCACGCGCTGAGCGCCCCAGAGACGCGACCAGAAACCCAGGAGCAGGCGGCACTGGGCATTGCCGAGTTGGTTCAGCAGGTGCCGCCGGCCGTCGCGCAGCCGCATGCGCTGCGCCTCATGGGACTTGCGATCCGCCTGTTATCGGACCGACAGACGCACTGGCCAGTGACGGTGGCATTGTTGAAAGCACTCACGGCGTTTTGGGTGCAGGCAGCGAGAAGCGCTCGAGCGTTGGCCCCCGCGCTCCAAAGTGTTCTGCTGCGATACTTGCGCGACTCGCAACGCATGGTGCGACACGCCAGCGCCGAGGCGTTCGTTTGGTTGGTACTCGAGCATCCGCGCCCCGAGACAGCGCTCTCGGAACTAGCACGACTTGCCCAGAGTCAGGACGTGAATGCAACCCAGCGTTTGGTGGCGATGGAGTGCCTCGCCAAGCTGCTGCGTGTCGCTGCAGAACGACGCAGCCGCGCACCATCACATCGTGATCCGGTTGAGCAGTCGCCGATCGCGACGCCACTCGAACAAGTGCTCAGGTCCTCGGGTGTGTGGCCGCAGCGCTTGCAGGAGACCGTGCGTGCCGCACTGGGGTCGGCGCTGGACGCGGAGCGCCTCTGTGCTGCCCAGTTACTGGCGGCCGTGCATCGGTACTGGTTCGAGGATGTCGAGGTGCGGCACCAGTGTGTTCAGATGGCTGTGACGCTGGACACTGGTCGAGAGCAATCCAAGAGTGCCGTCGCCTGCCAGCATGGCCAGCTACTTGCGCTGCAGACAATGCTTGCCGACGGGGATCTAGCCTGGAGTCCCAAGCAATTGGCAGATATCGACGCACAGGCACGACGTTATCTAACCAGTGAGGCAGCACCGCTGCGCAAAGCAGCGATCCAGGTCATTGCCGCACTTGCACTGCATACAGAAGAGAGCTCCCAACATCAACAGTGGACGCGTCTGGTGGTAGAGCGTCTCCATGAAGACACGTTTTCGGAGGTGCGCGAAGCAGCACTCCAGGCGCTTGGTACTGTTGGAACGCTGGACACGGTATTGCCGCTGTTGCTGCAATGGTCGTATAGGCGCAGTGGAGAACGCGCACCCTCGCTTCGCACTGCCGCCATTGAGGCGCTCCAACAACGACTCGTCGACGACTTGATGGCCGCAGTGCGCTGGGATGTGCTGCGTCAGGCGCAGCAGCTCATTAGGGGGAGCGGTGAACCCGATGCAAGCTCCCAGAGTGATTGGCTGGAGCGACTCGCGCTCAACACGGTGGCAAGCAAGAGCCTCACGAATCGCTAACCTCGCGCATGTTCGCTGCTGTATTCATTTGTCGAGCATTTTGGTGAACGAGACGACGATGCGGTATTCGCATACTTGGGCAAATGCTAGCGTTGAGGCGCGCGTCGCATTCCCGAACGAACACACTGGCGTCCTCAGGTATTCTCGATCATCGTCAGGTCGTGCGTTCCAAACGGGCGCTGCGCCTGGAAGGAGCACCCGCGTTCACGCCTGGAGTATTCATGCGGACGCAACGCGGAGACGGAACGGCTTTGCCTTGTCCGTGTGGGCGTCCAGAGCATGGCCGCCGTTGATGCGGCGCGCACCTGCGCTTCTGCTGCTTGTGGAAAGCATGCACGCCCTGCATGGATTCGCGGTCGATGCGTAACGTGCCTGCACTCACGAGGCACTCCAGGCGTCCTCATCGTCGTCGTCGTCGTCGTCGTCGTCGTCGTTGTCGTCGTCTTCGAGCGCTGATTCATCCGATGTGATGGCACTCTGGGGCGCGTTTTCCTCATCATCGGACTCGTCATCGATTTCGGTATCTTCGTCCAAGTCGGCTGCGACCCGCCGCTGCGCTTCAGAATCCTCTTCAACTGAAGATGCCGATGCTGCTGACGTCGAAGACGATGAAGCAGAAGATGCCGGTGGCTTCATCTCGCTACTCTGTGGCGCCTTGCGGGAAGCGCGTTGCATCGCCTCATGAACTCTCTGTCGTTTGGCAGAGGCTCGATGTCGACGACGACCGCCAGGCGCACTGGAACCCGCGTCGTCTCGCTGCTCAAGACGCTGTGCCAAGTCCGCTTCGAGTTCAAGGGCCCATGCAGCAAGCATATCGTCCTGACCCCGTCGATAACCGTGCTTCTCGGGGTTGCGCACAAAGTCTGGAATTTCGTGCTCCTCAAGCAGCGGCGGATAGTATTGCGACAGGTCTTGTAAGATGGGATCGTGAGAATCGACGCCCCAGAGTCGCGCCAAGTACTCCCGATCTATCTGACAGAATATTTCGTACTCTTCATCGCTACGGGCCAGCAGACGATTGATCTCTTCGAGCGTGTGAATACGCGCTCCCCGGCGTCGACCAGGATTCGCAGCAGCATCACCATCATCACCATCATCCTCATCTTCTTCTTCTTCGACTTCGTTCATGGCAGACTCGCGTATTAAATGCCGTAAAAACGCTTCACGATCGCTATCTTTTGCCTCTTGATGAAACATGCCCGCCCGAATGATTTTCTGCTCCAAGTCCAGTTTCAGTTCGGCCTTGTCGAGGACGTGCTGCTCGACACTGCGCGCTGTGACGATACGCAGCACGCGTACTGCTTTCTTCTGACCGATACGATGGGCCCGATCCTGGGCCTGTATATCCATCTGGGGATTCCAGTCCGAATCGAAGAGAATGACCGTGTCGGCTGTTTGGAGATTGACGCCCAAACCACCAGCCCGGGTGGTCAACAGGAACACGTTGTATTTTGTACCTGGTCGGTTGAATTCCTGGACCAGCTCACGTCGCTCGTCGGCAGTGGTCAGTCCCTGCAGACGCAGGAATGGAATATTGCGTGCTCTAAGGAGGCGCTCTTGCAAATCCATAATCCGCGTCATCTGATTGAAGATCAGGACCCTGTGGCCAGTGCGAAGGAGTTTCTGGATACAGGAATCGAGGATTTGGAACTTGCCGGAGGCCCGCACGAGTTCGTTCACGCCGCCTTCCTCGTACTCGGGGTGGAATAGGTACGGGTGGTTCACGATCTTTCGCAACTGCATCTTGCTATTGCTGAGACGATCGTGGCGACGACGGCCGCTCTTGTCGGTGAACACCACGCGTTCATGACGGATTAACTGGCGATAGACGAGCCGTTGCCAAGCGCTCATGTCGCAGAGAAAGAGCACTTCGCGCTTCTCCGGCAACTTTTCGCCTCCGCGAAGAATTTCGTTCTTAAGTCGTCGTAACAAGAACGGACGCAGCACCTTGTGCAGCCGGTTGATAATAAGAAGCGACTCCTCCTCGGTGAGCTCCAGATGTTCACCGGGCATCGTTGCGAACGGCGCATTGAACCAAGCCTCGAATGTGTCACAGGAGGAGAAAATCTGCGGCAGCAGGAAATTCAGCAGGGACCACAGTTCGGAAAGTGAATTGTGCAGCGGCGTTCCGGTTAAGAGCAACCTATTTCGTGAACGATACTTTTGACCCAGCACTTGGGCAAGTTTGCTCGCAGCGTTTTTGATGCGATGACCCTCGTCGACAATGATATAAGACCAGATGATTTTGGAGAGGGCGGCTCGAGCGCGCAGTGCGTACTCGTACGTTGTGAGCAGGATATGGAACGGAAAGCGCCCCGATGCGTCGCGCACGAAAAGCTCATTCGCTAGACGTCGTCGAGCGGTTCGATCGCCCTTGAAAACCGACACCTTGAGTGAAGGTGCCCAATGCGCCAGCTCGCTCTCCCAGTTGCTCACCGTCGAGAGCGGGACAACGATCAAAAAGGGGCCCTCATCCTGCTTGAACTCGATGAGATGACACAGAAGCGCAATGGTTTGAACAGTTTTGCCGAGGCCCATTTCGTCCGCAAGAACGCCATTCAAACGATTGTTGTACAGCGAGAGCAACCATTCGACCCCAACCAACTGGTAGTGTTTCAGCTCGCCACCAGTTAGGAGCGAAGACTGATTCAGCACACGTTCTCGAACGCGATGCGCAAGTTCGTAGTAGCTATCAGCGGCTCGCTGGCCGGCCATGCTCGACGACGACAACGACAACGACAACGACGCCGCAGGGTCAGCAGCATCCGCTGCACGATCCGTCAAAACAGAACGATTCTCGCTTACAATGGCTCCGAGCTGCCGCAAATAGTCGTCGGTTTGTTCCAGAATCAATTTCAATCGTTCATTCTTTGTATTCTGCACCAGTGCACGATACGCCTCTTCGTTGTTCTCGCGAAGCGCCTGAATCCGTCGCCGTTCCTCTTCGCGTTCGCGTCGTTGATCAGACCTTTCGCGTTCCTCAAAAAAGCGGTGAATCTCGCGATTCAAACGTAGACGATTCCTCGTTTTCTCTTCCCGAAAGAACGCACGGAATGACGTTGCGTATTCTTCAACCGCTCGCCACATGGAGAGCGTGTGACGGCGTTGCTCGCGCTCGTCTGCTTCGCGAGCCCGTCGTTCCTCGCGTTCATAGCGGGCCAGCTCGCTGCGTATCCGTTTGTTCGAGAGACGGCCATGGCTACTGGCATTCGATCCGCGTGCTTCGGTACCTGCTTCGAGAATACGCTCCCGAATTCGCTGCTGGAGGCGGAGCAAGCGAAGCATGGCATGGCGTATCCGCACGTGCACATAGGTGCGCACCAGATGTTCGGGAATTGGGGCTGCGTCTTGTGTATACGCTGCCCGGAATTCACTTTCCAGGGCATGCAAAACGGTATCCAGCGCTCGTCGTGCTTCATTGAGGCGATGATGAACTTCTCGGTCGCGCTCTCTGCATACCAGAATCGGATCGAGCGGGGGTGGTCGCGAGAGCTCGACTCCCTGTGCATTCATCACCTTGCCAACGGGTAGCCATCGTTCTCCGGAACATTGCGCACACACCTGCTCCGTATACTGCGCCTCTGATGATGCAAGGGCGGCCTCAGCTGCGTAAAGCTCTTCCCATTTCGGAAATTCGCTCTGACATTGCTGTTCGATTTCGGTCATAACCTGTAAGCATTCTTCTGTGGAAGGCATCCGGGTGCCGTCCGGGAAGCGTCCACAAATCAGTCCGGTTACCATCGCCCGACGGAGTACGGCTGGTAGTACAGCGCCTGTTCGACGGAACACAGCACGAGGATGCCTTCCAGCGGCGGTGGCAGCTCGAGCTGCAGCCTCTGCGAGACGCAGGTAACGTTGCGCTTGTAGCTGCAGCTGAAGCGCCTTCAGCTGCGGAAAGGTAAACGCTCCATGACGCTTAACGCATGCCTGAGCCGCCAGTAAGCGCAGTACTGTTTGATAAGGCCGGTGATACTGCAAGAGCAGTTGTCGCTGATCAGGCCCCTCGTCTGCCGAAGCATGGATTGTTTTCGCGACCTGTTCGTTCGTGGGGGGTTTCGGTACGGCGCGAACGAAAGCAGCAAGTGAAAGTAGCGCGTGAAGCTGGTCAGCGTTGAGCGGCCGCCTTCGCCACACGACTGTGGCCTCCGACTTTCGAGAGCCGGCCGCCAGCGACAATCCGGCTTGCACTTCCTCCAGCTTCTGCGCTGGTGCAGCAGTCGTAGATTCGTCAGTCTGAAACTTAGTACTGACCTGTGGTTTCCCGTCCTCAGCGCACTCGTGATTCGTGCCTTGTTCCTGGTTCCCCAGGGGTTTCGTGGCCGGCTCCGCAGCTGCATTCGCCTGCCATACAGGTTGTACGTCCCGCTGCGAGCCAGAGCTACTTGGTGTCGCCTGCATGCGACACCGTCAGCCTCGTCCACAACCTGGTTACAAGTCAATAGCCACACAAGTCGCAATGTGATCGCCACCACCCCGCTCAATGGAAGCACAGTCAAAAGCAGAATAGCGCTCTGCGAAGACGGCAGGCACTCGTGCCGAACACTGACATGCGCTGTGCCGTCGTTGCCGCGATCGCCGTGCACTGTGATGGACACGTGTTGCCGGTGCGTCTGCGCCAGTGCACTGCTTTCTTTTCATGACAACATGGTTATATGGATCATAGATTCCAGTTTGCGGTTTGGATAATGGTAATCAAGAAAGCGTCCGTTATGATACACTTTACTTCCAAGTTCCATCTCTCATGCTTCCTCTGGGATACACTGGTCATTTCGTACGTTCTATCGTGTGCCAAGTGCCTGTCTTGCTGTACCCGTAATAGCAGATATGAAGCCGGAGCAGATGCATGACGAAGACAGAGCGGCTTTTGCTATATTACTGAGGGCATCGGAACGAGGAACGCTTGATCTGACAGGGAGTCGGCGCTCATAATCATTCTAGGAACGAGCAAGTTGTGCTGATAGCCTTACTGCCCGCAGCAGCTCGAGGCGATGGTAGAGGAGTCCACTGCGACCAGGGCGATACCCAGACGCAGCCAAACCGCCCCTGGTTCCAGAATGAATTGCGTGTCGGACGAGTTGCTGCTCAGGTCTATTCACAGCTCTAGGTACTGGGAAGGTCAGGAAGCACTGGTCTGGCAGACTCGTCCGGCTCGCAGGACACGCCGCCTGGAAGGGACACGATCGACAATACGGAAACCTGTTCCCTTTTTTAAAGTTTATCGTTGAGAGGGAGAGAAATTGTTATTTCGTTGCTACCTAGACGCTACTCTCTGTTCTTTGTTCGATATAGTGCGGTCGATACACGCACCTCCATATCTGGGCGGCGTGAGAAACGAAGCGCATCTGGCCGTTGAAGGGAAACGTGATACTAAACATGCGCGTGTTATTCTAGCGTAGAAGTTGTATTTGCGTTGAAGTCGTAGCAAAGTATAGTTTTTCAGTTAAATTGTGTTTCAACCCTCAGCTTAGTGTCTTCAAGTGATTTTCGCGGTTTATAGCAGAAGCGTTCAAGGTGCGTTCTATTTCAAAAAATAAAAAAATATGGAAAAGGATGTGGAAGATTCTGGAGCACAGGTAGCGCCGGCGGCCAGGAAAAAAAAGATAAAAAATGGCGGAGCAAAGAGGATCAGGAGAAGGCGAAGAAGCTGCACGCGGGCGACAGTACGACGAGATCGTGACGAAAGCCTGTCTCTTTCAACATATCAAGGCTCCCTGCATGCAAAAGTTGCGAGACGTCATCAGAAATTGTGTCGATTCATACCCCGGCAGTGTTCGTAACGCTTCTTTAGGACTGATGCATATCCCGAGGGAGAGATATCGCGATGTGACGGACATCAGAACAGTTGAGGTTTCGGAAGAGTTTTTCGACAAGACCCTAATTCGTCACCTGATACTTGGCACAGGGGAAACGTCGACGAAAAATGAGCTCGTGCATGCCCTCCACGAAAACTTCGCCGAATACGGCTGAAACTGTACTCGGTATCGGGATGACTCGCCTATTTACTGCTACGGAGCGATGAAGTGCCTCACGAACCTGTAGAGCCACGTGATCGTGAACCTCAAACGCTTCATGGTACGCTCCGTCTTTGCACTGTACCCGGGACTGTTTCGCAAACGAATATGGGCGATTACCAATGGAATCACGAACGATCGACAGGATGAAGATGAGATCGAATTCGTCGACAAGAAGACATCACGCAGGAGAAAGGATGAAGCTTCTGTAATCCGTGCGGCTATACAAGAGCACCGTGCGGTACTGAGGCTGGCGAATCCAGCAGACAAGATATCAGAGTTGAAAAAAGATACTGAAAGATACGAACGCATCGTCCTGTGGTATTTCGTATTTCTGGACCAAGAGCTCGAACGCAAGGCAGAGGTGAAGCTGAGTGTAGAGACAAATGAAGCGTGGGAGAGACGGAAGGCTGTCCTAATGAGGAAGCGCTTCGACGTGGTTCCAATGTGCAATAACAAGTCACATTTTGTGACTATTGACTCCACAGTCCTTCATGGCATCATGAAGGAGATCTGTCCAGAGTTCGATGCTAGCATGGAGGAGTTCTCCGGTGAAAACCGGGAGACGTACTGGAAGAATATCTTCGATTTCAAACGTCTCAAAGTGAGCAAACAAAAGGTTTTCACTGGGTTGATCGAAACCGATGGAGTAGCCTCGTGTATACACTATCGGCGGTTGAAGAAAGATCGGCCAGTTCCGCCCTCGGCTGCGCCCGTGACGAAGGATGAAGAAAACAAAGAGGAGGATCATGTGATGCAGGAGGTGGAGGATTACGATATTGTCGTTGACATGACGAAGCATGAAAAAAAGGAGGCGGCTGGTCCGGCGACTCAGGAGGTAGAGGATAACGGCTTTATCGTTGGCGCTGCGAAGCATGAAGATGAGAAGGAGGCGGATACCACGACGCAAGTGGTGGAGAATAACGACTTTGTCGTTGGCGCGACGAAGCAGGAAGGTGAGAAGGAGGCGGGTCCTGCGACGCAGCAGGTGCATGAGAAGCGCGTTGTCGTTGGCGCGACGAAGCATGAAGAAAAGAAGGAGGCGTATCCTGCGACGCAGAAAGTGCAAGATAACGACTTTGTCGTTGGCGCGGACCCCGGTAACACAAATGTCATAACCATCGCTGCACCGAAGCGTGCGGAAGATGGTACTGGTGGTAACTTTTGTTAGAGAGACATGCGTCTGTTGAGGTTCTCGGGAGCGAGATACTATTGAGAATCGGGAATCATGAATGCGAGGAAGAAAATCGAGACGTGGAATGCAGGAATGAAAGATCACCTGGAAGCTTTGAGCGAGGTGACGAGCCGCGGGGCGGAATTTCAAGCTTTTCGGAAATTCATGGAAGTTCGCATTGCTCACTGGGATGCGCTGTGGGAAGAATATACAAAGTCCCGCTGGGCTCGTTTGCGAATGAATTTGTATTGTGGTAAGCGGCGGGCGTTCGCGAATTTTTTCAATGAGTTGAGCGCCCTCAAAGAGGATCAAAGTCAAGGGGTCGTAGTAGCGTATGGGGAAGGGCGCTAGGCGCCCAAGAAAGGGACTATGCCAGCTCCGACGACGAGGGTGTACAAAGAATGCGCAAGGCGTTTCGTTACAATACCTGTAGACGAGTTCCCAACATCGTATACACACCATGAACTGGGATGTACACTTCAGAGAGTGGAGATGGAAAAGTGCCAACGGAGCCCTGAGGAATTTGCAAAGTACGGACCGGTGACGGAAGAGCAAATGGAAAGGAGAGCGAAAGTGCGAGGATTGCTTGCATTGGTAAGTACAACCATTGATGGCAAGAAACTTATGGAGTTCGTGAACTGGAACTTTAACGCCGCAATCAGTACAAGCAGATGTGCGGTGCTGGAGGAAAGACCTCGAAGGTGCACAAGAGTGAACTTTGTTGGACAATCGCTCAAAGTAGAATTATATGAGACAAGATTGGAAGCAGTAGTAGGTGGCCGGTCCAATAAGACGGGGAGGCGTCTGCACGTCAGTCGAAGACTTTTCGTCTAGGGCGGGCTTCTCGCCACTACGGTACACCGCCGGCGACAACGTTTTTCTTTTGAAAGACGTTTGCTGTTGCTGGTGACGGCTGCGTAAAGCTTTCAGGGAATCACAGAACAGGACTTGCGTTGGTGCTGTGCAACCACGTTCTAGATCGTGAACTATGCGCTGTGTTCGCTCCATCGGAAGGACTGCCAGCGCTCTAGCTCGGAGTGGGAAAACAACCTTTTCCAGCACATGGATGTCTTGCTCCAAGGTGGCCTCCATCGGAGGCTGCAAGATCTCGACAAGTGTGCCACGCGCGGTGCACGGCACGGACTGTTTCGGGCGCTCTGCTGCCGTACCGGCGTCACTGACAAGCCTACTGATCGGGTACGGCGCGCGGACGTTGGCGACCAAGGCAGGGTCTACGACGGCCTCGTCGGCGAGTGCAACAGAGGTCGCTTCAGCGGGAGCGGGGAAAGCGAGCTCAGCCAGTGCTGAACACAGCGCCACGAGCAAACGCCCGGGCTCGCCTGCCACAGCGGTATCGCGCGGTCGCGTGTTGCAAGTGATCGGTGCCGTAGTGGATGTCCAGTTTGATGGGACTTTGCCGAAAATTTTGGATGCGCTTGAAGTTGAAGGAACAGAACACAGGCTCGTGCTGGAGGTTGCGCAACACATCGGCGAGAATACGGTGCGCTGCATTGCAATGGACGCTACCGAAGGACTCGTGCGAGGCCAGGTCGTGATCGCCACTGGGCAGCCTATTATGGTACCCGTGGGACCCGCCACCCTCGGCCGCATCATGAACGTGATTGGCGAACCGATCGACGAGCGCGGTCCCATTGAGACGGAGCACTACTACCCCATTCACCGGCCGGCGCCGGCTTTTGTGGACCAGAAAACGAGTGCATCTGTACTGGTGACCGGTATCAAAGTCATCGATCTGTTAGCGCCGTATGCGCTCGGTGGCAAGATTGGTTTATTCGGTGGTGCCGGTGTCGGCAAGACTGTCTACCTCATGGAGTTGATCAATAATATTGCGAAAAAACACGGTGGTTATTCGGTTTTCTGCGGCGTCGGAGAACGTACTCGGGAAGGCAATGATCTGTACCATGAAATGATCACCGCCGGTGTGATCAAGTTGGGTGGCGACAGCAAAGCCTCGCTTGTCTACGGCCAGATGAACGAGCCGCCGGGTGCCCGCGCGCGTGTCGCGTTAACCGGCCTGGCGGTCGCGGAGTACTTCCGGGACGAGCAAGGTCTCGACGTGCTCCTCTTTATCGATAACATCTTTCGGTTCACGCAGGCGGGTGCCGAGGTGTCGGCGCTGCTAGGTCGTATTCCTTCGGCGGTGGGTTACCAACCGACGCTCGCTACCGACTTGGGTGGTCTCCAGGAACGCATCACAACCACAAAGAAAGGATCTGTTACATCCGTACAGGCTATCTATGTGCCAGCAGATGACTTGACGGATCCCGCGCCAGCGACGACCTTTTCGCATTTGGATGCAACGACGGTGCTGTCGCGTTCGATAGCAGAGCGCGGCATATATCCGGCGGTGGACCCCTTGGACTCCACCAGCAGAATGCTTGATCCGAGTATTGTCGGCGAGGAGCAGTACGCTGTTGCGCAGCGCGTGCAGCAGACGTTGCAAGCATACAAGAGCTTGCAGGATATTATCGCTATTCTGGGCATGGATGAACTGAGCGAAGCCGACAAGTTGGTAGTGGCGCGGGCGCGCAAAATCGAACGTTTCCTCAGCCAGCCGTTCTCGGTCGCAGAGGTTTTCACCGGCTACGAAGGTCGCTATGTGGAGCTCCAGGACACGATCCGCGGTTTCAAGGGCATTCTTGATGGAGAGTACGATGACCTACCAGAGAAAGCATTTTACATGGTTGGTGGTATCGATGAAGCCATACGTAACGCAAACCGAATGGCAGCTGAGGCTGCAGCAACCGCTTCCGCGTAAAACTGAAAGGTATCGCTACGGGCCGGGGTTCGCAACGCGTCCATGGCACACGAGTTTGCCCCCACAGCACGTCTGTCGAAGAGACGCGTTCGCAGGTTACTGTCCAAGCGCACAGATGCCGCAACTGGGGGCGCTGCCCGACACGACCGCTCGCCGCACAGCACCGAAATGAGGGTTTGTGCGGGGTCAGCGCTCGATTGCGAGTGTGTCCCAACGCTCGTACCGCACTGGTCTACAAGTGCGTCACTCGTTCTCCTCGAGGCCGAGACGGAAAAAGGAGTCCGAGATCATCAGTGGTCCTTGATCGTACCCAATGATCTAACCGTCTGCATCTATGTCAAAGTAACTCGTTTTGTCTCGAGGATGTTTCAAGAAGTTCAGAACACCTCGGGAGGCTGCTGAGTCGGCAACAGCCCAAAGCGCTTCTTCAGCGTGACCCGCTGCTTCGAGAACTTGTCATCTGGACTGAACCGTGCCGGATGCGCCGATACAGTCGGCTCTTGGCACTTGGGACATAACTTTTGCAGCGTGTACCCGTGCTTTGGATCTTTTGAACACTTCATCAAGTACATGGTATCGCCCAGCTGCCACGAACGATGGAGGCTAGCGCGTCCTCGTTTTGGGTAGCGCGCGTGCGCTGCGCGGCCGCGTCGACATGTGACACGCTCCTGCCACGAGTTGATCAAAAGCCTCGCTCTAGGTACCTCAAAAAGCTTTTGCGGACCGCAAGACGTGCAGCGACGCAGCGCCTGTAATCCAAGATCGATAGGCTGGAAGTCTTCAAGGAGAAGCTGAAGCCGGCAGCATGCGGCCGGTCAAAGAAAGGCCCGGAGGCGTCTCTAAGTGCGTATTCATGTACATTCAATAACGTACCATAAACGTCAAAGGAAGGGAAGACCTTTCCATATTGTCGAAAGTTTACCGCCTAGGCGGAAGGTCCCGCGAGCCGGACGAGTGTGCTGCGCTAGTGCTTTATACTTCCACCAGTGGCAGGTGCTGTGGCGAGACCTGCACAGCTCGTCTGCAACGCATTTCATTCTGGGACTAGACACAGTAAAGCCGCATATGGGCGTCGCCCTGGTCGCAGTGGACTCTTAGCATATCGCTTCGCGCTGTAGCAGGCAGTACGTCTGCATGTACAGCTTGCAGGCTCCCAGAATGATTACGTACCCCGACCCCGTGTCGCATGAACCAAGCATCGAACCGACGCCGCAGTGGTACGGAAAAGCCGTTCTGTCTCCGTGCAGCACCTGATTCAGCGGTACAAGCGCCAAGGCGGGTGTTCACGGCAGGCAGTCGGCGCACGATAGAACGTACGAAACGACCAGTATACTCGGGAGGAAGTATGGGTAATGGAACTTGATGGTAGGTGCTTCATCGTGGACGCTTTCCCGAGAGCCATGATACATTCCGAATTCTGGGATCCGTGGTCAATGTAAACGTTTTGCCATCTGAAGCAAATGGTGTTGATTGTTCTTCCTGAGCCTACCATACCGCGCGGTACCAGGGCGCTGCACTGTAGATGCCTGAGTTTGGCTGGTGCCTCGCGAGTGGACGCGTGTAAGGTCGCTCGCTTCGCTGGTTGCCGCTCGGCATGGACTGCTACAGACGTTGCGGCAAATGGATCGATCCGGTGAAGAGCAGCGATGATCGTTGGGGATTTTGAAGACACATCTATGATTAGAATCGTAAGGAGATAAAGCATCTGAAAAATGGCTGGGAGTATGCTCCATTCATCGATCGTGTGTGGTGGCAGGTATTTTGTGCAGCGAGGTGAGCGCGCGTCATCAGCCTAGAACTTGCACCGGGGAGCGTTCAAGTCCGATGCATTCTGAACAGAGCCGGGGGCTTGTCACCTCCGTCGGTCGAGTTATTGATGAGCACGATACGCGTAAATGCGCTGCGAATCGCCTTCGGATCCTTGCTTGACCTTCGCAGCTGCCACCAATATCCGCTCTAAGGCAAGTCCGACGCTGGCATTCCAGAAAAGCAATGCGAGCTTATTGGGCAGCGATCCTGGCCCCGCGTATCTCCTCGCGCTATGCCTGTTAGCAATCCTAGACTGGCATTCCAGCAAAGTTTCATACATTCACTGAGTACGAGTTGGGGGCCTCGCGCATCGGTGCCTTCCCGACATCGTAGCCACTGCCACGAGAACGACAGCTGCCTTGCGCCGATGCCCGCGACGAACGTCGAAGCTGTTGCGTGTCTGTCGGAAGCTTATATTGATGTATCCAGCGCTGTGGCAAGTGTCTGGGCTAGGCTCGAAGTTCGTGGGGTCACAGAAGCGGGTGCAAATGCCAGGAGCCGTCACTGCCGTTTCTCAGCGGAGCGACTCGAACCTGCTTCCGCAAATAGCGCCCATAGCCTCGCACGGCACATCGCTACGCATGCAATCGACTGGTGAAGATCGGCCTCTCGACAGGCTATGTGCTCGCTGACGATGATTTCAGAGGCCTCGAAAAATTAGCGTTAAAGGACGACAGGGAAGCATACTTGCCTAGGGCAAGCAGCATACTGTGGATAGGGACGGAGCAACTGAATCCGTTTCTCTGGTGCATCCCGGAGACAAGCAGGTAGGCAACCAGCCAGGCGTTTAGGTAGGTATTTAAGCAGACATGCAGAGACACATACACTCTGATGCACTCGTATCCGATTCAAATGGTACGAATCCACTAACTTGGACGAAGGCAATAAAGTTTGATTCTCTTATCACTGTCATAAATACTAGCCTTCATGGACGATTTATGCGACTGCTTCGATTCACGCGCTCCTAGCTCCGGCTTTGAGCACGCTGGCCTCCCTGCCTGCCTATCCAACTCCGTTGCAAATAGTCACAGCATGTTGGTGGCAGCGTTCAATTCCCGATGCTGATGCTTCCAGATGTTTTCGACGCATTTCACGCACAGGCAGTACCCAGCATCTGCGCTTCGCTTGCCATTGTGATCTTCATTTCGTTCAGCGTCGGTGCGCCGGTCGAAGCGACGACGCTCGGCCTTGGTCAGGTGTTCCCGGACGTCGACAATGCTCCGTCTCCCGAGATCCACGCTGTGGCGCATGAAGGTTCGCTTCATGATCCGGGATATGCGCATCACTGGGGCAGAGGACGCTGCTCGATGCGCCGCCTCGTTACCTAACTCGGTGCATCACCGACATAGGATTACCGGCTTCATCTGAGCGACCCGTCGATGGTTTGGCGTCGCCATTCTACGGAGGATTTCTGGAACACGATGATTTGCATGACGGAACGAGTACCGGACGGCAGTCCAGGTTGGGTACGAAATTTCCAGAGATTCCGATCCTTCTGGGCATTGCTGGAGCACAGCGGATATGCCGTCGCGAGTCTACACGAATGCTGCAACGACTCAAGTGTGGTCCTTGTACCCTTTGCCACGGAAACCGAAGAGACGGCATCCTCTTGGTGCATATCCTGTGACAGGTAACCTGTGGATGCTGTCGGATGTCGCCACATGGGTTGCCACGAAAAGAGCAGGGATTTATACGTCGAACCGAGCCGATCACGTGACGTGGCAAGTGGAGCAAACTTCTGGCTTGAGCATACCCCCCAATTCGTGAACGACGGACGTCGAGGTTTTTCTCTTCGCCGGCCCAGCTGCGGGAATACCTGCGCCCACGACTTGCCTCGAAATAGAAAGAACGAAACCATGGAGAATGCCTCATTGGGGCATGAAACACGTAACGATAGGAAAAGAGTCCAGGCCTGCACGTATGTACTGGATCGTGGTATCCATTGCTTGGCGAACGCGTGTTCAAAGCAGTCGCGAATCATCTTGATTCCGGTGACGTAAACAGTTCCAGCGGCGCAACATCGAAGCAGCCATTCGCAAACGAACACCGAGCGTCCCTGATTTACACATAAGAATCCCTAAGCCCCTACTGTCGTCGTTCCAGTATCGATACTACACAACGAAACAAAAAGTGCGGCAAATTTCGCGAGGCACAACCTGGGCAAGCAGTTCCGGGCACGTTCGGCATCGGATACGTGTGTCCACCCTCTAATAGAGACATTTATGAACATTAGAGACATGAAACGGAACGCCACGCGCCCGGCGCATTCGAACGCGCGAATCTGCGTCAGCGGCGCACGCGCATCGCACACAGCCGTTGCGCATGGCGGTGTGCGCTGGCCTGGTGCAGCGGCATCGTGAACGCCTGCTTCCATACGCT